>Ga0126342_10018554_pt1 | contig 11914 bp, 12 predicted proteins | sample Cyp1metagenome_FD_92528 | JGI IMG/M metagenome (GOLD analysis project Ga0126342, IMG submission 92528) | Coral microbial communities from Lord Howe Island, Old Settlement Bay, Australia - Cyphastrea 1 metagenome | ecosystem: Host-associated > Invertebrates > Cnidaria > Coral ... | reverse complement strand
GTTTTTAACACTTTTGACTTCCAACGGCGTTGACTTTTTCGACAACTCAACTTCCAAAAGTGGTCCGAGCATGGTGTGTTTTGTACATTTTGACTTGGAAATGTGCTTCGCGCCACAACGGCGCGCACGTTTTCTAAAGTCAACTTCCAAAAGTGGTCCGAGCATGGTGTGTTTTGTACATTTTGACTTGGAAATGTGCTTCGCGCCACAACGGCGTGCACTTTTTCGACATCGCAACTGCAAAAAGTGGTCCGAAGCTGGTGTGTTTTGTACATTTTCACTTTGAAATGTGCTTCGCGCCACAACGGCGTGCACTTTTTCGACATCTTAACTTCCAAAAGTGGTCCGCTCCTGAGGTGTTTTGTGCATTTTGACTTGGAAATGTGCTTCGCGCCACAACGGCGTGCGATTTTTCATCTCTCATCTGGCCAGCTGCCTCCGCACCCGCCGCTTTAGCGAGCCTACTTTTCGATCCTCCGGAGCCACAAATCATTGGAAAAACATAGTGTTTCGCGACTTTCCTACCTTTTCGCGCATCTGCATCTTCTTTCTTCTGACTCTTTCTCTTCTGATCATCTCTCTTCTACTCTTTCTCTTCTCTCTACCTCTTCCCTGCTCTGCTTTTCATCTGTCCATATTGTCGGAAGTTTGACTTCTAAACTTCCTTCGATCAATACCGGATTGGAATATCGTTTTTTTGAATTCTGGATTGATCTTGTCCTGAAACAAGTGACACCAACGGCAGCAATAAGATGAAAAGCAGCATAGGACCAATCCAATGCCTTCGTAACCACAGCAAGCGAGTTGGTGGCAGTACCAATGGCAATCTCAAGACATGTCTTTAAACTCTAAGGGTGTGTCTTTAAGTGGGGTACCCTCAAGATATGCAATTTTCACGGGGAAAATGAACATTAGCCAAATTTAGCCAATATCACATATCAACATATGATCAAAACTATTTTCGGGAAGACTTGGAAGCCTACAGTAAAGGCAATCTGGATACCAACCAGACTTACAAGTCGTGTGGTGTGTGGAGGCAATACATGTGAAGGGGCAGGAGAAATTTATAATGAAATTTACATGTTCCTCTGGTTTAACCAAATGGCTCAACGCACAATCAACATCCCCTCCCCCTTGTGGAAGCCCCAAAAACATATGGGGGGGGTATATTTCATGCGGTCAGGTGAAATATTTCTCAGAAATTTCTTGTCCTACACCCCCCTCAAATATTCCAGGGCTAAAGGGGGGGGATCAATCAACATCAATCCGTTTTGGTTCATCTCAACTGCCCCTCCTTCTGCGCATTGATGGCTTCAGCGTGCGCGCCGAGACCAACAAAGGTCAGTTGACAGGTCATCGTGAAGAGGCGAATCCTGCGAGTCACCTGCCAAGTCGGCGAGTCGTGGTTTTTCCTTCCAACTGGCACAACAATATAGAGATTTATAGAGATAGAGAGAGAGTTTACGCATCTAAAATAGTTTAGAACATTAAACATTGAATTGAAATTTCTATGTGTAGGTCGGTGTAGGTTGGGGATGTCACATAGATCCGTTCCTTGCTATATTGTAATGCTTTCTGAATGCACAATTGTGAAACAATAAGCAATGAAAGCCACTGACGGATGGATGGATATATATATATATATGTAACCGGCTGAACATTGCGGCAGTGGGGGTGCCTGAACACCCATGCAGGAGCCAAATCCTTTCTCCAGGAGGGACAATCTGATTTGAAGCAAGTAGGTGAAGCAAAACTCAATGCAAGCGCAGCTAAATCCTTGCAAAGACATTACCTCAGAGGTTAACAACATGAAAACTCCAAGGTTAACAACTATTATAACAAAGTATGTATTGGTGTTTCATTGAACATGAAGCACCAATAATTCTTGTGTTGGAAGTAAACAAACACATATCAATGTCTATCCAGACCTTCGACTAAAAAGAGATGTCTATCCAGTTGCCATGGCACTGCGATCTGGATGGCCATTGGAAATCCATGCAAGTACGTCAAGGATAAAGCAGCCCCCAGGAGCCAAAATGACCAGCCACTCATGACATAGACCAGGAGTTCGGAGAGCAGCATGGGTACATGACTCATGCGCCTCCAAATAAAGCAGAAGCCCAGGGCACAACAGCAATGGAAGGCTGCGAGCACTTGGTTGGTCACAAAGGTTCCTCGTGGACTAAAGATCGAAATCTTCGAAGATTCGTGTGGTATCGGCACACAAGCCCAGCAAATCAGGGCCACCTAACCACCAAAGATTGGAGAGTTTGGAGAGAAGGTCACAATAAGTCAATGTATATTGGAGGATATTGGAGGATATTGGAGCTTGAGAAGATCCTGGTAGTCACTTCTGTTTTCTCCGTTTGTTGTTTCCAGCCAGCATGCCCGCCATTGACTTCCTTTTCCTCTTCCTGTCACATTTCTGATGTTTCATGTTCAACCATATATTATTTCCATCTCCTCCCACCGTCTCCCGCCTGAAATATCATCAACGCCGCAATGGCCACAAAGGCAGGTCGGATTTTCTGGGATCGTCGCTTGTCCTCATCGGATGACTCCGAGCAGGTCGCCTTCGATGAGGTCGATTCAGAGCAAGTGCTGAGGGAAAGATGTGACGCCGCTGGGGCCAGGATATCCGTGAATCCTGGATCGTGCCCTGCGTCATGCACGCTGTGCAGCATGCGAAGGTTTCAAATGCCTTAAGGATCCGGAAGAACCACTGACTTTGAGCCCCATCTGCGAGGATCTGCTGAAAACTGCAGTTCAGAATGAATTTCACCCTCTTCTGAGACAAACCGACAGTAAGATTTGGGAAGACAACCCCTGGCAGTAGCTAAATAGCCACTTTACACTATAGACCTGTGTCATATATATATATACATATATTATGTTATATAAATTACATTATTTTCACTTTATTTACATATTTATATGTAAAATATAAATATATAATGTATTATAATATAATATAATATTATATAACATAATATAATATAATATAATATAACATAATACAATATAATATAATATAATAGAATAGAATATAATATATCAAAATATAATAAAATATCAAAATATAATATAATATAATATAATATAATATAATAGAATATATAGAATATAATATAATAGAATATAACATGATTAAAATATAATATAATAAAATATAATATAATATCATATAATATAATATAATATAATATGATACAATATATTATATAATATTATATAATACAATACAATATAATATAATATAATACAATATAATAATATATAATATAGTTTAATATAATCAAATATAATATAATATAATATGATATAATATAATATATTAAACTTTTACATTGTTGTACATCCATCTTCCAGCGCAGCAGCTTGATTCTTATGCCATATCGTTACCTATAATATAATTAATGAGAATAACATGGAAATATCATGGAATGTCATGAGCTATACATAAATCCAGGAAATTGTTTGAAATCTAAATGGACTTCCATGCATTTTCAGCAAAATATCCAAGCATGTGTTGACAATGGACCTGCAACATGGCAATGCAGTTGGTGATTGACAACATCAAAGGCTTCTTGAAGGCTGGAAGCTCATCCATCTTCATCTCAAGCTGTAGCACGTGCCGTTCCGAATCAAAAGTCAGTTTCTGAGAAGATTTGGGGAACTGATGTGAACCGTCATTCAAAAACATATGAAAAAGACTGTAATTGCGCTCAAACTGACTACTGTATGCTATAACAATGCTATATTGACACCCCAGCATCTGGCCTCTAAACCTCGAAATCCAACGAAGATCTGAAACTCCTACAAAGACATTGTCTCAAACTTTACCGTCAAATCTGCGACAAACGAAGGGAGATCCTAAACCGCCGAGCAGGAAAGACATCAAATGAGGGCTGTGAAATCCCACATCCCACATGAACAGCCCCGCACATGCTACCAGAATAGACCAACTTCCAAGAGATTGGGAACTCAAACGTGCCCATTCGGGCGGAGAAGTTGCTGTGCAAATCGCAAAAGGCCTCCCCTGCGAATGGCCAGTGTGGACCAGGGCTACGCGATTCGCGATGGTTTCCCTTCATCCCTTTCTTTGGAGCCCAATGGACACATTAGCGCATCGTGTCATTGTCATCCACTGAGCATACGCAGTGGGTTGGCCCCAAGCTCCCAGCTTCTGAGACCCAAACCCCAAAGGTTTGGATGCGCATCCGCGCTACTCAGAAGACACTGGACCATTTGCCTCACACCTGGCCAATGGTGTGCAGAATGTCCAGGTGTTGGTATGCTTGGACGCTCTGTGGGTAAGGCGGGCAGGCAGGAAAAACAGGCAGGTGAGATGTCATCATCTGTCTGGACAGGCTGTCTGAGCTTGTCTCTGAAAAAAACGTCTATTTTGCTTCCACAAAATGCCTCTGTCTTAAGCACTTGTTGTCGGATGTTGTCGGGAACAAGACAAGGTACAATCACACCATCTTTCCACCTCAGGCCAGCCCAAGACAGTAGGCCCAGTAGGCTACAGCCACGCACCAAAAGCCAGTGTTCCGCGGTGGGGTGGCCTCAAATTCCCAGAGTCTGACCACACCTTTGGTGTGACTTTCTTCAAAGGGTGTCCTTCAAAATGGGTTGGATACTCCAAAATGCCTATCTATTGAAATGGGGCGTGGTCATCCGCCCGTAGATTTGTTCTTAGACTAACATAGAGCAGCACAGGTGCATGTAACATCATCTAAGCTTGGAATGCTGGACCCAAAACAATCGATTCCAGTAAAAAGATCTATGTGTACAAGAAGTCCCAGATTGGACGATAAAAGTATCATAGATAAACATAATGAAACCATATCTGCAGATGTTATGGCATCATGAATGATATAAAGCGATATCAAATGTCTTTTTTACATCATAGACATTGAGTATACAGTATACCATCTAAGACGCACAAATATCATCAATCAACAAATCAACAGAAAAAAACACAACAAATAAAAAAATAACCAATTGCCAATTACTATGATAAATTCATGAAATAAAATAACACCTTATATCACCATAAACCACCATAAGACTCATTCAGATCAAATCCATTCATCACGTCCTCTCCCTGGTATGTCAATTCCTTCACCTGGCAGAGAAGAATCGGAGACCCAACATAGGAGATCTTGACAGGTATTGATATATTCATGTTAAACATTCAAACAAACACCTACAGATACAGATATGCCTAAGCTGAATTCAACACAGAAACACACCTTTTTGTTGGCTCTTTTCATGGTCTGCCAGACTTAGATCAAAAGTGCCTATCCCTATGGGCACCTCAATCTTGAAGCCAGCATCCGATGTTACGGGTGAGCCTCGCCACGTCTTGAAAGGCTCTTGAAAGCTGCATGGCACACACTGTATAAATGACATGAGGAACATGTTCTACCAACAAATAGTTGTGAATCCAAGACTTCAGAAGTTGCAAAATGGAAGGTTGGTTTTGAAAACTGCAGGAACTACGAGGTTTGCTGCATGTTCGAATTCATCTAGTGGTTTCTCAAGTCACAGTATACTCCAACTCAATACAACTGAATGCCACGTCTTCCTTCAAATTGCAATGGCAATTAGTGTATGCCCAATGTTCGAAGCGCCTGCCTAGAACGATTCGGCCATCCCTACAACAGAACTTCAAATTCTGCACTTCCCTGGAAGAATCATGCCTATGTAGTAGATCTTCCTGATCTTGACAAGCGTGCCATTTTCGCCAGAAAAAATATTGAAATGTGTTTTTCTTTTAGTAGGTCAATCTGTCAAACAAATGAAGACCCCAACCATCCGACAGAATATGGCCAATCTTAGTTGGCTGTTTGGTACATATATATATATAGATATAATTATTTTTGTATATATATATATTATAAATATATATATACACAGTATATGTATACATATCCCCATTTACTCTGAACCGCGAAAGATCAACTTCTACTGCACCACCAGCTGATTTCCCAGATATCATGACCACCATTTTTGTTGGTCAAAAGAACCATTTTTGTTGGTTTTTGAGCATATTAAACAACCATTCTTGTTGGTTGAAGCACCATTTTTAATGGGTATAACATGGTATAACTCACTCCAAAGCCATCTTTGTGTCTCCTCCTTGGGCCGCCGCACGCAACATCTCCTGGAAGATGTCTAGGCCCTCACGCCCCTCGACATGGAGAAATCAGGACAAAGCCACTAGACTTTAGAATGGCCCACTTGTTTTTATGTGATATAAAAATAATACTAATAATAATAATATATATATATAAAGATATTGTGACAGATTGAGATAGATTGTGATAGATTATGATAGATTGTGATAGATCGTGACAGTGTTTAAGATGTTTTAATTACTAAGTGGGTCATTCATTGTTAACAATGAGTGAACAATTAAAGGGGGAACCATATCCCATCTTCTGGAGGTTTAATACGTGTTTTTTTTTATGGTTCGCCATTGTAAAGACAATTGTTGGGCGGGGGCAAACCATTCATGACATGGGCAGCAACCCTGGTTTAGATGTCTTGTTAGGCATTTGTTCAAGCGTTCTTGGCGGCATCTCAGCTTCTTTATAAGCGGATCGACACGCCATTTGGCACAGCGTTGGCACGGAGGCCAGCCTTTTGAGCGCTGATGACCAAAGCACCACCAGGTCTGGGCACAGCTGGGTGCTTGGCAGTTGACAACTGCCCCAAACCAAGACTCTTATAGCCCCCACCTAAAGAGTGCCCAGGGTCAACTGGATCAATTTCTTCTGGTCGGGGTCATGGATGATTCTCCATTGAAGCTAGAACCAATCGATATGCAATTTGCCTTAGTGACTGGAGATCAGGTGATAGGAAGTGAAAGAGTGAAGCAGGCTATACCAGCAGTTCTCTCTCGCCTCACCAATCGCAAAGCTACCTCAGCGACCAGGCTTCCTCGATCACCTTAGATATGGTTGAAATGATTCGGTTCCCACAACGTGGCATGCGTTCCCAGCTCCGAAAGCATCCGAAAGGTGCAGGCGAGTTGCCCCAAATCACATCTGAACCGATGAGCAAATCTACTGCCTCAAGCCGGGCATCACAGTTTGGTCTAGCCAGCAAGGGACATATCACGTGGTTCTTCCAGATTTCAAACAAATATATGCCTCATAGGTGGCCAACAAATAGATACGTATGGATGGTATAGCCAATGTGGTAGAAATCCTTTAGTTAAGAGACATATCCATATCCATCCATATCGACATCTATCAATGTCTCTATCCATATCTCTAATACCACCACTGCCTCTACCGGCGGTGGAGAAATTCCGGCAAGAAGCTCCTGGAGCGAAGCATGCGAAGATGATGTCATCAAAGCTGACCAGTGATTAGGTTCGGGATATTTGGTATCCATGTATGCTATATGATATACTAATTGTTGATATGTAATATGGTGTACATTGCCAGATATATATATATATATATATATATAATATGCATATTATAAGGTGAGCTTCTCTACATTTGCGTCATTTTTAGGGCATATGTTGTACACATGTTCATATTTCCATACATGGATCATATGGTATGCCACCATACATTCAATGGTCACATATATTGAAAACAACAAGCAACTAGACAAGAATTGATCAATCCTAGATATAGACCATAAATGGAGGTTTCCTCCAAATCATCCATTTTAATATATTCCGTTACCATTTTGGGGTACCTCCCAGATCAAGGCCCGGAAATGCCGCGATCTGCCGTGTCGGCCTCCCAGACCAACTTCTCTGCCCTGAGATGGACCTCACCGGACACAACACTGGAAGTAACACGAAGACATGTCGACATGGTGTGATGAGTATTATACACTATCAATACTGGTTGGTGGTTGACCTACCCCTCTGAAAAATGATGGAGTTCGTCAGTTGGGATGATTATTCCCAATATATGGGTAAAAGACATGTTCCAAACCACCAATCAGAATAGTCTCATTTTTTTCAGGCATTCCCGGAATTAAACAGATCTGTAGTTGTATATGGCTCCCAGGTATACTATGCAGATCTCGAGTTTATGCCCATGGCTGCTGCTGCCATCTTTTCTGAACCTTAAGATGTTCTACCGCTGCCCGGGCTGGTTGGGACGAAGCATTTATTCTACTATTTGCGACGCTCAACTACAGGAAACCTATGGAAATATGTATATATATAATTATATATATAATTTCAGTCTATTAGTAATCATCATACATCACCATCTATTACCATACATCACCATGCCTGGACCCTGCAAATACACCCAAATAATGGTAAAGGTATCACAGTTATGGGGTGGAACACAAATTTTAAAGGGTACTTTGGAGGGTCCAGGTACCTAAAAACATAGCATATCTGGTACCAGCTCAAGGACCGCGCTGGTTTCAGGCGTTCCGAGTTTGCAGCAACATTGGCTGCAAGGTTTTGAACCACCGCCTGGCATCAGGAGTCCATTAGCACAACTACAGCTTGTCTCAAAAGCGATATAGGAATAACACGCATGAAGTAATCACATGGAAGAATAATGGCCATATTGTGGAAAATATAGGAAATTCTGGAAAAACATTTCCATCACAAGGCCAAAAAAATACAGAAAGGCTTATTGAACACTCAAAAAACAATACTTTCACAAAATATATTCCATGAGCGGAAACAATATTGTTTTGTTGCTGTCCGTACGCAAGAATAGTGAATAATGATGACAAATCAAATCAAATCAAATCAAATCAATATAAATCATCAAAATTGGTGCTACTCTATATGCAAACAAACTCACATCAGTCATTCCTTTTTCCGGCAACCAATGGCGCGGCCCCAACGCTGCGGAGTCCAGTGCTAAAGACAATGTTTCAGGCGATGTGCTTCTTGAAAAGTCACCTGAGAGGGCAGCTCCAATCATGTCAACTCCCTCTGAGAGCATTGACAGCACATGCTAACTGTATCTAACTGTGCTCACTCACACCTGCCGCGAAATTGACCTGAAATCGAAATGCAACCAAGGCTTTCGCCGTTTGCATCTCTCGCAACCTGGAAATTGCTCGATCCACGGCAAAGCCGCTCTCTTTCAAGGAAGCAACGGCTGCCACAAAGACACCTGGCCCATTTCAGCAGGTGTTATTGCTGCTTGATGACACTCCACTTCTGAAAGCAGAGATTCGTCAGTTCCCATTTGGGTTCATCACTAGATTGTTGACATCACATGACACATCAATGAAGCCATTGATATACATCTGAAGAATGTGTATTTCACCACCTGTAGCCCTGCTACTTCCAGAGCCCTGATTTGGTTCTCTGACTGTCTGGCTTCGCAGTGGCTCATGTACATAAATATCCTTTACTTAAGTGCTACGTTTCACCAAGTGACTTGACAGTGAAACATTCCATACAAACAAATTAAATCTATTTCTCAAGACGTCGAACCACGATTCGTGGTGGATGGTGGTAGATTGCTGGCTGGCACCCAGCACCTTTGATGGCTTGCTGCTCAGAGGTCGGATCAGTAGATTCCCAGGTGAACTGAGAAATGCGGCGTCGGTCATCCCAGCCTTGATCGAAGAATTCCCACATCGGTGAAATACACCAGGTTTCTTGAGTGGAGCATGTGGGGGCCTAGTGCATGTTGTATTGTAATAATAGACTGTATACGTATATATGTATATAAAAATTATGATCGGTAATAATCGATAATACAGAGAACAAACACATGTGCTAATCAACACACACATATATATATTAACAGAATCTAGACACCACCACCAACAACAACAAACAAGCAAACAAGCAAACAAGCAAACAAGCAAACAAGCAACCAAGCAACCAAGCAACCAAGCAACCAAGCAACCAAGCAACCAACCAACCAACCAAAGAAACAAACAAACAAACAAACAAACAAACAACAAACAACAAACAACAAACAACAAACAACAACGGTCGGACGGCCTGTTCATGCGCGGCCGACTTGGTTTGTCATCTTTGGTGAGTCAGAAGTTTGGCTAGTTGAGCAAGAAGTCAGCGTCCTCCTGTGAAAAAGCTGTCTGAGGATGCCGACCTAAAGTGCCGAGCCTGTGGGGTCTGTAAATCTCCAGTACTTTCAGCACAGTCATCAGGCCTGGTTTCAACAGAAGGCGTCTCGTGGCCAGCAAATCAATGTGATTGTTGGCTGGACTGCTCCTTCCATTTCGTCGATGGAGTGCTTCGCGGTAGCAGCAGGAATGCCTAGACGCGTCCAAGCTTTTCCAAGACCGGACCCTGGGTCAGAACACGCAATGAGTGAATTTGGCTTCAAATGTTTCCAGAAATGCGGCAAAAATTCTTCAGCTGTCTCACCTGCGCCGGGACCTCCCTTTTTGAAGGGTTTGGATTTCAGAGGTTTGACCACCACCTTTTTGCTTTCGCGACCTTTGATCACAAGGACTCTTCCAAGAGAAGTAGATTGGTCCTTCTTGGACCAGATTTTTTTTTTCAGTGCCTTATTCTTGCAACCTTTGCCAGGCGACTTCCTCTTTGTAAAGGTCACATCTCCACTTTTTTTCAGTTTCCCATGAGCTGCACCATCTGCTTCGACTAACTCCTGTGCAAATACAACTGCGTGATCAAGTTCACATGAACGTGATTGCCCCACACCACCCTACCCCACCCCACCCCACCCCAATGTGCAGCGTAGCATCAGCAACGTGATGAAGCCTCAACAACGTGATCAAGTTCACATGAACGTGATTGCCCCACCCCACCACACCCCAATGTGCAGCGTAGCAGCAGCAACGTCATGAAGCCTGAAAACACTGTAAAACCAAGGGAAATCGCAGATGGTGCAAAAAAACAAGAGTGCGAAAGCGCGAAAAACACTGTAAAAACCAGTGCAAATGGACAAAGGCAGAAAACATCACTCGAAGAAACAGTTGTTCCTGCCCCCCCCCAGGGCAGCATTGTCGAGAAGCAGAAAACACTGTAAAAAAACAGTAAAAAATGCACATTCAGCAGTGTGTCTGCGCGTGAACACCCCGTCGGAGGGCACAACAAACAACAAACAACAAACCAACCAACCAACCAACCAACCAAGAAACAAACAAACAAACAAAACAAAGCAAACAAAACAAATACAACAAAACAAAACAAAAAAACAAACAAACAACAAACCGCAAACAAACAAACAAACAAACAAACACCCAACAACAACAACAACAACAACCACAACAACAGCCACAAGAACCACAACCACAACAGCCACAACAGCCACAACAACCACAACAACCACTACAACCACAACCACAACCACAATCACAACCACAACCACAACCAAACAACAACAACCACAACAGCCACAACAACCACAACAACCACAACAACCGCTACAACCACAACAAACACAACCACAACCACAACCACAACCAAACAAACAACCAAACAACCAAGCAAAAACCGAACAACCAACCAAACAAACATCCAACCAACCGAACAACCAAACAACCAACCAACAGTAACCAACAGTAACCAACAGTGACCAACAGTAACCAACAGTAACCAACAGTAACCAACAGTGACCAACAGTAACCAACAGTAACCAACAGTAACCAACAGTAACCAACCGTAACCAACAGTAACCAACAGTAACCAACAGTAACCAACCAACCAAGCAACCAAGCAACAACCGAACAACCGAACAACCGAACAACCAACCAAACAACCAACCAACCAACCAACCAAGCAAGCAACCAAGCAACAACCGAACAACCAACCAACCAACCAACCAACTAACCAACCAACTAACCAACCAACCAACCAACCAACTAACCAACCAACTAACCAACCAACCAACCAACTAACCAACCAACTAACCAACCAACCAACTAACCAACCAACTAACCAACCAACTAACCAACCAAC
>Ga0126342_10018553_pt1 | contig 11914 bp, 14 predicted proteins | sample Cyp1metagenome_FD_92528 | JGI IMG/M metagenome (GOLD analysis project Ga0126342, IMG submission 92528) | Coral microbial communities from Lord Howe Island, Old Settlement Bay, Australia - Cyphastrea 1 metagenome | ecosystem: Host-associated > Invertebrates > Cnidaria > Coral ... | reverse complement strand
GGTGATGAAATTGGTGCCGATTATGCTTTTTCCTGATCGGGTGGGCGCTCAAGGGAGCGTGAATTCAGGAGCTTGGCCGCAGCGAGACGCTTCAGTGGGCTGGGAGTGAAAAAAATATATAATATAATATATAAAATATAATATTTAATATATAAGATATAATATAACATATAAAAGATATAATATATAAAATATAATATATAATATAATATATAATCTATAATATATAAAATATAATATGGTAAATTATATTATATATATAAATATATTACCCTATGGATCCATGGCCACTGTCTGAGAAGGTACAAGAACCCCCCTAGTCATCATCATACCACAGTCATACTTCCTAAGAAGGTACTTGGATCCATAGGGATATTATATATATATATATATATATATTAACTTAACTATGATGTACCAAATGTGGGTAGAACTAGTATAAAACCTGGACATCAATTAATTAACATGTGTTTCACCAAAAATCGGTAAGTACGTGGTCATAACTTACCCTCTGGTATTTTTTTCCATGGACCCTGAAAATCAACCATTTTGAGTGGAAACTCATCGTCCCCGACAACTGGCAGGGTCTATGTTAATTCACTGTAGTGTAGTCTATATATAATCTAGACCCTGTTTCATAAAATCTATATTAGAAACACAATGGAAACATAGTCTATGTTAGAGTTAATAACCCATTGAAACGAAAAATGGGGTTCTTCGGCAGAACCTTGGTTGGTCCCATCATGCCCCGAAGGTGAGATCCAGGACTTGAACAATTCCATTGATGTCTTGACTTTCGAGCCAGTTGGAAGTGGAAAATCGCCCACTTTTTGGGGCTGGAAATCCTGCCATGAAAATATCATGAACATATCATCAATGGGAGATCTTCAGGATCCAACAGATGGAGGTACGTAAACGTACCATATTTCTGGCCATATTTTGGGGGGATATTCCCTGAAATTTAGGCCTGAAAAATCGACCTTATATGGAATCGGTACCTCCGTCCTCAATCGGTTCCTGGCTTGGCCATTGATATCATACAGTCGGGATGTGCCGGGATCATGAAAACCGCCATGACATGCCATGACGGTCATCCACTTCGGAAAGCCTGGGGAGTTCCCAGCCCAGAAATGAATGGCTGGAGCTCAGTATGATTAGCTGTCAGAAATCATCAATTATACCCTGCAAATCCAATCCCTTTCGAACCGATTTAGGATTTCATTAAGATTTCATATGCACAGGCGGTCAGCCGCACCCACCTTTTTGTCTTCGCGACAAAAGCGCGAAAATCGCAGCGAATCGAACCATGCCACTGCAGAGCTGCCATGAACTGCGACTGGGTCCAGTGTCATGCAGTGTCTTTAAGCATTGTTTTTCACTAGTTGCGGCTTGTTACGTTCATACAATTTGGTCTGTGTTCATTCATACACTACACATGTTCATGTGTATGTATGGCATATGCGGTACAAAAAACATGACATGGATGGAATGATAGGGTACGTCTCCAAAAGAGAATGAGGAAGAGACCACGCAATGGCTGGAATGTACATTATACACAGCATGCACACATATCATATGGACAAGTGCAATATAGGAATTTGACATTTTATCATCTACACTATATAGGAGTAAAAACCAAACAAACAATATGAACAAATCCTAGCCTGCAAAGGATTTCAATAGTTGGTTAAAATGGCATTCGGAACAATACTGTAAAGCAAAACTTCCACGCGCCAAGCAATGCTTCACGGTAGAATTTACGGTGATCTAAGAGATTTCATTTGGCAGCTCGCAGGACGACACCGTGAATTCCCCAGTTATTTCCGCAGTTGCAGCCGTTTCAACACCGGTATTCTCTAGACATCTGGACCAGTTCGAAGGTGTCAAAATTGGAATTGTTCAATGGATACTGTCAAACCCGGATGAATAAACAATGGTCTATTAGGGGGGTCCTCCACAGTAATGATCTGATACTTAAATGGCACCCCAATTAAAGAGTCGTTTGGGGGTTTATGAATCCAGGGTTGACAGGAATCCACTGCTCTATGTGCCTTTCATATTGCAGCTTACAGAAATGGCGGTGAAGGGGATGTCAACTACAATGGTCGGTCTGATGCTGACTTATTTCATGTGAAAGAATAAATATTAGTTAGTTGTTCACACATATGGATGTGGGTCAAAATGGAAGACCTAGGGGACCACAGATATTAGTCTAGTTTAGTATTAACCATCCAATTGTTGGGGTACCTAATTTTGACCCATACCCATATTCGAAACAAACAACCCTAAGAAACGGAATTTCCAATTGGGACCTCTGATCTCTTCGCCATTGGGACCGTGTTTTATTGGCGCAACCGCACCCAGGGCCCACGAGATTTTGCTTCGTTTGCTGCAGCGTTTGCTTCCTTTGACCTGTCTGGTGGACTTGGAATTGGCGGCAACAAAAAAGCTGAGAAAACATGGTTCAAACCTGGGGTTTTCTTGACAATATGTATATATATATATATGTATGACTTCTAACTATTATATATATATATTATTTTATATTATATATTATATATATATATTATATTATATATTATATATTATAAATTATATATTATATATTATATATTATATATTATATTATAGTGATATAATATATTAATATAATATTATATATATATATATATATATATTATAATATGTATTATAATATATATATATATAGTCATATCAAATAACAATATATATATATATATAGATTCATAATGTATAATTTAATATAATGCCAACACCGGATTACTAACCCCCCCTATAGGTCAGGGTAGACCTTGCAAGGTCTTTCCTGTTTTACCCCTTAATAATGAGCACCTTCTGAACCATTGAGCCATAACATTTTAGATATGATGAGATTTGATAAGATTTGAATTGTAAAATCTCATGGAACCCATAAGATTCCATTGGATTTGATAAGATTTCAGTCTTAAAACCTCATGAATCCCATCAGATGGAAGGCGTGTGTGCATGCGTGCATGTGATGATCGTCTGCAGCCATTTGGCTCATTCTGGGGGGCATGGGCTCATGGTTATTGGAAGAAGTTGACTTGTATTCTTCAGATTCCTATGGGGAAAGACGAGTGGGGAAACCATCATGCAGGGTTTGGTGTCCTGTCCAGGGTAATGATTTTTATAAAGAATTTTGGATAAACAAAATGGATTTCAGCACAGGGGGTTGATTGATCATGTCCTAGCCAAACGGTTTATTAATCCTGGGGGACCACTTGTTTTTAAATTGCAAAAAAAATGGGAGCAGGAGGTTGATTAATAACGGGATGTTGATTAATCCTGACTTGACATTATATATATAATAGTATATATATATACATACAATACATATATATATATTATTATTGTCATTATTATTTATTTATTATTAAATATTACACATTGTAATTAAACTCCATTCAAGCCTGTATGCATGGTTGGTGGTGACTACTTGCCTTTTGAGAAGATTCGTTGTGTCGAAGCACCTCAAATTCAGATGATCCGAAATCAGATCTGCTGTCGAAACTTTACCATCTGGTAATTTAACATAGCTATTGAAAATGGCCATTTATAGTGGATTTACCCATTCAAAATGGTGATTTTCCATAGCTATGTTAGTTTACCAGAGGGTAAACTGGTTGGTGGTTTCAACCCCCCTGAAAAATATGAGTCAATGGGAAGGATTATCCCATATTTGAAATGGAAAATAAAACATGTTACGAATCACCAACCAGTTAAAGAAAAAACTTCAGGGATTGAACCTCACAAGAGCTCCACAGCGTATGAAAGTGATGACTTGAAACAGGCTTATCCCTTCATTCCGGCAGCATCTTAGCCTGTACAGTGTGAAAAACAGAAACGAGAAATACCAGAGGAGACATGGACATGTTGCTCGCATGAGAGTAGCTGTTCCTCCACAGGTTTCATGGCTGATTGGCTGGTACAGATCTGCCCTTAGCCGAAGCCTTCATATCACCATTTTTTATGCTAATAAACCCTGGTTAACACCAGAACAAAACATGGTCAAACCTGGTAAACCCAGCATTTTTCAAGGTAAACTCTGGTGTCTTACCATGTGTTTCGCCACTATTTCTCAAGGGAAAACTGCCGCCATCCCGGGCCCCGGCCGTTCGCCGAAGACCGCCGTTCAGCGCGCCATGCAGTTAGACCGCCTTCTTCTCGTAGATGCACGAGCCTTGCACCGACCTCAGTCAGTGTCGGGTAGCCATGGCCAGATCCAAGCAGATTCAAGATATGGTTGTTATATGGTTATTATATGGTTATTATATGGTTAATATATGGTTAATATATGGCTAATAATGGGATTTCCATAAATGGGGATACCCGAAAACAAAATGTCCATCAAGCATATCCAAGCCATGGCCCAGTCGAAATAGTTGAATTACCCAGCTATAAAATGGTGGATCTTTCCAGTTCGTTATGTAGACGTTTACCAGGGGATACCCCAAGCTCGCTGGATGGTTTATTTCACGGAAAATCCTATCTAAATGGATAACTAGGGGTGCCCCCATGACTTAGGAAACCACCATATTAGGATTAGCAAAAGATCCATGGTTGGAAAACAAACCAAAAAAACAGTTGTTGTACATATTATCGTTGGTTCAGTTTAAGTGGCATGCAATTTTCAAACGTGTATGAAATGAACAAATGTTGATGAACTTTCATGGCAAATCATCCTGATATGGGTTACGTAGGCTTAAATGGAGCTGCTGCTTGAGTCAATGGTAACAACAAATAGGCTAACTAACAAGTGCAACATCTGCAATACCAGGCTTGCTTCGAATGCAACTTGTGAGCTTGTGCTCCTATTTCTACTTTGTACAAATTAGTATAAATTAGTACTGTATCTACAAGGCAAACAAAACAATGATCAAGTTGAACTGGGTTGTTGGTTTCTTGAGAACCATGTGTTCAATCATGTTCATCGCCAAATACTGACAATCAACAGAAGTTGAAATTGGTGTGTAACTCATGAACATGGGTTTTGTACATAATGATCATCCAATGTTTGTTGGGCCCTCAACACATAGGTCTGAGCTGGTCTTTGATTGCAAGACCGGCAAGACCAATTATTATGAAGATCAGACTTCAGCTGCGACTATATATTTGCGAAGTAGCTTGAGACTCAGCCATGCAGTAATTATCTGAATGCAAGAAATAGTTTCAACCAACCAAGAACAGAAACCTACGATCAAACTAAACCATCAGACCCCGTTTCAAAAACCGTTAACTTTGAAAATACTGTATGATACTGTATGTAAAGCCATTTGGCTCAAAATGATTCAAGTGCATGAACTATCAAAGCCCAAAATTGTCCAGCCAGAACGAGATACAAGTGAAATGAAAGGCATATGAGCTCAACCACGGGTGCCAGCCATTTATATACATGGTTCTGAAATGGTACCCTCCAATAGTCAGACCTGGCAGTGCAATATCACCCCTACGTAGCTGAATAAAGTTGTCAAGTTGCAAAAACAAAGCTTATCAATTCCCAATATCACCCTTTTTTGGCCTATGACAATGTCTATAGATGATTAATATATATATATATATGTATACCAATATCCATCAACAAATCCATCAATATTTATAAATGATGTATGTACCAATATCATTATCCAAATTTTCCCAATAAATATCCATAGATGATTAGTATGTTGCATACCAATATCCATCAACATATCCATCAAAAAATCCATCAATTGGTATACATACTAATATTCTGGGAGAATTAGAACAATATTTATAGATAATTACTTGGAAAACAGTCACTAGCTCAAAGTATACTGAAATTATGCACCACTTACGGGTTCCAGGTATAGACAATTCTATCAATATTCTGAGGATTTTCCGGACGATTTTCTCTCCAGGATACTCCATCATCTTCTCAGAGGTGATGTTGAACTGAGAGTCGACCAGCAGAAACTTCACCGAGTCGCCTTGGCTCAGTTTGACTCCACCGGGAGACCAAAAAAACAAAAATTTTCAAGGAAGGCCAAATCGGCAAAGTCCAGCTACTTCGTTTCAGAGAGTTTTTGAAGCTTCAAAGGATTTCGGGAAAACGTACGGAAAACAGTCAGATCAGTCAAGCAGGATCTGCCTTTTAGTCTACTATCAAGCTAAGATATGCTACACATCTCCCAGAGATTCCCGGAGATTCCCGGATTGTCGATCAATCACTTGGATGAGAACTCACGTGGTCCCTCATTTTCTAGGAGAAAACTCAGATCCAAATGAATAATATGAATGAAGTGCTGTTGATTCACTTCAGCCCCGCTAGAAGCTCCAAGCTGGCATCACACTATCAACAGTTTCATAGGTATTGAACCCCATATCTTTGTTCATACATTCCCATTTCGCAACATTCCCATGTTCTTGCCATGTTCTTGATAAAAGCGTTGCCTCTCCACAACATTAAAAATAGGAATTTGATGGACATGATGGATCTTAGCCGGTAAATGTTCCTTTCAACATCTTTCAACCAATTCCGATTTCTAATATATTCAGTGGCTAGTACATCCCAAAAAAATGTCAAACACGATTCATATTAATCAAGCCATCACCAGCCATCTTATACCCTGAGATCCCGACACTTGTCATCGTAGATGCCCCAGCACTTAGTACCTTTCCTGACGGCACACGTGACCGCAAGGGGAGCATGAAGGAGCTCCCCGATAGTCTCAGTATGATCCACATGGTAGCCTGGGACCCCCCAAGACTTCTGCAAGTTTCATGCCCACCATTGCTTGAGCCATTAGTTACAGATCTTTATAGCAGAATGCAATCAAACAAATGACGCCATACTTCCGAAATTCGAAGAAAAGATACATGTTTTGGGGGATGATATTCCTCACCAATTGTCATTTCATCGCCCATGTTTCCCCTCCATGTTTATTGATGAAATTCTGTTTTTTTATTTTTTTTTCTGATGCTATCATTGTGTCTTCTGCTTGAATCCATGTTTGCAGGTCCCTTCTATATAATTCATTTCTCGGCCAAACAGCGTGGCTGGGTTTCAGCAACTACACTGCTACAAGAAAGGCTTCCCACTTATCTTTAACTAGTTCGAATTAGTTGTATATATATATGTATGGTTGGTGGTTTCAACCCCTCTTAAAAATATGAGTCAGTTGGGAGTATTATTCCCAACTGAATGGAAAGTCATAATCCGTTCATGTTCCTTTCACATTTTCAAACCACCATAATCAGATATCCATAAACAATCATAAACATATATTAATCCACCACAAACCATCCATCTGTTCGCCGATCGTGAACCAACTTCGCTATTGTTCAGACGGGGGGCCCTTGGGAACCACCGTACGACACGGTAACCCTGCCATAGCTCCAAAGTGCGACACCATCGGGTTCCCTCCCCGCCTGAGACATGCCTCACGTGCTTCTGCCATTGTGGTGTAGGTGGTGCCACGCAACAGCTTCCTGTGCCCAGTAAAGGGGGTGAAAACGACGTGGTTTTTTCCCACGAAAAAAACATGGGGATAGAGTCCACAAACTACAGTTGAATTATTTGGTTTCATGGTTATACATTACAATATTGTATATATCATGCTACTAGATGCTACTAGTATATCCATGAACAACAGGAATTCAACATGGAGATGTTCGCTTTGTTCAGCATCAAACATGGTAAGAATCTAAGACGGAGATTAGGTTGGTTGGTTCACTTCATGGTCTTGGGTTAAATCATGATAACAATGTTGATGATGATGATGATGATGATGATGACGATGACAGTAATAACGATTACAACAACGATGATGATAAAGCTGATAACAATGATGACCATATTGATGATAATATATGATAATTATGATGACAATAATAGTGATGATAATGATAACGATGATGATGATGATGATGCTAACGATGATGATGATTATTATTATGATGATGATACTGATATATAACAGTAATGATACTATGTTTTCTTGAGGGAAGTGTTGCGACAATGAGAAGCCGGAAACATCCGGAAACATGGGAAGTCAGGCACTCATGGTCTCCGGATGTCTCCAACTGACCCTTCTCACGTACCCTCACATGAAGCCACTTGTGTTATAGCTTGCAGTAATTATGTATATATATATATACATATACATATGCAATCAATTCATAAATGGTGCCTTAATCAACCCAAGTCCGTTTTAGCTTATAGAATTATGGATTAATATTAACAGAAATTATGAGTATTCATATATAATCATATACATATATATACATCAACACATGTTGATTCTTATGAACCTGTTCTTCTTAGATATGTTTGGATCTTTATGCAGATTGTCTACTCCGCAAAGTCACGTGGAGGTCAGGTACTTCTTGCTGTGCTTCGTGTACTCGTCCTGCAGACCGTTCACATGTTTGCTGAGGGATGGCCTAAAGGGTATCATCATGGTTTTCTGGGAAATCAACCATTGGTTTATAATGGTTTATAGGTTTATAGGCCTATAAACCATTATAATCTGGTTTTCTGGAAATCAACCATTCTGCTTTTCAGCGAACTAAACCTATAAACCATCAAATAAGCCTCGACATTTCTAGGGAAATTCCAAATTTCCAAGCTAGCCATGTTTCAGTGCCGGGGTATTTCAATAGAAACTGGAGGCTACATCCCGCTGGAGATGATCTCCAAAGTGCCTAGTGGTTATAGTATCTGGTTACTAATATATTGCCTAGTGAGTTATATACTGTTCTATATTAGGTTAAAACAGACCACTTACTGTTTGGGATGCACATCTATAGAAATAGACTGAAATCACTCCGGTTATCTACCAGTCGAATTTGCTCGGCTAAAGAATTTTATACTGATATATATATATATATGTTCATTTTGGAGTAAGTAGGCTGAGAATTGCACCCTGGTTTCAAAAACTGCTCCACTATCTCTCCCCTGTAAGCCAGTTCTAACACCTTTGTCTCCCTCAAGCCCTTGTGTTGTCTCAGGACCTTTGGGTTCTTCGCTTATGGTAAGGTCCCGTCATCAGAAGGTCCCGTCCGGCAGGGACCTCCGCAGCATGAAGGCTCCTTGCTAGCCTTCTTGAATTGGAGCTGGAAAAGTATCTACAATGTCCCGTCCGGCAGGGACCTCCGCAGCATGAAGGCTCCTTGCTAGCCTTCTTGAATTGGAGCTGGAAAAGTATCTACAATAGGCTTCTGCTTCCAGATCGTTCAAGTAATTTCACCATAAAGGGCACACACCAGTAAATCATACCATGATATACCATCTGGTGCATGTACGGCATAACTACAAATTGAGAAAACGTTGGAAACCTGGAAATCATCAGTATATAAACATATATATATATATATACTATACATACATATACACTGATATATATATATATATGTACATATATTATATATACTTATAACCCGTTTCGCATCCTGTGTAATGTCTTCCACCATGTAAAAAACTTGAGGAATTCCATTTCCCCCCGGTCCAGGTAGCCATCACAGGAGATTCGCTTCTCACCGATGACCTGCGCGGCATTCGCGGCATTTGAACATGACTGGTTGGTGGTTTTAACCATCTTGAAACATATGAAAGTCAATGGGAAGGATTATGCCATATATTATGGAACATAAAAAATGTTTGAAACCACCAACCAGATAAGAATTTAATATGATTTAATCACACTTGGACAATTGAACGATGGATCCAGGTTTGTCCAAAAACTGGATGGACCTCCAATTTCTTGCAATTTTAAGGGGAAAATTATGATACACTAGTAGATCCCAGCTTCAATCTGCATTCCATCCTTCCCTTAGTCCCTTGGCTCTGGGGACCATTTGGAGTTTCTCTACGAAGGGGAAAATCCCTAGCTGTCTCCCAATTCCAATTGCAATAGGGGTACAACTCCTCCGGGGTTTGATCTCACTATATCCTCCAATCATTTCTCATTACATTCAATTATATCTCATGATTTCTCTTCATATACCCCCAAAACGCAACGTTACTTATCCACCTTCATCTCTTTGCGCCTAAACGTAACGTTTGACCACCCCATCTGCCCTTAACAAAGCCATCTCGGCTCCAGTCCAAGTTGGTTCGGCACCTTGTTGGTGGTGCTATCGCAGCAAGAGCCAGTGCCGACGCCATGGCCCTCCCTGAGCAAGCGGCTTGCAACCACCGTTGACCGTTGACCACAGTTATGGCCCGAAATACCAGTTATAAGTACTAACAAAATCCAATTTATCTGGGTAAATTATAATATTTCACTAACCTGAATTAAGGCCATTTGGGGATGATTCCCCTTACTAACCATGATTCCAGTGAGGTCGCAGTGAAGTCGTTATAATTTACCCAGATTTATAGAATGTATAATCCCATTTATAACATCTTTATAACCATTTATCACTAACAAATGGCCATAACTGTAGAAATCCCTTTGGCATCTGGATGTTTTGCGAGAAACTTAGAAACTGGTTTAAGATAATTCAAATCAACTCGATGACTTCTCAATATCTCATCGACGTCACACCAAAAGCAAAGCATTGCTGTTGGTCAATATCACAGTTGAGTTGATCAGGTGATATCAGGTGCCCGTTCATAATCCGTTCGTGTGATTTCCTACAGTTATGGCCCTTTACCAGTTATAAGTACTTATAACCCCATCTATAGAATGTATAATCCCATTTACAACCAGTTATAACTGGCTATATAATTGATAAATGGCCGTAACTGTATCCCTGCTTATACTCATGAAATCTCATGAATATTGAAATCGCATGTTTGGCATGGAAGCTACCTCACTTTGGTTTTCATGAAAATCCGAGGTGTCCAACGTTTCTGAAGTTGCAGCTCTCCACCATCTATGTAATTAGCTGAAAATATCTCATGAACCTTCAAGCAAATGAAACAAATGATAGGTTTAGAAGGTTTAGATGACATTCCATGATATTCGTGTAAAAATGGCCATCTTCGAAGTGCACCTTCAAGTTCAGAAATCCACCGGCGCCTGTTCTTCAAGACGCGGACGCCGTTCTCCGTGCCCATTCCCAGGCAGTAGGATGCTTCGGGAAGCTCCGCATTGTCGCAGCCTGGACGCCCAGGCCAGGTGTCCCACGAACTACACTGCAGGTCTGGTTCGTGGTTTTAGCCCATTCCAACCACTTGACAATTTCCAGTAGCATTCAATAGTGGAACGAATGGTGGCGAACAAAACAGGTGAGGATTGAAAGTAAGTTGACAGTTGAACAGCCAAGTTTGAAGACTAAAAAGAGGTCCAACCCTAGATATCCAAGTAAATATCCTTCAAATGTGTTTCATCAAGCAAATCAAGCTATGTCCAATCTTAAATGTTCAGTTTCTATTCTGCAAACAAAGTTTGTTCTCTGCTGCTTTGCTGTATTCTCCAATGACTGGTTTAGAAAGAAGAAGCACCCATTCACCCAATGAACATAATGAAGGTTTACACTCTGGCATTTTTTGGCACATTCACATAACTATCGAACATCACCATTTCTATACAATGGTACATCATCAAACTAAATGAACCATGTCGTCCATAGCTATGATAATCTACACATGGACCATGGCTTCCATCGGAACCTGCTAGATTCTAGATTTGCCAATGGTTTACTGGTTGGTGGTTTCAACCTACCCCTCTGAAAAAAAAACATGACAACTCGTCAGTTGGGATGATGAAATTCCCACCTGAATGGAAAGTCATAATCCATTCATGTTCCAGTCACCACCAACCAGATATTTCATTAACCACTATTGACTATTAACCACTATTAACCACTATTAACCACTATTAACCACTATTAACCACTATTAACCACTATTAACCACTATTAACCACTATTAACCACTATTAACCACTACTAACCACTATTAACCACT
>Ga0126342_10018552_pt1 | contig 11915 bp, 15 predicted proteins | sample Cyp1metagenome_FD_92528 | JGI IMG/M metagenome (GOLD analysis project Ga0126342, IMG submission 92528) | Coral microbial communities from Lord Howe Island, Old Settlement Bay, Australia - Cyphastrea 1 metagenome | ecosystem: Host-associated > Invertebrates > Cnidaria > Coral ... | reverse complement strand
TACATACACATACATACACATACATACACATATATACACATACACATACATACACATACATACACATACATACACATACATACACATACATACACATACATACACATACATACACATACATACACATACATACACATACATATACATGCCTATACGTACATATACGTACATATACATGCCTATACGTACATATACGTACATATACATACATATACATACATATAAATACATATACATACATATACATGCCTATACGTACATATACGTACATATACATACAAATACAGTCATATACATACATAAACATACATATACATACATATACATACATATACGTACATATACATACAAATACATACATATACATACATATACATACATATACATACATATACATACATATACATACATATACATACATATACATACATATACATACATATACATACAAATATACGTAGGCATACATAGGCATACATAAACATACATATACATACAAATAAACATAGGCATACATAGGCATACATAGGCATACATAGGCATACATAGACATACATAGACACGTACATACACACGTACATACACACGTACATACACACGTACATACACACGTACATACACACCTACATACACACCTACATACACACCTACATACACACGTACATACACACGTACATACACACGTACAGACACACGTACATACACACGTACAGACACACGTACATACACACGTACATACACACGTACTTACACACGTACTTACACACATACATACATACATACCTACCTACCTACATACATACATACATGCATACACAGACCATACACACACATACACACACATACACACATACGCACATACACACATACACACATACACACATACACACATACATACATACACACATGCACACACACAGACATACATGCATGCATGCATGCATGCATGCATACATACATACATACATACATACATACATACTCTGGCCGTAGACCGTCAATTAACCCCCCAACAGGTTGCCTTATGTTTGATATTTGGTTGATTAAATAAGTTAAATCACGACTTTTCCTGATGAAACATTTTTTTTTTCAATAGCGAGTCTCAGAAAAGAGGGGTTGTTTTTCATGTAGCATATCTCATCAATTCTTGGGACAAAACAACATCTCAAATCATATTAGCCAACGACATTTAACGACAGAAGCGTCCTTCATGGCCTTCATGGCCATAAAGATGGCCTAAAAATGGCCTACGTCTGCCATGGCTTGGGCGGAGCATGAACGAGTTAGATCGTCGCAAGCAACATGGTTGGAGGGATGGGCGCTGGTTTATGATGGGATGGCACTGGAAAGTTTAAACAAATCATGTATGAAGTGAAGAAGATGAAGCAATGGCATAGTTTTTTAAGTCATGGAACTTCTATCTCTTCAAAAGTCTCTCAAAAATCAAGAAGTGAACGAAGTGAACACTGCGGGATCTCTTCATCTCTCAATGTGCCCTTTTTTGTGAACCGGTCGGCCTTGAGATCCTCACCGGGAAAATCTACAGGACAACTGTCGGACAACCAACCGTCGAATGTGTGACACATTTTTTAGCAGATTTTCCCTGAAACAAAACGACAAATCAGAGTTTTTCACCCAAAAAACATCCAAACATCGCACAGAACTCAGGATCTTAGCCTGTGCGAACAGTTCCTGTCCATTTCGAGTGCATCCTGAAGCCCATCTGGGTGGCTTCTGTTGTACCAGTCTCTTGGCTTCGGATGCCCCACATGATGTGCAGAGCGCCACCTGGTGGGAATTTTGATATCATTTTTTCGGGATTCGATTTTCGAGTCTCCAAGATTTTCGAATGAAGCTCTGGTCATCTACCACTGTGCGAAGCGTAAAAGCACCAAAATCTGAAGAACATCACCTATGAACTCACCATTCTCCAGAGCGCTTTGTCGGATTACCAGCGGGTATCCAGCATCAAAATTCATACTTAAGTCATCTTAAGTCCCTATTGTTGATGGTTATATCCCACCAATCCCATCCCCCAAGATTAAATGGATTTTACCATATGGGGACCATGCAATGGGGGTGTTTCATAACATGAACGGTGGATGGGAGTACTAGAAATACGACACCATTTCTTCGAAAAACTGTGTTTGATCGGTTCCTGATGCTACTCATCAGCATTATGTTGCTACCATTGATGGTTATACTGAAAAATTATGTTGCTCATATCACTACCAATATCTACTATTGTTGATGGTTATATATATATTACTTATATTCTATTCCCTCGTTCTCCTGGCATAGCCTCTGAGAAAGTCTTTGGTGGAATCCCACATCCCCTGAAAAAAGGGGGTTTCCATAGTCATGGGGATACCCAATAGCTGGATGTTTTTTTTTCAGGGAAAATCCATAAATGGATGATGACTGAGGGTAGCCCTATGACTTAGGAACCCCCTTAAATCTGAATGTTTGATGGTTGCCTTCCCAATCCCAGCCTGTTCATGGATGTTCCCCAATTCTTCCCAGTTAAACATAGCTAAATTACCGATATTTTATTGGTTAAATCAAACATAATTAATCATAGTTAAACCATAGTTAAACAGTTAAACCATAGTTACACCATAGTTAATCCAGAGTTCAACCACTTATAACATCCACATGCGAAGAATTGGAGCGTCCAGGTTGCTATTCCGCCTGGATCGCTGGTCTACCGGTGATTCATGGGCCCAGGTGTCACCAGGTCGGACCCGAAAACCAACAGAAACCAAGCAATGGGGGGGTATACCCTTGATTGCTGTATAGTGTTCTAATTGTATATGATCTATATATAGTTATGAATATATATATATAATCTAATTATACGATCCTATAATCATGTTACACATATATATATATATATGATATGATATGTGTTCTAAAAAGTAGAAGATGGGGATGGGCCAGTTGTGTTTGTTGGTGTGTTAGCCATCTAGTTAGAGTCACCAGAAAGCCTCGTTCTTCTACTATGGTTGATGGCGAAACATGTTAGGTTCTACTATATGGGTTTGTGATGCGTGTGGACAATGGTGATACATAATATGCATGTACAATCATGCATACATATTGCTGATTCTTATCATAGAGTTATCCTACCTCAAAAAAAGGAAGGTATTCATATTATTGTTACCTCCGGTAATTTCTCACATGGCAAGCCGGAACATCACCATTTATAGATCGTTGTCCTATGAAAACAATTCCATTTATAGATCAGTGGATTTTCCGTCGCCAGAACAACTTTCTCCGTGATAAACATTTGCGTAACAGCGTAATGCTACCCAGTGGTGAATGGAGGGTTCGGGTATATTCCAAAAACTGGGGAGCTACGAATGGAGCTACGAATTGAGCTTCCGAACCACATGATAGTGTATATAATAGTCTATACTTATTATATTATACATCATATCCATTTCCAAAACAACATATCCATTAAATTATGCATTGAACAGAAAAACCTATCCACTAGAGTTCACTGACCTACGATTTGTGATACTTATATCCAGATTTATGATATACGCAATTATACATATACCAAATCCATATATATATATACATATATCCATAGATTCCATGGATCCATTAAATCTAAAAATTATATCCGTTATATCCGTATAAATTATGTATCCAATGAAGTTTGCGACCAGCTCCCCCCGCCAGTCCAAAGCCGCCCAATGGCTGCCGCGTGCGCCACCGCAAGCCCCGGGCCCCCCGGGCCCCGCGGGCCCCGCGGGCCCCGCGGGCTCTGTGGGTGCTGTGATGAGCCCCGCGGTGGTGAGTCCTGCACGAAGCTGGGACCGTGAATCTGTGAGGTATAGCATGCTATAACTGTTACCATGGGGGGCTGATAGGAATTATGGACCAGAAAAATGATTGGAATGTATTGGAATTGTTCCCATTGGGGGGGTGATAGGAATTATTGAGTAATTTTTGGAATTCTATTGGAATTATTGATCTGATCTACCAATAATTAGGTTTGATCGCTGTTTTTGGTCGCGGTTCACTGGCTGTCACAGCTCGTAGACCACCTTTCTGGGGATACAGCCTGGGCTCGTTCTTTGAAGTTTGATACAAGGCACTGAGGAATGGGAACTGCCGCGCGTTAGGTGATACACCCGACAAACTTCGAGAAGATTGAGGGAAGTGGGATAACATCAATTGTGGGTTTAAGCTAACGTTGTTAAGATGCAAATTTCTCAATAGTTCATGGTCGCTGCAGGGCTTAGCTCGTCGGATCCCACATGATCCTTTCAACCTCTAGCAGAGAGTAAGTGTGAGATGATCCTCATTTCATATCCCTCATGAAAAGCCCAAGAATCAGATTATATGTAGGTATCATGTTGATATGTATCTGTAACCATATAACCATATAACCTCATTCTACACCCAACTGCCAACTCGTGGCCAACTCGTGGCTGAGGTGCCCCCATCCTTGCGCCCGTCGCCATCCCAGCCATCCCAGCCCCTGCCATCCCTGCCATCCCAGCGATCTCAGCGATCTCAGCGATCCGCGGAGCCACGGGGGCCACGCCCAAAATCATCCCTGGTCGGAAGCGGCCGGCGGAGAACCTGGCGCCTCCCAAGGCGCCTGTGGTGAGCCGTGCCAAGGTCCACGCCCACGGCGGACACGGTCACGTGGTGGGCGCGGTGCCTAAAGCGCGGGGGGTGCCGTTGCAAAATGGGATGCACAATGGATGGAAGATGTGGAAACTTGGGAAAAATGCTGGATGGCCCGGGTTTTTTTGAAGGTTTTGTTGGACTTTTAGAGGAAACATATCTTCACATTTTGTTTTGGGTGATGATATGTGAGAAAGCTTCACCCAGAAAATCCCAAGAGACAAACCTTGCCCCCTTTGTACTAGCAGCAAGTCGCCAAATGTGACTTGGCATTATCAGGGTCAGCTGGATCTTGATGCTAATAGGGTAAACCCAGCCAGCACAATAAACCCGATCCCATTTCCACCCATTTGCCCAATCTTACCATTTGGGGTTATAAGAAGACGGTCTTTTTATTCAAAAAAGATAAACGCAAAGTCAAACGATCAACAACTGGTTTACTATTGGGACAATACCTGCTGCATTTGTATTCGCAGCCCGGCGTTGGTATATGCCGTGGCTATACGTGCCATGGTCATAAGTGCCGCTATTTGAGGTATCCTCAGCTGGGTCAGTCCACTCACAGATTTCAGTGATGCAACCATCAGGCTATATTAGGTTGGGCCACACAGAATTAGGTTTCATCAAAACATGGCATGGTTAACAATCCCAACAGAATGTGGATATTCTTTACATGTTCCAACATGTATTACATGACATGTATATGCAGTATTTCATAAAACTAGCTTTCATCCCAAGTTTTCGATGTTCGGACGATCTGTCTTTTCTTTTGGGACCTTACAGGGCCCTTGTCCTGTCGGGTTCTCTAAATCAGTCGATCTCAGGACGAACGGTTGCCTGGGACGGGAGATGGCACACACCCAGGCGCCTGGCCGGTTTCAACGGTGTCGATCATGCAGACATCGTTTCATCAAGAAACTTGAGTCGTTTCAACCCTTCGATCTAAAAAATATGGTGCAATTGTCAGGAAAACCCAGGCTACCCATGAAATAATCCATGGAAAATTGTGCGAAGATGATGATGAAGCAGTAGGCCCCCTCCTGAAAAATCCAAAAACTTCAATCCAAAAATTGAGTTGTGCAATTGTCAGCAAAAAAACATGAAAAGGGGACCCGCAAGAAATGTTCGAACATTTTCATGTTCGGAACATGATTTTTGCAGTAGCTTTGGGGCCTAAAATAGGGCAAAAATCCAAGGACGTGGATGGTTACAGCTGGGAGGATGGATTGGGACATCCTAAGCCATCCCATTGGCAGCTGTCCGACTTGTGTATGAATTCTGCCAGCAACAAAACTGGTTATGGCATGTTATGGCTGCGTATTTTATGATTCTTCGTCCATAATTGATGATCCATAGCGTATACCATGGAATCCCAAGGGGGACAGTGTGCTCGTTGCCCAAAATCAGCGGCATTTTGTTGCAGTAGCTCAGTAGCTCAAATGAGATTTGGACAAGCCATGCTGGTTGGTGGTTTGGAACATGAATTTTATTTTCCCATATCTTGGGAATGCCATCATCCCAACTGACTTTCTTCAGAGGGGTAGTTTTACCACCAACCAGCATGGCATTTTGGTGCATTCTTTAAGTCCACAGGTAAAGCGGGAAAAGCCGGCTCAGCAACTCCCAGAATTTGATCGCATTGTCTAAAAGTCAAGGATCCTTATTCCATCTTCCTATAAACTGTCCATGGTTCATCATCATGTTTGCCAAGATAACATGTTTCTAAATAGCAGATGGAACTGGAAGGAATCGGTCAACTCTGTCAGGACTTTTGGAGTGGAGACGCCATGGAAGAATTGGATGCTGAGAATATGGGTCTCTACGACACTGGGCCATGGATCATAGGTCCACAGGGTGAGCAAGGTGCCCCAAAACGGAATCGCAAAGTTAGCTGAATTAAGTAGAATAACTACGGGGTTTATGGTGATTATAACATATTATAACTATAGTTGGATTGATAATTATAAAATAACTAGGCGGCACAACCTTGTAGATAATGGTGACGTTGCTAGCTACAGCGCATTCTTAGTTTTTCCAAGTTTTTTGCTGGTCAAATATTTCAAAATCCCTTCCCCAAAATTAAGAGATCCAATGCTAAAATTTTCATCACATTTCAATCTTCCATTTTTCTATCTTTGGCCGAGGGTTATTTCCCCGGGAAAATCATGGCTTGTCCCGCGGGGTACCGTCTGCTAGTCATGGCAAGTGGACATCCCCTCTGGCCCTATGGCCCTGGACGTTTCAATGGGAAAATCTCTGAAATAAATGGTGGATTCCCTGAGGGCAAAACATCCGATTCATTGTTGGTTCATATATTCTGGGTAAATTTCATCACGACCTCACTGCGACCTCACTGGAAATCATGGTTTTCGTAAGGGAAATCATCCCCAAATGGCCTTATTTCAGGTTAGTGAAATATTATAATTTACCCATATATATATATAAATATATATATATCCATTAATATCCCAGTATCAAACCATTAACTAGGTCAATCGGCTGGGCAGAAACTAATCCTAACTCGTCTTTTGGTAGCTTCATGGGATTCTCTACGTTCACCAGCTAAGAATTCGTTATTTTGCAGGCTACTCGTATCTAAGATTGGCCATGTTAATATCGAATTCATATCTCATTCATATGGGTATGGGTCAATACCTATAGATTCTATAGATACATTTTTAGTGGGCTATAGTCATCCATTTTTAGTGGGTTATTCACATCCATAAATCCCAGCTATGACTTGGGGTTCACAAAAGGTACCAGGGTTTTGACCCATCCCCATATCTGGGGTAATCAGCAACCCCAGCGATGGATTGGTTTAAGGGAAAATTTACAGGACAGCCCCATGATCTTCATGGGAAGGTAACTCTGGTTTCCGGTTAAGATTTTCCCACCAAAACCAATCCATTGACCCACCGATAGGCTAACATTCCATGGTTTTTTTCAGGAAGATCAACTGTGGAACGACTTTGGTCTCGACGGCGCGGCAGCCGAGGCGGAATGTTCGGGACAACACGGGTCGGGTGTTTTTTTTTTGGTGATAACATATCCACATAAGAAAACTCTTCAGAAAATTACCCTCTGGTTATGTCAAAATAGCTATTGAAAATGGCCATAGAAATAGTGGATTTTCCCATAACACATGGTGATTTTCCATAGTTATGTTAGTTTACCAGAGGGTCGGATTCTTCAAAGCATCATTTTTACAAGGGAACTCGACCAAACGATTACAGTTTTTGACATCCGCAGATCTGCATTTTCACTGCAAAAATCCTGGTGATTTTCCCTAGAGATTTCAATCCGATCGGTTGGCAATCGGTGAAGCAACAGCTTCGTTCACCAAGCAAAAACACATAGGAAGGATGGGTTGGGTTGAGCAAACGATTGCATAATTCATCATCAATTTTGTGTCAAAGCTATTAGCCTATGATGTTTGTAAAGAAGCTAAAAAACATTAAGTTCTAGAGCTATCTAGAACTACTAACCAAAGTTAGGCAAGATCAAACTTACTTCGAAAATACATTTAGTTTATCCATGTTTATGCATCGAGTTCAAGCCGCTTGATCCAACGGGTGCGGCGGGAAAGGTGAGGCATACCTATCATACTCAAGAGATGTACATGATGTACATGATGTACTAATTAGGTTAACTACTGTATATTAATAATATCTAATCATTAATCCATTAATGCTGTTTTAAAATAATGTGTGTATATGTAAATATATATATATATATCCCAATGATTTATTATGTTTGCTTCACCTGTTTAACATAAGCTTGGAAGAATATCTTGCAGCGATAATTTTAAAGGCCATATTTCACAACATCGGGGAATTACTAACTGGATATACAAATTAACATCTGGGCAAATTATAGTGAGCTCACAGTGGCCTCACTGGAATCATGGTTAGTAAGGGGAATCATTCCCATAGCTGTCCTAACATTTCAGGTTCGTGAACTATTACAGTATCATTGACCTAGGTAACATGTAATCCAAAAGAAAGTTGTTGATTGTAGCGTCTGTACTGCAGTTATTTGTTGGACTTCTTGTCAAACTTCTTGTTGTTGGAAGACGATGGTGATGATTTCCGAAATCGACAAACGTGCGCCATGCTTCAATCACTTGATGTATGGTTCCATATGGTTCCTTTAATTCGTTTTCGAGGCAAAATCGAGGTGTGTGGCAGGCGAGCACAGATATCATCATCCTGTTCACATTCACAGATTCACAGTCATCAACGTACTCATCATTTTATGCATCATTTTTTGGTATCATGGCATGCATCATTGTTTTCTTTCGTAATCTTATGCATCATCTTTTGTTTTGTGTTTATCATGTTATGCATAATGTTATGCATCATCTTATTTATCATCTTAAGCATCATCTTACGTCATCTTATTTCTCATTTATATGTGGTTTCGTCATTTTTATGCATTATCTTGTTCATTATTTTATGCATCATCTCATTTATCTTATGTGTTATCGTATTCATCATCTTATATATTTATAAAGTCATCATCTTATTAATCATCTTATTCATCGTCTTATTTATATCACTTGTCTTATTCATCAGCGTATTCATTATCTTTTGCACAATCATATTTATTACCATCATCTTCATATTGACCATTTTTGCCATATGTTTTTTGACTATTGAACTTCATCTTAATAATTTTCTTATGTTATTTCTTCTTCTTGACCATCATCTTTATCTTCAACATTCTCATCATTTATTGTTGAACATGCTTCATTAATCATCATCATCATCATCATCAAAGTGTTCAAAGTGATTAAAGTGATCAAAATGATCAAAGTGATCAAAGTGATCATGATTATCGCCATGATCATATTATGTTTTTGATATGTATTTGTTCGGAGATGTGTTCTTCCTTTGGTGCCACGTGCATATTTGAACACACAATCCAATGGGGAACCACATCACTGCGAGGTATGTGGCAGGGGCAGACTTTCGTAAGTGGCAGGCACAGTACATTTGGCGTGGACGTAGAGAAATCCTGTGGACATCGAGAATAGGTCTTGCATGATCTTGTATGGAGATCTTGCAAAGATCATTTCAACAGGAGATCTTTGAAAGGTATTGCAAAGAGGTACTTTGATTTATCTTGTCAGCAGACTGCCAACGAAGAGATCAGAAAAAAGTGGTCGTTACATCTCAGAGGGAAACTTGCAACGAGCAATGACTTCAAGATTCAAGACCTTGTCTTACAATTGGTTTATGGGGAAATGTAGTGGAAACCTTTTTGATGGCAGAATCCGTGGTTTCCTGTAAATTTGCCCAGGAACCAATCTAATGATCCCAATAAATCGCCAAATCAGTGGCTTGTTGAAGTTGATTTGGTCGGTGGTTTTGAATATATGTAACTTTCAAACATATTTGGAATGATGATCCAATTTACAAAATCATTTTTTTCAGGGCGTGGCTTAACCACCGAGCAAGTGACTATAGATTCATGTTCATATTTCTGTGTATAAATATTCTCATAATGAGGCTTTGGGCCCCGGTTGGAAACAATAAACCCAGTGACAAGAAGGTGACCAATTCTTCTTGCTTTGCAAACCCAATCTATCCCGTTCCCAATTTTCATGGACTGAAACTATCAAATTTCAGTCATTTTCTAGCGCTTTACAAAGAAACTATCAAAATCCAGTCATTTTTCAGTGTTCACGGATAATTCCTAGATAAATATCGGCAAGTTTGTTGGTCAACTCCTTATACACTTGGTGCGCGGTGAATCTCCCAATGTTTGTAGGTTTGGACCCCCAGATTTTTTTTACCCACAATTTCTACCCAAACCAGATGGTCAAAAACGTAGATGATCCACCAGTTTCTTGCTAAATTTGTCGTAACACACCAAGATGATCCTAGATTCAGAGGTTTCGTCATGAGGGTACCCCCAAATGGATGATTTACAATGGAAATTCATGGAAATTCCCAATCTCAAAACAGAAAGCTCCAGCTGTCCTCGTCCAGATGGAGCCAACGATGGACCCTTGGAGTTTCCCTCAGGCGAAACTTCGGCGGCCGCGGTAGTGATATACAGATATTTACAGAACATTTGGTTATAGACAGTTCGATCAAAACATCGAAAAACTCGTGGTTTGGAATAGTTTGGAAAGTGTTTGAAGATCTGACATTTGAAACTCACGCATTCGCCAGTTTGTCTTGAGATGCGAGGTATAAATTTATCCTTCAGTATCAAAGTGGAGTAGCATCAATCCATATCAAGCCATGTCAACTTCAGCAAGACTCAAACTTTTAGACCTCCAAAAAGTTACTCTCGAGGTAAGCCCAAATTCAAGGTATATTATTAATGTTAGTAAAGCAATAGTAAAGCATAGTATAGCCCAAACGTACAATTTTTATGGCTGGGATTGAAACCATGAATCCATATGGGTGGTTTTCCTCTTTTGCACTTATGTCTGGATGGGTCAAAACCTAAATCTTCTTACCATATGTATATATATATGAGGGGACATGGCGCAGAGGCTTTGTCAAGCCCATTGCCAGGAAAACAAACTAAAGGTTGCGGAGTCTCCGCTACTCACTGCACGCAGAGGGGGGCTGACGGTGTATGCAACACCCTGGTCCCAGAAACGGGGCCGCCATTTTGGAAGCCTTTCCTTCTTCCAGCAATATTGCGGCCCCATTTTTGGGGCTGGTTTTTGGCCCCATTTTTGGGACCATGAAAGAGCAAACAGGAGCTGCTCGACGGTCCTGACGGCCCGGATTTCGTCCATTTGCTTGCGCCAGCCTTCCTTCTGCAATGCAAGCCGCCATGGACACACACACAGATCCATATAGTATTGTAAAGATATATATATTCTTATTATTGTTATTATTATTATTATTCTCATATATTACTATATATTTTTTACTATATATTTTTGTATATTATTTTTTCTTATTGTTGTTATTACTATATACTCTACATTTGGGGGCCCATCAGCATCCATAATCCCACCATTCACCAGCAAAAACCTATGAACTTACCATCTTTGGGGCCCATGATGCCATAAATTGCCATAAATCCCAACAGTTGATCCGGGTCTCCAGGTCCCACCTGCTGCGCCTGCGCCTGCTGCTCCGCCTGCCCGGGGCGTGCTGATCCGCCCTGCGCGGCGACCGGAGGCGCCCGTGACGGCCGGCAACGCAGCGCCCGTGACGGAAGTGGAGGACGAGGCGGTCGGGTCAGGGGTCACCAGGGGTCACCATGGAGACCAACGCAGTTAATCGGTGCATTTGGGC
>Ga0126342_10018551_pt1 | contig 11916 bp, 7 predicted proteins | sample Cyp1metagenome_FD_92528 | JGI IMG/M metagenome (GOLD analysis project Ga0126342, IMG submission 92528) | Coral microbial communities from Lord Howe Island, Old Settlement Bay, Australia - Cyphastrea 1 metagenome | ecosystem: Host-associated > Invertebrates > Cnidaria > Coral ... | reverse complement strand
GTGATCCCCGCCGGGCCTCAACTGCAAGCGCTAGATCGCAGTGGTCCATCAGGGTGGTCCCTGCCGGACCTCAACTGCAAGCGCTTGATATATCGCAGTGGTCCCTGCCGGAGCCGAACAGCAAGCCCGAGATCAGAGTGGTGGACCCGAACAAGCCCAGGATCACGAACAGCAACCTCTGGATCAAAGTGATCCCCGCCGGACCTCAACCGCAAGCGCTAGATCGCAGTGGCGGCCGCCAGACCTCAACTGCAAGCTCTTGATCGCAGTGGTCCCTGCCGGGCCTCGACCAAGAAGAATTTCTGAAGATATACCAGATAGAATGCCAGAAAGAATGACAGAAAGTATGTCAGAATAGATGCCAGGTAGAATGTCAGAAAGAATGTCAGGATATATGCCAGAAAGTATGTCAGAATAGATGCCAGATAGAATGTCAGAAAGAATGTCAGAAAGTATGTATGTCAGAATGGATCCAGATAGAATGTCAGAGAGAATATCGGAATAGATGCCAGAAAGAATGCCAGACATAATGTCAGAATAAATCTGCCATATACACTTCCAGATGGTATGCCAGAAACTATGTCAGAAGAGTGTTTCAAGGTGGGGATCACTTCAAGAAAGCAATTGTGAACCGAGTCCCGGGCTTCGCTGCTCCTTCTTTGCAGACACTCTCCGCTTCCCAATCTTCGCAGCTTCGGTGGGGCAGCGCTTCTGATGGGTCGAACACCAAGCTGTTTCTGAATCACCCAGCTTTGTCACATCAGGCCAATTGCACCGGTTTCCATAGGTACTTTTCAGCACCTTTTGGCAGTTGTGGTCTATTTCACAAGTAGAAAGATATTGCACCTTTTTGCCGGTTGTCCCCAAGACTTTCTCGGCCACACCTTCCAAACTCATCAGCGCCTCAAATTTTCATTAGTTGCTAACTGGCTTGTGGTTTTCGAAATTATGTGCCACAACTATCACATTTTGCAAAATGGCTGGGACAAAACGTGATCTTAGGGTCTGACTGATTCCGGGGCTCCAACACCAGAGAAGGTTGTTGAACATGCCCAAGACCAGGAGTTGAAGCGATCCGCTACAAATGAGCGGCCAAACTTGTTGACTATCTTGTGCAGAAACACGTATGGCCAAGTGTAACTGTTTGCAACTGAGGCAAAACCAGCTGAGTCCTTGCTCGATGCCTTCGGAATTGTCGTCAGCGGGTAGTACCTTGCCAGCAGAAAACAGAAAACATGTTTAAAATGATCGAGAAAAGCTTAGTCTCAAGAGGCCCTTGTTTCCTTTCACCTGGCTCTCAGAGTGAACATGACTAGGGGCCTGGAAGTTTCTTTTGACTTGGATTTCAAAGCTCCTTTCTGCACACACTTTCTGGGACTTGACGTTGTAGTAGATCTAACCATTGGCCTGGTTTGCATGTGATGCTTCTGCATATGGACTGGTATCTGAAATAGCTTCAGTTGATCATGAACTAGTGGCTGAGTGTTTGGAACAGCTCTTGGGTTTAATGTGAACAAGTCAACCGAACAATTGTTCACAATAAAATGAATTCAGTGCCTGCTCATTCTTTTGGACTTCTTTTTGAAAGGCTTTTTCACCGATGACTCCATGGCACCTTTTTGGGAAGCAACCTTCAGTTTGGCCATTGCCTCCTGAAGGGAAAGGATCTTCATCCCTTCTGGTGGCTTGAGGAGACCATGAGGTCTGAAATGACAACAACCGGGATTGTGTGCCGCCACCGCGTGAAATTTGCAATTTGCAATCCGTTCTGAAGCTGGGGCGACAAATCAGCTTGCAATCGCCTGAAATCACTGCATCTGGTGAATTCCATCCTTTTCAGCGCAGGCTTGCATTGGTCAAACAACACGGGCCAGCGATCCAAATTGAGTAAACATCATAGCTGCTGTTGTATTTACTGCAGCTCTAGACCATCGGAGGCAATTCGCGCTCGCTTCTGGAGATTCTGAACCTGAACAACGCTGACTCTCGGTGTGAATGACTTTACCTTTCTTCCATGCGACGTAGGAGGCTAAGTCACGGATGGCATTGTGGGTGGGACATGTAAGTTTGCCACATGCGTCAAACTATTTTCAGAAGAAATTCCACGCTTGCCATGTCCAGTAAAGCCTCCAGGTTCACCGCTGCTACTCCTGAGGCCTTGCCACAAGTTTGACTGACATGACAACAATGTTCAATCCACATCATCGCTCAAAAGAAGTTTCAGATTCAGCAGCCATGAGCACCAGAAGGACTCAGCAAACTTAGTGAAAAGTTACTGCACACATCAATCTTGGAAAGCAGGAATCAAGAAAGATTCGACGCATTTACCAGTAGAAGAATTCGAAGTATGAAGGCCTCAGGCGAAGAAGTAGCTGCAAGTACAGGAGCCTCACCAAAAGATCGAGGCAACCAAGGAGGTGCTGCCAGTGTGGGATATGACCCGGTGTTAAACAAGAACTGATGGGCTCACTGCTGAGCTGAACATGAGGTTTTTTTTAAAACATCTGTAAAGACCTTGTCAGCTGAAGATGCTGTTCTTCCAGCCTTGCCAAGCAAGACAGCTGATGTCAAACAAGAACCTTTGAAAGCAACACAAAAACATAGCAAATAGCTCGGGAGCCTCAAGCCCTGACGACACCAAAGCAGCTCTGTAAGCCACCATTACCGCCTTGCCAGAGGAATAAAATCAGAGAACAGAGGGCTTCCAACAAAAGTTGCTGTGCATTTAGGACTTTTTTGATTAACCCTCAAGGCTGACAGGGGCCCAAGCAAGCCAGACATTGTTTCTGACTCGGTGATAGCGGCCTTAACAAAGAAAACAACCGGCTCTAAAATGCTTTGGTATATTCAGTTTGAAACTTTCATGATCTCCAAAGACTGGGTTCGAATGTTGATTCACGAAGGATGTTTGTCAAGCCCGCAAGCCTCTGGAGAAGCATTTGATCTCCTTGCAGCCTTGCTAAAGACAAGCAAGTAAACTGGAGACTCTGAACACTGCACCGCCAGGGAGATTTTTACATTTTTGGGCATCTGAGAAGAAGGCCTCTGCAGCTGCAAACGCCCTTTTTTTGCACCGTGGCAGAGCAACCTGGCAGGAGCCGTTTGCAGCCTGGAGTCTCGATGAAAATCCGCATTCAGAAATGTGAAATGTGGCCCCTGCCTGCGAATCTTCATTTGGGTCAACACTGGCATCAGAATCAGACCCCCATGATTCTGAGCGAAAGAAGATGCTCCAGCTGCTCCGTTCCTGGTTTCGTCAAGCTGGCAAGTGTGGGGAAAACACATGGAGTAAAATGGCAAGTAAACACTATGTATGCGCCATTGAAGAGCACATATTGGCACAGTCCTTTGGGTTCATCACTACCACATCCGTCCTCACCACGTTTGAATGGGATGAAACAGATAAAATATGAAGCAACCATAAATCTTTGCATCGATGTTCAGTCCTGGGATTAATCTCATTGCTTGGAGAAGCCATGGAAGTCACGGTCAGTGTTGCTATAGCAAGCTCTAGGACGGGCAATGTTTAAGCTGCTTGCAGCGGACAAACAATGGGCCAACCAAGTTACCACCCTTCCCAACCTGGTCGTTGTGGTTTTGTCGGGCTTGGCAAGCGACACAGCAAAAGCATGTTTTGACATCACGCGTTTCCCTTATCGGTGCCTTGCATTGAAGCGCATGACTGGGGCTAATCTATCAAGCACGGGTGGAAGACGAATATCAATGTCCCCATCAGCCCTTGGTGCTTGTTCCAACCATTCAAGTGCTACCAGGGGTTCCGGCGGTTCATTCCGACAAAGTTTCAGTAAAAAATGAATCGATCTGGCAGTTGATTCGCTTGGATACTTTCGCAGTAACAGCTGGCCTACCTCCAGGTAAACCAAGCGCTTCTTGCGATTGGGGGCAATCAGAGGCCTGGGCACACAGGGCATGGCACCAACAATAGCCACGTAGGAATGCCTGAAGGATACGAGCGGCTCCTGGAAATCAATGCGTCGGTTTGAATTTTGAAGTCTCAAGTTGATACTTTTGACTACCTAATTCTGCGCGTCACATGTCTTTTGAACAGCGAGACCAATAAAGAATATGAACAAGTGAAAGCCCCACATGACTCCAAATGGTTTGACCTGTTCAACCACAAAGACGTTTGGATCAGTCCTGTGAAAGTTCGCGATCGCTAGCAAACCGTTTCAAAAGCATGATGGTGTCATATGGGTGCAGCTCACCGATGTTCCCCCCGTCCGCTCTCGACGATTCGGATGTTGTGCGGCACATCTGTCAGGGGAAGTTGGCTTAAGATGGCTATCGTGATCATAGCACAGCTCACGGTCACCACAAGCCCAGGGTTTGTGAAACTAGCTCGCACGTAGCACGCAGTAGTGCTTTCCAAAAAAAAAAGCACTTCTCAAACCTCAAACTTTTGAAATAGACTGTCTGCATTGCATGTGCACAAGCTTGGTCTTTTTGCCATATCTCCCGCCTTTCCTCGCCATCATTGTGAATGAGTGATGGCCAGTGGCATCATCCCTCAGCCCTCCGCTGTAGGTCACTGGCGCCTTGTCCAACCTGATGGAAGCTGATGCGCCCGGTCTTAAAATTATCCAGGACATTCAGTACGTGTGTGTGTGTGTGTTGCTTCTCAGCACTTCTCAGAGAAACGGACTTGGCAGCTAAGCACTTATAAATTCAGCCATGGCACCAGGATTTGAAATCCCGCACGGCGGAAATGTATTCAACTCGAACCTCTGCATCAGGTCCCAGCCATCTCTGAACGTTAATCCTCCCAAGTACTCGCTGCAATTTCCTGGGCAGGCATCAGATGTTGCTTAGACATAGAACTGTTTGGATCATTGCGTTGAACAAGGAGGTGCCATGAAGATTATGATTGCAGCCGTGGTGTTTTGGGCAAAACATGCAAACACACCAGCTCTTTGCATCAACAGCCATGTGACTCGGCAATGTCCTCACCATCTGCAAGGATATCGATGTAGCGGAAGCAAATGGCTAACAATCCATAAATTTGGTCTTAGTTTTGCAAAGGAATCTGGATAATAAACAGCAGATACCTTTCGGGGCTGCTAGCAAGCTGGCAAGTTATATCACATTCAACTCATTTGAAGTTCCAATTTTTCAGCGCACATCCGAATGGAAACAACAGAACTGCCAAAGGACATCACAGGACGTAAGCTACAAAGAAAAGCAATTGCCAGGTTGAAAGCCAGCGCGCCCAAACAGCCATGTGTGTGGCCCACACGACCAAACATGATCGAAGTGAGCTGCGCTCTTTTCGAAGACACTAAGTAGCTGAGAAATCTCAGCATAGGCCCGTTCTTTGACTCCCTCACGCAGTTATCTGCCTTGGGAAGGCAAATGAAGGCGAGCATGTGTGAGCAAACTGGGTTGCGACAACCAGCTAGTGAAGGTACCATGACTTGACTTGAAAGGAGCTAGTTACTTTGAAGCATTTCGTCCAAGGCTCAAAGATCAGGAGTTGCTTTGGCAAGTCCCGATTCTTTGCAGTCAGCATGTCACTGACCTCTTGGATGGTTCGCGAGAGAGTCCTGATGTCACCACAAGATAATGAAGAAAACTATCCGACTGCACGAGAATGGCGTGGGGGTAACCCTGATCCAAGGCCTAGAGAAGTATTCTGGTTGAGGCAAGAAGCTCGATCACTGTGGAGCTGTCTGATGGCAAACGGGGGTCTAGCACGTAGAGCTTCAAGAGGGTTTTGTGACACCAAACCCCTTGCACCTTGCACTTCGGCTTGGAGAGCTGGCTCATTGCCTTACCAGCTCTGGTGCCACGGTTTCTCGGCACAGACCATTTCGACTGGTCCATTCCATCCTTGGCTTTCGGTAAAGCATGGGACGCAAAAAATCAAGGGAATGAAACCCACAAGTTGTACAGCTGGTTTGCTGAAATTGTGAAACAGAAGTCAACAAGTTATACAGCAGGGAGTCTACGTGGAACGTCATTGGGGCATCCTTGTTCTCCAGCGGGGTTTGCTCCTGGAGTCGGAGTGGAAGAATCCCAGGAGGGATGTATCATGATGTATCTGGCGTAATTAGGTTGGACTCTTGGGCTGATCCACTATGACAATTGACATGTGCACAACACATTTTGAAACAGTAGCTCTCCTGCAGCCACTGCTCCAACTCCCTGTCGAGCTTCACCAGATCGATGTGATCCTTGTAAGCCCGCGTCACATCGTATTGTGTTTGCCGGTCCTTAGATGTTTTGTGGGTGAAAGCACCCGTAGACTTCTTAGAGGCAGCGCTGAGAGACGGCTAGCTGAACTGTGAACAAGTATCCTGCAGGATGCCTGCGGGATGCTTGTTCATTCTTCAACGTGCACCCGCAGTTGGGTGAAGTTTGACTGAATGCACCGAATAAAATTGGTTCTAAATGTATGGTGGGTTTTTCGCTCACCACTTGTTATAGTGGTCAAGGCATTGATTGAAGGAACTTACGAAACCTGTTCTTGTTATAAACGGTTGCAACTCTCACATCCAGCCTAGAAACTTGGGACGTCTTGAACAGTTCCTTAAACTCTTGGCAGTCGTCGCAGCAACCGTGCGTTGTCACAGGTTGGAAACGTAGAAGGTTCCGCCACTTTGATTTGTAGGCCGCGCAGAAGTGGCCATAACTTAGCATTGGCACATGGTTTGCTCACACACATGTCTATACAAAATACAAACTGAGCCCACATCATGGGCGGTGCAAAATATTGGAGCTCAAACTTCACCCACTGATGATGAGTAAATCCCGCCAAGCAGCCTGACACTTGGATGATCCTCGTCTTGAACCATTTGTCGCCATAACATTTTCACTGACCCTGGGGCCATGTATCTGGTCGGTAGGTCTCCCACATCCGTTGCATGGTTTGTATCGACGTACCTTGGTCCCAAAAATGTCGGTCCATGGAGAGGAATCTTCTGTCTTTGCCGTGCTTGTTCTTTTTAGAACAGACATGAACTAAATTGAATTAACACTTTTGCAAGTTAAGATGCTGTGTCCAATAGGACTGCATCCCCAGGATGTGCAGTGCAGTCTCAATTCTTCATTTTCCTCCAACCTTTCATGTCCCACGTAAAAATCGTCCCTGCCACCTCCATCTGAGCCAGAATCGACACCTGAACGGGAGCCATTCAAACTGCCCAAGGACTGCTTCTCGGGATATATCAGTCAGTGAATGGTATTGCTATGTACGGATCATCACAGGCCTTGAGATTCATCATCAGGCTTTCCAGGTTGATCTAGATACACGACCATTTTCTGGGGACCTTTCTTCTTGGATTTGGACCGAGGACGTGCCCCGCGCTGGAACCTGCCACAATGGATGATGGCCCAGCCAAGCTACTTGGTGGACATGATTCCAAATTATTTCCCAAAGTGGTGAATCAAATTAGAAAGGGAAACCATGTGCGACTTTCAGCGACTGCGTTTTGAACACCGCCATTGTACCAATTGCATGTAAGATATTTCACCATGAAACTTTTGCGGAAGCATGCCAGCAGCTTTGATGTAGAGATCCAGCAGGAAGAGGTCAACAGATCGACGCTTCTTCGGGCAATGGTGATTCCCCTCAGGAAACGCAAGCAGCAAACAGCGCAGATTACCTTTTGAACATGAATTCCTAGATGATGTCCTACCAATAGTACCGCACAAGGCGGCGGCGGAAGTTTCAAAGATGAGAAAATATAGGACAGGTGAGTTGTTGTGATGCATGGATGACAGAGCGAATCCATTGATGGGCCGAAAGCTGGTTGTGCTTTTTGGAATGCTTGCAGCGGTCACCTCGCCCGCAACTGCTGGATGTAGTGTGGTGTAGTGTAGTGCAATGCGATTGTTGTTGTAGTTGCAGTTGTAGTTGTGGTTGCATTGCAATGTAGTTGTAGCTGTAGTTGATGTTGTTGAAGTTGCAATGTTGTAGTTGCAGTTGTACTTGTAGCTGTACTTGTGGTTGTATTTGTGGTGTAGTGTAGTGGTAGTGTAGTGTCCTGAAGCGGAGTGTAGTGTAGTGGAGTTGTAGTTGGAGTTGGAGTTATAGTTGCATTGGTGGAGCGTAGTGGAGTGTAGTTTAGTGGAGTGGCAGTTGTAGCTGTCGTTGATGCTGTTGTAGTTGTAGTTGTAGTTGTAGTAGTAGTCCTCCTCGTCGTCGTCGTTGTTGTAGTGGTGGTGGTGGTAGTGGTAGTGGTAGTGGTAGTGGGGCAGTGGTAGTGGTAGCGGTAGTGGCAGTGGCAGTGGCAGTGGTAGTGGTAGTGGTAGTGGTGGTAGTAGTAGTGGTGGTAGTAGTAGTGGTAGTAGTAGTAGTAGTAGTAGTCGTGGTGGTGGTGGTGGTAGTAGTAGTAGTACTTGCTGTTGGTGCTTTAGTTGTAGTTGTAGTAGTAGTAGTAGCAGTAGTAGCAGTAGTAGCAGTAGTAGCAGTAGTAGTAGTAGTAGCAGTAGTAGTAGTAGTAATAGGAGTAGGAGTAGGAGTAGTAGTATTAGTAGTAGTAGTAGCAGTAGTAGTAGTAGTAGAAGTAGAAGTAGTAGTAGTAGTAGTCGTGGTGGTGGTGGTAGTAGTAGTAGTACTTGTTGTTGGTGCTTTAGTTGTAGTTGTAGTAGTAGCAGTAGTAGCAGTAGTAGCAGTAGTAGTAGTAGTAGCAGTAGTAGTAGTAGTAATAGGAGTAGGAGTAGGAGTAGTAGTATTAGTAGTAGTAGTAGTAGTAGCAGTAGTAGTAGTAGAAGTAGAAGTAGTAGTAGTAGTAGTCGTGGTGGTGGTGGTAGTAGTAGTACTTGTTGTTGGTGCTTTAGTTGTAGTTGTAGTAGTAGTAGTAGTAGCAGTAGTAGCAGTAGTAGTAGTAGTAGCAGTAGTAGTAGTAGTAATAGGAGTAGGAGTAGGAGTAGTAGTATTAGTAGTAGTAGTAGTAGCAGTAGTAGTAGTAGTAGAAGTAGAAGTAGAAGTAGAAGGAAGTAGAAGTAAAAGCAGCAGTAGTAGTATAGTGTGGTGTAGTGTGGTGTAGTGTGGTGTAGTGTGGTGGAGTTGTAGTTTTAGTTTAGTTTGGTGGTAGTAGTAGTAGTAGTAGTAGTTGTTGTTGTTGTTGGCTATAGTTATTGCGGTTGTAGTTGTGCTTGTTATTGTATTCATTGAAGTTGTTGTAGTTGTTGTAGCCGTTGAAAATGTTGCAATCGTTATAGTTGTAGTAGTTGCAGCAGTTGTAGTAGTACTTGTAGTAGTTGTAGTTGGTTATTGTGTAGTGTGTTGTAGTTTACTGTAGCGTAGTGTAGCGTAGCGTCTGTAGTGTAGTGTAGTGTCGTTCGGTTGAGCGTCCAAAAGTGGTCCGAACATGCCGTATCTTTTACGTTTTGACTTCGGACTTCGAAATGTGCTTCGCGCCACAACGCCGTGCACTTTTTCCAGACCTCAACTTCCAAACATGCTCAGCCCGCTGTATTTTGCACATTTTGATTTCGAAATGTGCTTCGCGTCGCAACCGTGCGTAATTGTTTATCTCTTACCTGGCCAGATGGCTCCGCACCCCCCGCTTTAGCAAGCCTACTTTTCGATCCTCTGGAGCTACAAAACAATGGGAAAACAGAGTGTTTCGCGACTTTCTACCTTTTCGTGCGTCAGCATCCTCTTTCTTCTGACTCTTTCTCTGATCTTCTTTCTACTGACTCTTTCTCTTCTCTGACTCTTCCCACCTCTGCTTTTCCATCCGTTAATACTGTCGGAAGGTTGACTTCCAAACTTCCTTCGGTCACTTGAGAACAGGCTGACAAACTTATGAGAATCTGGGCCGCGCAAATCGGCTACAAAACAAAATATCTTGGTTGCAGCAGTGAACCCCTCCCCAGAGACGAAAACGGCGATCTTTGCGTCCTTGTTGTAGACGAACTGTTCTGAAATTCCCAATGCCCAGAGCGGCCACCACACATTTGGGAGACATGCGCCGTCCCACCAAATACCATTTCCTTCGGCCTTGCTGCACCGTGCCCACAACTTCCGACACCTGAAGCCCAGCAATGTATAGGATGAAAGGACTTTTGGACTTTTGCCAATGCTGTCCACACTTGCTTGAGAAGCATGGGTTCGTGTTCAATCGCAAAACAACTCAGGATACCTCAGGCTTCGACGTAGAGGTCTTGTGTAGGCTTCGCCATCGACCAAAAGATTTGCAAAAATTGCAAAAGTTCCTTCAAAATGTGCTTCAGCTTCTGGAAACAACATCTTCTCTCACACCGACACTTTTCCAAGGACTGCAGCCGGGCTAGACGATCTCCAGACATGCCATTAGCAGATTGCCTTGGCACCAAAAAAAGATTTTGAGAATGCTTGGTTGAACCCAACAGAACCCAACATAATTGAATGCAAAAGCTTGAGCGTTTCTCTTGAAAAAGCTGACCGTTGCACAAACCAGCGGCTCATGGTGGCTTGGCACACGACCTTTTGCAAGGAACGACCTCTTGCTATTGTTGTAGTTCGGCCGCTTCCTCTCAACTTGAGGGCCCGGCTGCAGCTCTGCATAGTCCCTGACCCTATGCTGAAACTCCAGCAAACCATTCATGGTAAATGACACCACTGAATCCTTTGCTTCCTCTCGTGCATGGCCTCCAACTTGCATGTTGTTCTCTGACTTTTCATTTTTCTGCCTCTTGGCTAACAGTCTCAAATACTTTCTCTTGTGGTTTTGAGCTTCATCCATCACAGGGGATGGTGACCGAACTCCAGGTCTAGGTGCTGGACTCTTCTTGCTCAGCTGGGGTGCCTGTGAAGGTGAAGCCAACGATTGGAAATACCTCCGCGTTCCATGAGTTGCATTACACATCAAGCCGTGACAGTGTCACGCAGCTTGGGCTCATGACAACAATATGGAAAACTCAAGCTGCCTCTTTCGAACCTCCATGCTGGCCTAAGATGATAGAAGTGTGAAAAACACAAGACATTCCCTAGATGAAGGTTCAAGCAAACAGTTTTCCTGGAAATTGCGCAATCGATTCACAGTCAGGATGAAAACAAACGCTTCCATGACCTGGTATTTGAGGTTTTGGCCTTCAGGCTTGCAAGCCAGATCGATCAGAAAAGCTCCTGGAAGTGCGAGCGTGGCACGCGACATCGACGCCAAGCCGCCCCTTGACGGCAATGTGTTGATGGGGCGATAGGAAAAAAAAGAACAATATTGAAACATATTGAAACGCGTGCTGAGATTCGCAATGGCAATCATCAGGCTCAACTGGGTGAGAGAAACATCAGTCTCCCTGAATTGTCTGCACAGTGGAAAAACCAAGACATTTTAAGACTTGGCAGGTAAGTGAATACAACTGAAGTTTGTTTCATGTGTGCTCCACAAACGAGCGCAACGGAATAAAAACATCAGGGCTTACTTTTCTCTGTTGGATCCAGCAGGCTTCGAGAGCTATGAACTTGTGCCTGCATGCCAGAACAAGGCATGTTCTTTATCACCCCCAAGAAAGAAAAATTATGAATTCCCAGCTCAGATACTTCCTTCTGCGGCCAGCAGATGATTATGCCCAGGTTGCCAGCCACAACCTGGTAATCACCTTTACTACGACTGACTTGCAGTGTTTGTGACTCGGATGGCAAGCTAAAAACAGCTTGTCCTCCCAGGCAGTCAGGCATTGCTTCGCCATCGGGATAACGCTGACCAGGCGGCTTGAACTGCACTCATTTGCAATCATGTGGAAATGGTACTCACTTTTGGTTCACTTTGGACCCCTTGGATTTCTGCGCCTATTGGATTCATTCAAAAAAGACAGTGGGTGCGTTATTCTTTTAAGTTTCACCTCACCCTTAGATTGAATATTTGACAGGACCTGCTCACCTTGACAATCCATTCTCTTACAACTGCAAACCCGTTGATCAGCAATTGCCGCGGTTTTCAGTTGGTGTTTGCAATACCAATCCAACAT
>Ga0126342_10018550_pt1 | contig 11916 bp, 12 predicted proteins | sample Cyp1metagenome_FD_92528 | JGI IMG/M metagenome (GOLD analysis project Ga0126342, IMG submission 92528) | Coral microbial communities from Lord Howe Island, Old Settlement Bay, Australia - Cyphastrea 1 metagenome | ecosystem: Host-associated > Invertebrates > Cnidaria > Coral ... | reverse complement strand
GGTGGCTCATCCCACTTAGTAAGTGGGTTATAACCCCAATTATAAGTGGATTAACCCTACTTATCCCATTTATAACTGGGGTTATAACCCACTTACTAAGTGGGATGAGCCACCAAGTAGACCCAAAAACGGTTTCATGCTATCTGTGCTAAAGACAGCCACCATCACCAAAGTTTTCCCAACAAAGTTCCTGTGGTAAACCCAATAATAAACAGTAATGAACCCCAATATAGAGGTTTATTATTGAGTGTACCCCTAATCCCTTGGGATGATGTCTATCATGACTGCCATGGTTCAGAAGGGATGGTTTTTCTATGGTGAATCCTCCACCAAGTCGCTCTGGCTTCCCGGGCGCATGCGCCGAAGTTCTGTCAAAAGCTCTGCGCCAGCTTGACCCACCTTGGATTGTTTTTGTTTTTTGCGGTGTGACTTAGATCCACCTAGGCCAGAGTCCGAACGTGTCCAAGAACCCTTAAACCCTCAAACATGTTCAAGTATGATCAAACACAGAACGATTTCAGATCTTGACTGTCCGTATTCTTTGAAAAAAAGGATAGATGTGAACTTACCGGATATAGTTTTATCGGCTTGATCCCAGAATGGAATTTGCCATATGGAAAAATGATGGAAGACTGTATTTGGGATAGTGCATCAAATATGGAATTGCAAAAAAATGAGAAACTAATTGAACGTTAACTAATTGAACGTTGAAAACCAACAAACCATATGGATTAAAAAACACTTAAGTGGGATTCATCAATCGAAAGCCTATTTTTCTTTGGTGAAGTCATTGAATCCCATCGTTCCGACTGCGCCTCTGCTTGACTTGGAGGACACCAGGTCAGCCACTGCTGGGCCTTCCAGGCTTCCTGCTTCAAAAAATGCTGGAAAAAAACCATCAAAGATGCTGATTTCAGTAACAGAAATATGGATGTCACCCAGAGAAGTGGGGGGTTGACCAGTTTGAAAAAGCGGATTTTTCGCGGATTTTGGGATTTAAGCTAGAAGAATTGGTGTTTGTGAGTTTGGCAAAAAGAGAGGTGAATAAACCAACCATTTTATTGGGGAGAAAGGCCATATATATATTATATATATATATGATATAACCAACAATTTGATCTGGGATTGTCTGAAATTTTAAGATTTACCCCAATAATACCCCATTCAAACAATGAGGAAGAAAATGATGATACACCTTACAACAATGGTTTCTTTTGGTGCCCCATTTTTGAACAAATCCATTTGGGTGTGGATCAGAGTCAAAACCATTTTGTTATGGGTCGTCACGCCAAAACAGCTACAGCTGGTACAAGTATAGCTGGGTGTTCTCATCCCCAGAATGGAAAGCATAGGCAGCCTTTGACTATATTCACATCACGGTCAAGTTCGATATCTTGTGCATATTTGATGTAACTAATCATGCATATATAAAATTGCGATACACATGTTGCGCTAAACATTGCTAAACCAAAGCCAACAAGATTCTGTCGGATAAGAAGTCCACACAAACTCCCTCTAGGGGTCCATTCACAGTGCAAGCGTCCTAGCAAAACCTCCGCCAAATTTAAGGACTTGGCTTAGATTTCTTCGCTCCATACTGCCATACACAAACAATGGTTGACTTTTCTTGCCAAACAATGGTTGACGTGTTTCTTAAAGCTAGTCAAAACAACAGAAAATCACAAACTCCCGAGCAACTACGGTCGAGTCTTTCCTTTTGCTTTGCAAAACAACCAGCCATCTGACCAACTATGCGCATCCCTTCTCCACTTCAATCTGCACAAGTGTTCATCAGCAAAAAATCCAAGTGGTTAATAACCCTGGTAATCTATAAATGGATGAACTAACTATGGTTAACCACTTACAATTCGTGGGATGATGCCCCAATTGATGATTCATCCACATTAATTCCAATTATAAATCATTATAATCCCTATTGTTGCTGGTTAAATCCCTATTGTTGCTAATTAAATCCCTATTGTAAATGCTTAAATCCCTATTGTAAATGCTTAAATCCCGTTATTATCCCATTCTTCCATTATCTCACCAGCCCAAGAGGCACCGCCCTTATTAAAGCCCCGTCCTCGAAGAGCGGTGCCACCTGCCCGGGCGAAGCCCCGGCCGCAGCCATGTGGCGCGCCGTCTGCGCCAGACTTTGGAGCAGGGAGGCCGTGATGGCGTCCTGGGTCGGCAAGGGGTTCGCCTTGAAATGCCCTGCGGAAGGGGGAAATCCGGTGGAAATCCCTTGTTTGTACGGTTGAACATCTTGAAAATGGGAGGGGAATGCTGCAGAAATGCTGGTTGATGTGGTTTCAAACCCCAAGTTCTAGCTATTTCATTGGAGGAAATACAACTTAAAATTAGGAAAATATTGCTAGTTGGTCGCTGAACTCTCTGAAAATATGCTGGACATTTGGGACCATCATCCCATTTTGAGTAGGTGAAATTGTTTGAGAGCACCAACCCGTCGCCATGTCCATTGGAATTTCACTGGCAGCAAAAAGCCTTCAAAGTGTTCGGGCTCATGTCAGCTCTAGTACGAACTTACTGGAAAAAGATTATCTGGTGTCTCCATGGATATCACATGAGCCAATGCTGAATCCCCCATCGGGAATGTGCACAACAGTAGAAGCCTGTTTCATGAGATTCAAAAAATGATGCTGATGATTATTCAGAAAACTTAAACAACATAACGTAACATATGTAACATAACAATCATAACATATATGCGCCATTCGCAAAAGTTGGATGATATACTATGATATACTATACCAATTTAAAATATTTGAATAGTCATCCCCCCAATACTTAGGGGCTAATATTCTCATCCAGTGGGTAACCCATGCATCTGAGCATCCACATCATCTGTCACCTGCCGCTGCTGCCAGCTCTGTACCAGCTCCTCAGTCACAAACCGACACACACAGCACGATATAATGCTGTGTTGCAAGCGCCACAGTCTTTCTAAACATGGACGAATATGTGTTCTCAGTTGTTGTTTTGCACAATAGCTCAAACAAAATGAAAAGAACGCTTCTATCTCTGGATCTTTCATTCATAATTTATGTTTCACCCATTAAAACATCTATCTCTATCAGATCTTTCACCCATTATATAGCCATTTTACTGCCATTTCGAACTATCCCAACTCCCCAACCACTTCCCATGGGGCGGCCACTCCGTCACTCCGCGCTCCTCCACCTTCTGCTGCAGCATCTCGGGTGGGTCCTTCATCAGGGCCTCGAGGCGATTCTTCAGATCTTCTTTGGCAAAGTCCACCTGATTTCTGGGCCAAAACAGACGTTTTTAACAGGCCGGGTCCCGGGGACTGGATAGGGATATGACGTATGTAGGAAAAAGGAGATGACCTATGATATGAATAGACAATATGATAAATGCGAAAGATATCTAAAAATAATGATGATAATGATGATAATGATGATAATGATGATAATGATGATAATACATATTCTTTAGTGGTGCTGACATGAAATATTTGGATGCTCATGAAGCTTCAAGATGCTTTCATGATATACGTTGCACCCAAAAACTGGAAATGCAATAGATTGCCAGTCACAGATGGGGAAGCAGATCATGCTGCCAGCGACTAGGCATCTTTCCCGCTTTCCCGGTGGCCCACGACTCAAGAAGTCGAGTGAATTTGTCCCAACATTCCAGACTCATCAGACTGCAGAAAGAAGATGAAGAAGATGAAAGGCCGCAAAATGAATCAAAATAGTTGACTCTGCAGGGTGTCAGCGTAGGCTCCTGTGAAGATTCTTTGCTGCCACCAAGGCACGTTGGATTGCTTGGCATCTCTGGGAAGACTCCGACCGCGTCCCTGCGCAAATTTCAAACAGTTTGAATGTATGCGAACGTATCCTAGCTGGTTGGTGGTTTTAACCATCTTGAAAAATATTAGTCAATGGGAAGGATTATCCCATATATTATGGAAAATAAAAGCCATGTTCCAAACCACCAACCAGCTAGATCCTTTCCTTCGGGTATGAGTTAAAATTTGAATACTCTGGGACTCCTGACTCACAGGTCCTGCAGATCCAAAAGTTCCATAAAGTTCCCCCATTCTCTGGGCATATCCCAGCAGTTTCACAAAGATTGCCTCATGCCGTAGCCAAGTTCACGGCGCCTGTGACTGGGAATCGAAATGAACATGCTGCGCTCCATGCAGCTGATGCTTCCACTTGTCCACGATCTGCGGTTGCAGTCCTTGGAATTCATGAAGTCCAACTTCTCAAGTCATGTGGAAACAATGTGGAGACAAGCTAAGCTGGTTGGTGGTTGACCTACCTCTCTGAAAAATATTGGTCAGTTGGGATGATTATATCCAATATATTGAAAAACAAAAAAATGTTCGAAACCACCAATCAATAAGCCAGGCATGATGAATGAAGGGAATACCCACATGGCTCTTTTCGTGACTGAGCGGCTGTACTTAAAGGTGCCAAGACTCGTGCGAAGTCTTCACTGCTAATGGTACCTCCACCCTCCCTGAGCACTGATTGCATCGTGTCCATGAGAGACTGAAGCCACACTCCCATCTCTGAGTCCTGAGCAAGGTCAATCTATGCGAGACGTATACACCCGCTAAAGTCAAGATGTGACCCAGAAAATGGGGCCTGGAGACATTTCCATGCTAGAATTGAGAGCGTGCAAGCAATCATTGAAATTGGAGGGTCTTTTGAACAAAAAACAATTGTCTTTTGAGAAATTCCCATAAAATCCGCAGAAAACATAACCACCCGCAGAAATCCCATCAAAATCCGGTGCCATCCATGGTCCAACATGGTTCCGCACCATTTCCCCAGCTTCCGCCCGATCATCTGCACCCACCAGCGGCTTGGGGGGTCCTGGGTCAGGTTGGACCCTCGTAGCCGTTCCTGGCGCCACGCCTGGCCACGCTCCATCAGGCGGCTGGCGTCCATCGCGACGCCGTCCTCGAAGAGCGCCTGGAGACATCAGCAGATGGGGATCGTCATCCCACCATGGGATGGAAACATGGTGAAAATGGTGAAGTGCTTGGTGGTTGAGCCACCTAGCCCTCTGAAAAATGATGGAGTTCGTCAGTTGGGATGATTGTTCCATTCCCAACTGTTTCTGGAAAGTCATAAAATTCCATAGTTCCAAAGCACCAATCAGTGAAACATGGTGAACAGATCATTTCAGATCGTAGTTTTGTGATTTGGAATTAAAATTAACAACCGTGTGGCTGGAAATTTAAATATAGATCATGTTTGAAACCAGCAACATCCACACCAACCAAATCAGTTGAGGATTCCAAAGTGGCTGCTCGTTGCTGTTCAGATTCTTGAGGGCACTTGAAAGTGCGGCACGGTGGTGCCTTTTTTTGAAACTCAATACACACATATGAAAAAAAAAAACATGAAACAATAGAAAGACAAAATTCAACAACCATGATTATCATAAAGTTCCAACAAACAAAAACACCCAAACAGTGACGCCCCCCATGAAGTGGGACAGCCATACCCAGGATGCCTCCATTTCCTGCAAGAACTGCTTGGCATCTTGGACAGCCTGTTCAACACGTGTTGATGGGATGAGCAAAAAACATGTATATAGAATGGTTGGTGAGTAGCGATTCCCAGTTCATGGATTATGGTAATTTTATTGTAATAGAGAAATTATAGAGGATATGGGTATCAAAGAAAAATATAAGTTGATCATCCGCCAACTGTGTTTCTTTCTGGACTTATAATGAAGCGCAGTGTTCAAACTCGGCCTGGCTCTTGCCATGCCGTTCAGTCTTAGGCGCACGGCGGTCCTCACAAAATTTTGGCAGATGATGAGGCATGTGGGGATGCGTCAAGATCTTTGGCACCATCTTTAAGGGGTCTGAAAATCCACAACTAATTTTTGACCCAAGTGGTTTTGTCTGATATGGATACCCACAAATCCCATGGTTTATCTTGAGTTTTGCCATAGCTTACCATGAAATTGCAGCGTCATACCGCATACCCTATCTTTGATCCAGACCCACATTGCAACCTCGTCTTGTCCTTGCTCAGCTCGTTCGACTGTTTCACATGCTGGGCGGTTTCCTGCCAAGGGAAGCCGGAGAGTCTCGCAGTTGGTATGGAGATTTCCCAAAATGGCTACCCCAACAGCTGGATAGTTTATAGTGGAAAATCCCATTCTCAACTGGATGATTCACGGGTACCCACCAGACTATGGGAGCTTCCCATAGGACTGATATCCAAATATCAAATATGCCTATAAAATGCTTTCTGTAATCCTCCATTTCATCCCCCATCGAAGATCCATTGATATCATCGATCATCAAATATATCATCAAATATCACATCAAATGGTGTAGTCCTCCGATATCCATTCATCCCCCATTCATTCTGGGTAAATTATAATATTTCACCAACCTGAATCTTGCGGCCATAAAAGGGGATGATTTCCCTTATAAACCATGATTCCAGTGAGGGAGAACAGTGAGGTCGTTATAATTTACGCAGGTAAATCCACGATAAATCCATAATTTCCCATGATTTCCCATTCGAAACTCCGGCACGGCACCTGCATGGCCGCCTGGGCCGGCTGGTTGCGTTGCTTCCAGGTCTCCTTTCGAATGCTGCGCAAGCTATCGCAGGCTGCGAGGGGAGAAACATCCTTTAGAAGTCCAGAAATGATAGGTTCAATACAGGATGGTGCCCCCCAGTGATGTTAGTGGGTTTATAAACCCCATGAAAACTATAGTTCTATCTGCCATAAACCATAGTTATGGGACTTATCTGCACCAACTTAGCTAACGAACTGGGGCACCACCTTGTATGGTTTAATCATGAAAAATTGGATTGTAATGGGACTACAATGGATTATAGTGGAGTATAACCTATCAAGTATCAACTGGTTGGTGGTATACCTACCCCTCTGAAAAATATGAAAGTCAGTTGGGAAGGATTATCCCATATATATTATGCAAAAATAAAAAATGTTCCAAACCACCAATGAGATATGGTTTAATCAGGAAAAATTGGGAGTTGACTTTGAATAAAATTGGCAAGAATGAGCAATATGGACAAATTGGACATATCCAAAATGGTTGTCAAATTGATGGTTCAATATGTGGGAAACATATCATTGGGTTTAATCCCAATGTGACACTATTCATGAAAAATTGGGAGTTGACCATGAAACAATTGGCAAGAATAGGGATTTGACCATCAAAAATTGGGAGTTAAGCAGCCAGAAATGGTGATGAATTGTAATGCAACCAGCGAACATAGGAAAATTACACATGGAGAATGGTGATAAATCCTGTTCAACCAACAAACATGGACGTTTAACCATCAAAACTAGGGATTGAACCAATACATTAATTAATAACATAAGCATAGTAGGATATATATGTAATGGTAATACAATAAACCACTGTAATGCTTGTGCACAAGCATGATGACTTACCCTCTGGCAGACATGGCGTCCTGGACAATCCACCATTTATAGATATGTGATATGTGTGTTCCCATGAGAATAGTCATGGTTGCCAGAGGGGATCCCAAATATTCATCAATACCATATTCAAATTGAGTTTTAACACAGTTGAATCATCCTAATGTAGGTCCTAGTGTTTGATGTTTAAATCCAGATCTTCAGACACTCCCAAATACACTATTCATTGATTACAGTAAATTCCTATTGCTGATGGTGAAATCTCCTATTTTTACAGCTAGATCCCTGTTTTTTGCACCTTTCCAAATCGACTTGTCAGGGCTCCTTGATGTCTGTCTCCAACTTCTGAAAGAATTCAGCATCTCCCACTACTTTGTCATCCACGGCATGCACTTGAACAACTGACTGAACCGCTTCAGCAAAGCCTGCAGGTAGAAGAAACAGGTTTGCTTGAAACCAGAATCTTGTTGGAGTTTCCCTATCTGATTTTGCAAGTCCATGAGTTCTAGAAACCATCAAACAAAAAGGAAACTGTGTAATTTCTTTTCCAGACTCAGTGGCGTTCCTTTCTTAGGTATACTCTCTAGCTTGAAGCTATTGTGAGATCTAGGCGACCATTTCCAAAGTTGAACATGTGGATCCATACTTAGATTTGAGACATCTGGCCACAGTGATGCTAACATTACAAAAATTAGATCCTTTGCAATAAGAACACAATGTATTTCTAGTTGGATGTTTCAATGTTCAGCCCCATTTATGACCAGGAAAGAAAAAAAACATCAAGCCACCCAATATTTTTCAAGTCTCCCATCTTCGTTTCACCTAGTGATTGCTGCCCTTAGAGCTCAGCCGTTGCCGTTTCGCGCCTTGGTACATGGCCTTGGAGGCCTTGGTGCCGCCGGCCTGGACCTGTTTGTTGGTCCACTCGTTGCATTGCTTCAGGATCTCCGGCATCAAGTCCTCACCCGGCCTGGACGGGGCGACGGGGCTGGATGGTGGATGTCGGTGGAAGGTGTTTAGGCGTTGTCAGTAGGAGGTATACCATGGTATGCCTATATTGGTTGGTTGATGGATGCCTTTTCTGGATGCAACTCGAGTTACCATCTGGTTATTTTAGCTATGGAAAATCCATTGTAAATGGAGGTTTTCATGGGAAAATCATCTGTAAATGGGCAATTTTCCATAGCTATGTTAAATAACCAGAGGGTAAACTCTACACTTTTCTCTGTTCCTTGTACCTCTTTGAACGAAGTCCTGCTTTGCCTCGGTGCTGCTGAAACCCCCAGGACTGGAGGCCTGGCCCAGCTGCATCTGAAGACGTCCTCCAGGTTGCGCAGCAACTTTTCGCCATCTTTCAGCACCTGGCTCGTTCAACGCCAAGCCATGGGCGCCATGGGCCACTATGAACCACTAAGTTCCACCTCTCCAGTGCTCGAAGCTGACACTCCAAGGAAAAATATGACCTTTGTATATGATGTTCCTCTTCAAAGTCCACCTTTCTGTATAGGAAAATGATCCCCTCATCTGAAAGATCTGAAAGTTTATCCGCCTTCGATGGCTTAATCTTCTCCAGTTGCATTTCAGCGTCCTGCAGCCGCTGAGCTCTGCTGAAGTTGGGATATTGAATAATTATTGGAGTTGGCTCTGTTTGGGAAAAAAACATACCCTTAAAGCCAATGGGTTCTCATCATTTTTCCATGTTATTTCCCATTTAAAATATCGTTTTAAGATGTTTTAAGGCTATCCCCCCACTTTCAGACCCACCCATTTGGGGCAGTCTGCTCAAGGAGCCAGGGGTCCAACCATGGTGTCCAACCCCACTCGGCAGCCGGTCCTGGCTCTTGCTGGGCTCAGGACCTCTCTCCTGGCCGCGAGTGTCTCCCATACGTTGGCGCCAGGCATCCTGGGGCCGCAAGAATCCAGTAGGGAATCAAATACTGAAAGCAAACATGATTTCTTGTGTGTTCCTATTATCTCTCTCCTAACGTCGAACCGAATTGAACTCAAAAACTTTTTCGAAGGGTTGACTCATGTTCACTCCAAAAAAAAGTTACAATATCAGTTCTTGTGTTCTTATGTTGTCTTTTTGCCATTTTTTGTCATGGTTTCACTGGTTCAAACTCCCCGGCTCCCCATTGCCATCATCGCGTCGCACCTGGATCTGACCTTTCAGGCCCTCGAAGCTACTGTCAGCCTTGGCCACGGTCACCTCCTCGGCGTTCACGGCGACGGAGTGCACCACTTCGGCGAACCCTGGGGAAGCGCTGCGATCTGCGAAGGTCGGCTTCAATCAGGGCTCCATTGGGGAAATTCTGGGAGATTTGGGGAGGTGTGTAATTTTTTAAATCACCATGTGGAGAGGCAAACATTATCATCATATCATCATTCTCTATATAGATTAGAGATGATTAGAGATTCATGAACCCCTGCTTTCTTTATTTTGACAGCAGATTGGGGTTGACATTATTAAACTGGGGAGAATGAAGAAACTCGACACAACGGAATGCGCTGATGTCATCGAATATCAGTTTGCACCCAAGAAAATTGGTCGAGTATCCCCTGCTTGTCCTCCACATCAGCAGAACTACTTTGCATCGTGAGCTCATGGTGATCTGTAGCTTCCTTCAGTTGCCCCGTCTTAGTATATGGTAAATCCCTCGATTCAGGCATGATCTAGAACAACGACTAGTTAACATACTATCTTGATGGGCTCATATGGGTTTGTCTGAAAATGGGGTACCGTCAGTTCCACAGTGTTAGAAAATCATGTTCCCATTAAAGTGATTTAAAGTGGACACAGTTTAGGGACAAAATCCACCATTTTGATCCATTTTGGTTGTATGGCGTTATAACCCCAAATAACCCCAATTAGTGTAGTTTGAATACACTTATTTTTGCTGCTTAAATTATCATTTCTGCTGGATGAATCCCCAATTTAACTGCAAGCTCAAATCCCACTGTTTCATGGTTAAATCACTATGTTTGATGTTTAACTCACAGTTTTTGATGGAAAAATCACAATTTTGATGTTTAACTCACCATTTTTGATGGTCAAATCACCATTTTGAATGGGAAAAATCGTGTCAACTCCACCACGTTTTTCCACGTTTTCCCACGTCCCGTCCACGTGACCTCGGTAGAGGTCTGCCAGGCCCGAGTCCGGCGCCAACTTCTGCGACGCCAGCTGCTTGGACGTCCAGGAGTCGCACTCGGCCTTGACGTCGGGGCTCAAATCGTCACCTAACCTGCGACAGGCAGAAGGGGAAATGGTGTTGATGTGTCTATATACATATATATATATATGTGTGTGTGTAATATGATATAATATAAACTATAAACCAACTATTATAAATTTAGCAATTCTGTTTTGGATCTGTCTTGGAGGCTGACCCATGACAGGCTTTGGATTGATTTGTTTGGGGAAAATCTAGGGCTGAAACCATTTTTTGACCTCGCGTATTGGGGTTTCTTGCAAAGTTTCCCTTGTTCACGCCGATAGGTTGCCCAGTCATTCCAAACCAAACAACAGGTTTGAAGCTCTTGCACTCGCAACTTCATGGCTTCTACGCTACCCACCGCACCTGGCAAAGCTGCTTTTCAGGATGTTGTCAAGATCCTTCATGAGCCTTCCACTATCTTGAAGCACCTCGCAGCAATGCCATTCCGGTTCTGTTGCACGTTGACAAGCTACAAGTTGTGGGTCTAAGGGTGAATCCGACGAAGTGCCATCAGGATGGGTCATGCACCTTCCATCGGCACCTAATTTTTCCTATCTTACCCAACAAAAAGGTACCCCATTCCACTGGTTCCTCACCGACTGATTTCCGAAAAGGGCGTTGGAAAACAAGCTGCCTTCTCCATCTGCTTGTGCCAAAGCACCTGTGAGTCATCAGTGATTCATCCCGGGGTTTGCCCAGAAAGAGCGAGTTCAACCAACAAGATTATATTTGTGGTCTAACATGGTCTAACAACAAAGTCAGGTTTTAACTAGTCACAAAAATGAATGAAATTGGTTGGTTGGGTTTAGAAGGGCTGTGATCTTTTCAGTAAAGGAGTATACAAACAATGAACTCACAAAAACAAAAAATAAGAAAAAACAAAATAAAAATAAAAAGAAAAATAAAGCTAAAAAAACAAACCAGAAACATTTTTTGAAAAATGTTTGATATTTTTTGTGCTTTTCTGTCAATTTTTGTTGAATTAAGTTTCGCTGCAGTTGGAATTTTTGCTTATATCATCCTGTCCCAACACAGCTGCAAAGGCAAAGGCTGACAGTTTTTTTTCCTCAGCAGAGCCATGCGCAAAGAGTCCTTGCTCTGGCCGCTACATGATTTGAAAAAAGAACTACCGGCTGCCTTGAAGACCTTGCCGCTCATCATCAAACTGCCCGCTTTGAAAGCGTCTCTACTTGCCTTTTCTAGCTCTCTTGTAGATTCGCTCATCCAGAGCACTCATCGCGATCTCGGCCTGAGGCTTGCT
>Ga0126342_10018549_pt1 | contig 11917 bp, 12 predicted proteins | sample Cyp1metagenome_FD_92528 | JGI IMG/M metagenome (GOLD analysis project Ga0126342, IMG submission 92528) | Coral microbial communities from Lord Howe Island, Old Settlement Bay, Australia - Cyphastrea 1 metagenome | ecosystem: Host-associated > Invertebrates > Cnidaria > Coral ... | reverse complement strand
GCAGCCAAGCACATCCCTACCATCACACAACAAAGTAGGTAGCAGCTGTAAGTGCTGCAGGCACAGACTTGCCAACACAATCACAGGGCTTGGGCATAGTAAACGTATTCTTGCATGTATGCATTCATGTATGTATGTGCGCTCATGTATGTGCGTGCAAATGTAAAATCAGATTGCACATGTTCAAATATATATATATATATATATATACAATTATATTTATAATTATATAAATATATAATTATATATATATATATACATACATCATAACGTATGGATCAGAGGTATGGAACAGAGGCATGGAACGGATCCTTCAAACAGGTATGGAATGGAGGTATGGAACGGGGGTATGGAACGGGTGTGGTCCCGGACCTTGTTCCGGACCTTATAATTTGACTTGCACCCATATATGATATCCTGATTCATCACTTCATCAAACCAAATCCAACCAGCCTTCTCCAGTCATGAACCCCTTTCCTGACTCACAATATGTATGGGTCCTTTTTTATGGGTGACGATTTTGATGACTCACAATATGTTCATCCCAACATGATGGTGCCATAGGTGGCACCATACCCCATCTCCAAATAGCCCATCCCAAGATATCCCTTCAGTTCTTGGTTGATATCCCACGACTTTCTTAATTCAGTGTCACCTAATTCCAGAATTTATCACCTAATCATCTCCTTAAATAGTTGGTATTTCTTCTAGCCATCAGGTTCTTTATCGCACCAAGATGCAGAGAGGGCACTGCACCACGGACATCCAGCGCTTACGCGGATGCTTTAGGGCGGAATGGAAGCCCCAGGCGACTAAGCAAGTACCGTGGAAACCTGGACAATTTCACCACAAATGGGTGGGATTTTAAACCATCTTGCGAATGGGCTGGTAATAATGATTGTTTGAGCTACATTAATCTGAAGTGAGGTTTCTTGAATTTGATTTTTGTTGCAGCCATTTGAGTCACTTGCGAATTGATGAGTTCAGAACTGGCGTCATGTTTCAATCCAACTGAAAAATCATGTCAGTTGGGATCATCGACCATCGCAACTTCTTGTGGCGTTGCCGCAGGGAGCGAGCTGCCGCATGGATTTGTCGATGAAAAATGGATTGCTTTGAGGAAGATTTTACCCTCTGTTAATGACTAACAGTTCGCGAACTGGAAAATGACCCATAGAATAGAAATAGTGGATAAAAACCCATTGATAGCATGGTGGATCTTTCCATATTTTTTGGGATGCTTACCAGAGGATAGATGAAACAAATGGATTATGGCTCATCATCTAATAGGGGGCTCTATGTCTCATCATACAGGAACACAACTTACTTGACAACAATTAATAATTAGATATACCGCAAACATACTTATGATGTTTGCCCATATATATATACATATATATATATATATATGCGGAATTATATAAGCATCCAAAAACAAGGAAGGAGTTAACAATCAGCCTTCTTGTAAAAGAATGAAACATATATTGGAGTGATAGTCTAGCCACTACTATCCCTTTGTATGTATATAATATACATACACATATATATATATATATACATATGTATGTAGGGCAACATCCCCAGATTGTAATGATCATGTCATTACTATTATAATTGTTTATCCATACGGTCCATACGTAGCATTTGAGTTCTTTTCCGGGACAAAGTATTCATGCATGGAAATGGCAAACAGTTGGATCGAGAAAATATGTGGCAAAAAAAACATGCAAAAACATGTGTACGAAGGAACGCATGTAAATGGCCATAGCAGAAGATATTGCTCACCTCTTGGAAATGCTGTAAGCTGACATTGTACAGCTAGGTTTATCCAACGGCCCAAGATGTGATCCCGCCAAGCAGCAGTGATCACAGTGCAGTTTTCTGGCCTGGAAGCAAGTCACACTTGGAACCAACAGAAACCATGTGTTTGGATACAACATAATAGTGGAAAGACAATAATAAACAATATAAAACATATGTTTCATATTTAAACACAATACTCACTAACTTAAATTGTGGCAATTTTGAGAAGCTACTCTAAAGTTATTCACAGTCTCTAGCGACCTTGGCCCACCCTTGTGACCGACCAAGCAGACGTTCGGCCTGAGATACCATGGCTACCATTTTTGATGACGAAACCATCACTCCCGGATTTTGTTCAACAAGAAACCACCATATTTGGATGTACAAAATGGTGGAGAAAAAAACACATGGTCTGCAATGTTCCGTGAAAAATGCATGGCTTTTTATTATAGCCATATTCCATTCAGAATCGCTCAAAGTTGGCGGGTCAATCATGGTGAACTAATCCATCATGGTAGGGGCTTGGTGACGCATCATTTGGAACCATCATGGCTAATAAAATGGCTTCTGATGGCAAACATCATGGCTTCTCATGTCATGGCTTATCATGAAGTTTATGGTCATTAAAAACATCATTTTACCCCATACGATGACAATTTTTCGCGCCATTTTGGGGGTACCGTTGAGACACACCATATCCAACTGTGCTGGTGGAGCTCCAGAGAGCTAATTTTAGCGTGTTAAAAAAAAAAAAAACCTCCAACTGGTTTTCCTGGGCCCCACACAACATTTAAACAGCTGGAAGTATATATATATATATATTTAGATTGTATTATATTATATCATATTAAATATATATATATATCATATCATATCATATTATATTATATTTTATTACACTAATAATAAAGCACAGATCTGGTACAGATTTAAACATTCGGAAGAGCATATAATTATATATAATTATATTACTAGCTTCTATAATTATATATAATTATATTACTAGCTTCCTCCACATCGGATCTGCTGATGCCGGCATGTTATCCCCCTGAAGCCTGCCATGGTCCAAATGGTATGTCGCCCATCGAGGTCAGGCGGTCAAACAAACACCCCCGTAGATCCTAGATAGACAAGTTAGAAACCTGAAATTTTGGCGGGAAACCTCATGTGTAACACCGTGGAAAAACGTGTTTATCTTCTCGGTGATCCGTTTAAGTCATGCCATGATGCCATGCTTCGGGCACAGTTTTGCCACGTGTTTTTTAGACAAATGATCATTTTATATCCACTGTTCCAGTACCAAAAAACATGATGAATCAGCATGCAAACCATTCAGAACATCAAATGCCCTCTGGTAAACTAACATAACTATTGAAAATGACCATTTATAGTTGATTTACCCATTAAACATGGTGGATCTTTCCAGTTCGCTATATATGTCAACCTTTACCAGAGTGTTTTGCTACTCAAATCTTCACAAAAAAATCCCGTCACCTTGGTCAGCTTGACCCTGCATCCTCAGATATCCAGATATCCCGTCATCCGCTGAGTCACATCAGCAGATTGAATTACATCTAGGCAAATCGGACAAGACATCCCATCGGTGTGTTCATCGACGGGCACCATGCTCTCAATGCATCTGCTGACCTCCAGAGGGAGGGGAACGACTGAAGGAATGTTGCTGAAAAATAGAAAATCAACAAATAGAAACAGATATGATATGATATGATATGATGGCCACTTGATGCCAATTGGATAGATATCCCTGGAAAACACGAGCTGTGTGATCTTCCTCCATTTGTAGCTGCGACCTGATCTACTGAACCACTGCCGCCGTTGGAGTCCAAGTTCGGGACCGGATTATGAAAAATCCGATTGCTGAAACCAGAAGTGTCCCAAGCAGCATAGCATACCTATTGCTTCGATCGTGACTTCCTAAATTTACCCTCTGGTTATTTAGCATAGCCATGGAAAATCACCATTTTTAATAGGTAAACCATCTATAAATGGGCCATTTCCCATGGCTATGTTAAATAACCAGAGGGTATGTCTTTTTCAAAATTGGGGATCTAGGAGAAACACTGTCCAACAAAAACATCAAGAAACACTATTTGGGGGATGCATCCCAGACAAACAACAATGGAGTGACCCAAGAACCATGAAGAATCCATTTAACAAGGTCATGTTTTCCTCCCTTTGTGTCAAGTGTAAGAAATATATTTAAGACATATATGTGATAATATGTGGTCACTGGGTTTCGCTGCCTCTCATTCTCATATCAAAGGAAACTCCATCGCTGGCTCCATCGCTGGCGATGGCTAACCCTGGCTCCACCGCTCCGAACCCGTCCCGTTCCCGTCGTTAGCCCAGGTACTTTATTCTTAATTTCCTCCATCCATGGCGGCAGAACTTCCACGCGAAAGCGCCGCTGTTGAATCATGTACAAAAATCCACCGATCCTCAGTGACTTTTGGATGATTTGGATATATTTGGATTGGTTTGATCATGAATTATCTCCAAAGTGGTGAAATGTTCAGGTTGGATTAGCCTCACAACAGCGTATTTCAGCTGGCAAACTGATGTTAAAATCACCAGTTTACCCCCGTGGCAATCATTGACCCACAATAGGTCGGAGCAACACTATCTCTTTACATACCACATGATACCACTCTATTCTAGTTAGTAACTACCATTAGTTGTCCAAAGTCTTCTTTGATCGTGGATTCAGCTATCCTCCAGTAAACGTTTGCAGTTTGCTCCTGTGGAAGTGTGATGTGTCACACCATTCCTCAACAAGGGGTTTCACGCTTCACACCCTGGATGGATTGTCTAAAACATGGGGTATTCCTAAAAACCCAAGGGATTCATTTGCCCTATCAAAATGCATTTCTCATTTTCAGACACAGTCATATAGACCTGCCAAATACCACCAAAAAATGCGAAAGATGATAAGAACAATCGTGTAAACCACCTTATTTGTGGGTGCTTGGAGGGTCTAGGTAGTTTCATAATACCACAAACAATCAGATTTATGGGTCCATTGCTTCTTCAAGGGCAAGCTTGCGCCACTTGCCCAGTTGGATCGGCCGTTGATGATCCATGTATTGAACATGGGACATGTTCCATAGCTACTTTATAAGTGACCGGAGGGTATAGTCTGTGGTCTGTGGACTAAAAAATGGTCTGAGGAGGTAGTGGTACTCACATTCCTCAGTATTCCACTTTGGGTGTAAGATGGCTGTCCATTTCCCCATTGATCAATGGGAATTCCAGGATCCTAAAATGGAGCTACACCATCTAGGGCCATATTTTGCTGGGATATTCCCTGAAATTTGGGCCTTAAAAATAGGCCAAAAATATATGTTAGGTACCTCCAATCAATCGGTTCCTGAGATGGTGGATAAATGTGGCAAAGGCTCCATCCACAGGGGCTGTCCAGAAATGCTGCTACCACAATAGCTGGATGGTTTCCGAAATGGAACCCCCCAAAAAAACATGGATGATTTAGGGGTACCCCCATTTTAGCAACCACCCATTTATGCATGATCCTTATGTTTTTTTGAAAAAATGGATTCCCCCATGCCGGGTGGCTTTGACCGGTTTCCCAAGCTCAAACTGAAGTGACCAATAGGAACTTGATTTGGTTCCCTGAATGTGGACGTTAACAATCAACAAACACAGGTAACGAACTGGAAAATCACCATCTTTCAAAGGTAAATCATAAATCATTTATTATTTGGCAATTTTCCATAGCTCTGTAAAATAAACAGAGAGTAGCCAGGATTATCATATTTTTCCAAGTCCAGAAGATCATCTTTCGGAGGGAGCACTTTTTTTCGGCTGGAAAAGCCATAAAGTTGAGCGGTTTGACCCACCGACTCCACACAAACATCTGCATATACACGTATACATTCGCACGTATGATATACATAAAGATTAATTTTCAATTAGCACATTTTTCTGCTCATAGCAGTTTTTGGTTGGATTTACGCTCGTTCTGACTTTTTATGCTCACTTAAACTAGGGAATGCACATTTGTGTCCTGACGGATGGGTATTTACACTTATTTCCCGGGTATTGACGCTTATTTCCTAGGGAATTCTGCTAAATATGTTTGGCTTCAAAATGCACAAAGTGCAAAGTGGTGCAATGAAGCTCATTTGGAGAAAAAAGCTCAAAAAGCATAAGTCTCTCGGGTGAGCATTTATTTGTGTGTTTTCCAAGGATACATGTATATGTATATGTTGGTATATATATATATGTACATGTATGTATGTATGTATGTATGTATGTATGTAGGTATGTAGGTATGTAGGTATGTAGGTATGTAGGTATGTACGTAGGTACGTAGGTATGTAGGTATGTAAGTATGTAGGTATGTAGATACGTAGGTATGTAGGTATGTAGGTATGTAGGTATGTAGGCATGCATGTATGTATGTATGTAATTGATGTATGTATGTAATTAATGTATGTATTTATGTATGTATGTATGTATGTATGCATGTATGCATGTATGCATGTATGTATGTATGTCTGTATGTAATTAATGTATGTATGTATGCATGCATGCATGCATGTATGTAATGTATGTAATGTATGTATGTATGTATGTATGTATGTATGCATGTATGCATGTATGCATGTATGCATGTATGCATGTATGCATGTATGTATGTATGTCTGTATGTAATTAATGTATGTATGTATGCATGCATGCATGCATGGATGCATGCTCTCCATATGTATATATATATGGTTGCGAAGATATACATACGCCTATGTGTATCTTGAACATACTGAGGGTATGGACTGTATATTATATGTAATTAATATGTATCAATATATACAATACATACGTACAGCATGACATGCTCAAAATGGGGCACATTTCTCCCATCTGATCCCAGCCGAGAAACAAAAAAAAAAGCGATAGAATCGAGAGTATCTGGGCGGAGAACCCGTGGTGAAACACACCGATTTTCTTTGTCAAAGAAGATGCATTGAGTTTCAAGGTAAGACTGTAAGCGTCTTCCCATAAAACATCGAAACAGATGACATCAAATGACAGGCCAAACCCAGTGCGATGTACCAAGATTGTCTAGGTACTGGAAGATTACAAGGCGTGTGGCAATCTGATGCACTCTGCAACTTCCAGTGTCTAGATGAGATGGGATATCATATCCCCATGAGATCCCCATGAAATCGGTGTAATCCCAATGTTTGTTGGGCTTGTAACACATTCGTCCCAGCCGCCGTCATCTTTGGAATCACATCCATTCGGTCCATGGCTTGACAACTGGCGCCGAAATTGACGCCTTCTACGGACCTCGTGGCGTTCGACGGAAGCGTTTGGGGGCTGTGCAAAGACAGCAAGTAGCTGTGAAGGTTGCTGATTTGTTTTAGCGATTTGTTCATATAATGCTTTTATATCATGGATTTGCTACTAATCTTCTAGCACATTGGGCCCCCATCATTTCAAATATTTAAAGAAGTAGCTTAAAACAGCGACCTGCGCCAATATTCTTGTGGCATGTCCTGTTGATTGGTTCTCAGCCTTCAATTGGCCAAGGTATGGCTGGAGAACCCATCCTCAACTCATGGACCTTTCAACTGTGGACCAGATATGTCACCTTTTTTCCCAAGAAAAATATGTGTAGGGCCTCTAGGGCCTGCGAGGCATCGTGGGCATCGCGCAGCGGAGATGAAGGAACGTGCTGGTGGTGCTGGTGAAAAAAGAAAGGGAATGTGGTAGACCCAAAAAAAAGGGGTTGCTCAAGGAGGGTAAATTGGGTAGATCTAGTGGTGAATGGAGGTGAGCGAAACTATGGTTGTATATCTCTATTCCTCCAAAAAATGGGGAGCCAGTTGGAGCTACTAACTAGGAGTTTCCCAACCACATGAAAGCTCAGATTTAATTATTGGCTTCAAACATCCTAAAATCACTCTTCAAATCATCTTAAGACATGTCAAATCACTTTACATCATCTTGAATCAACTCAAGTCAACTTATATAAATCATCTTGAATGTTAATTTTTAAAAAAACGCCTTCTTGTCACCATCCCGGCTTGGACTTCCAGGAAACCCCATGGAATTGTTGATGGCATTGGGTTTAGCACGGTTTAGCACATGGGTGTTACCTAAGTCATAAGGGGGTAGCCCTAAATCATCCATTTTAGATTGGGATGTTCCATGGAATCAACCATCCATTTGGGCATTTGGGGATACCTCCGTTGATGGAAACCACCACAATGAAGATAGTGAAGATAACCTCCAGTGGTCATACCTGGCAACATAGACAAGTCATTTGTACCACCAAACAACGATAGGCATCTGCCCCATAATTCCCAGGTTTCCAACTCTAAGTTTCAGCAGCAAATCCGATGATCAAATGAAAAAAAACATCACCGATGATCTGTTCCTTTTTTTGTTGCCTCTTATCCTGAAAGTCCTGAAGTCAACAAATTATCTTCACATTCTTTTTGTGAATTCCTAAGTGGAGATGACCAATGATCAATAAGCTGGTAACCTGATAAATCCATATAAATCCCATAATTAACTCTAAACACCCATGAAATTGGGCATGCCCATGGCATGACCCCCCAAATGGTTGATAATTGGGGATGCTTCGGCAAATTTCGGCGAGCAAAATGCCAATTTATGCTCCAGTTGAAGTAGAAGAGCCGTGGTTCATCTGATGTTGTCAGCCAAAACTTCACCACAAACACCAAAGATTGATTCGATGACTTTTGGGCACGTCACTGGGTTGGTTTGTGTGATTTTTTACAGGAAACCCTGATGTTTACATTAAAGTCGGGGGTTCAAGTGATGATTTTCCCTTCATCCAATTCTGTTCCTCACCACTTCACAGCATGCTCATGCCTGCTCTTTTTCGCGCAGTTGTTTATGGTCCAAAAACATAGACCCCACTTTCTGGGATCGCTACTCCGTTGCGATCAGCTACGTGTTCCTGCTGCAAAGCTGGGATACAGATACTTAACACTGACGGTGGGCTTGCAGCTGGTAGGCTTCTGCAACTGTTCATGCTTCAAGATCCTTCTAGAGGTTTGTCTGAAAATATGGTGCTTCATTCCACCGATGGGTTTCTCACCATGTGCCTAAAAATATATAATTATAATTATATATTATACATATATATATATATATAATACAATATAAGTCTTGGGGTAAGGGCCATTCTCAGGCACACCCTTCCAGATTTGACTAAGTCGATCCACTGGTGCCCAACTCACTATGAGACCTCCGACTCGATGCTGCGGAAGAAGCCACCGCTGGTAGCGCTCATTTGCCGAAGAAGGCTTTGCTAACCTGAACCAAAGCTGAACACCACTGAATCACCAGATCAAACTATAATCTAAAATCTAAAATAGACAAAAACAAAAAAAAGTCCCGGCAACTGGGGTGATGCAGGATTTCGATACTTCCAATTTTATATCCAAATATAACTTTGGAACTTCCTTTTGGAGTTCCGAAGCCAAGGAGTTCCGAAGTTCCAAAACATATCGCCAGGGCACGTCTTGGATGTAGGCCGCAAAATATGGGTCGATGGTCTTGGTGGTGACATCCTTCTTCACCGGCAGACCCTTCACAGTTTCCTGTCAGCTCCAAAAAAGGATTCATGTGGTAAACCCAATAGTAACCATCCCTAGTACTCCCATAATTGGGTAGTGAACAATTATCCCCAAGAGTAGGTTTATCATTGGGTTTACCACGTTATGTTGATCTTCCAAGAAGTGGGACTATATTTCGAGAGTTTCATCTCAATCCCCAGCACCACAAGCAACTCGTGTTTCTTCGCTAGATTTAATATGGAACACGTACCATCTGGTTATAACTAACAGTTCGCCATGGAAAATCTCCATTCTTAAGTTCGGTAAACCATCTATTTCGATAAATGGGCCATGGCGAAATCCCATGGCTAGCCCTGTTAGTCATGTCATCACCAGGTTGGGGATTAATCAACATTGGCATGTACAGAGTACGGAAAAGAATCTGATCGAATCCGTAAATCATGGCTACTGATTTACCTCTCAAACATGACCATGATTGGCCATGTATCATAACTTACTTATCATACTATTAATCCATGATTTATGATTATTGCATAATTTATGAATCTATGATGTTTCTATGTGGCCAATGGATATCCATAACTATGATAATTAAGATATCAGGATTATAGTATAAGATATCCATATTGTTACTATTTCCATTGGCCATGATTATTGGTAAACCTGGTCTTTCCCCAGGGTGTTTTCTCCCGCCCATTTCATCAAGGAGCAACTTCCAGAAAGGTGACTTTGGTCTTGGCCTTGACGACAACACACGTGTCACGTCACTTGCCCCAACGAGACAAAAAAAAGGAGTAACCAACGTGAGTGAAAACATGCCAAAGTGGGTTACTAAGTTGGTTACCATGTTACTAAGTTGGAAACAAATTCCCAACTTACTATGGTTTCTTAACATGGGGGATCTGAAGATACTAAGTCCTACTAAGTCATGATCATGACTTGGATGATGACCGGGGGTACCCCATGGTACCCCCAACTTCCGAAACTTCGGAAACTTCCACATGATGTAAATCATAATGAGAAAAACACCCAAAATGGCTTCATGTTTTTTCATGATCCATCCCAAAAAAACATGCTCGGTAGAAAGAAAGACTTGACACCACCTAAGTCAAAAGATGGTCAAGTAAATGTAATTAGTAAATTCTATAATGTTATAAAATTATATAGATATATTATAGTACCAAATCCCGAACTCGGGGTGTTGAAGGCATTGGGATGGTTTGTGAAATGGAATTCCCACCCTTCAAAAAAAATGGCCGTTTCGAACCGATGACCTTCTAGCATTTTGTTTCTTCCCATCAAGGCAAATTTTCACCAGCTGAATTCATGCAAATCTTAAAAAGACTGCAAAAAAACATGGTCTTTAGCTGTTTGGTACACATTCCCATTTGTATTTGTAGATTTTTGGCATTTGAAGCTGGCACAAAAATCTCCATTTCCATCGTTTTTTTTCCGATACTTAGTAGCGAACTATCCCTCCAGTTGACCAAGAAATGACTGGAAGTCAAACCGTTAAACAACCCAACGTTTGGGGCAACTCGGCCCGAGGTCGGGACTGACACCAAGGCCTGCTCAACCTGGTTTTTTTTTGGAACGGTGGAGGGGATCACCAGGTGAAATGTAGACGAAAATGGGGAAGCGCTTTACTGGTGCTGATGCTTCCGGATAGATGGATACTACCCTTTGGTAATTTAACATAGCGAACTGGAAAGATCCACAATTTTTATTGGGTAAATCCACTATTTCGACTGGGCCATTTTCAATAGCGAACTGTTAGTTTACCAGAGGGTACTATATGTTTGATATATCATGTGAAATGAAACCATAATTGATCATCATGGATAGTAATGGATAATCATGGAAAGCAATGAATGAAACTTGGATAGCAATGGATGATCTCAATCATAAGATACCCATTAACCATGATTATGGGATTATTATGGCTATTGATTCATTCATAACACAGATTATTATGGGATTATTATGGCATAATCTGATTAATCTATGGGATTTTTTTGTGGCTATTATTAACCTATTGATTAACCAATTGATACATCTAATGGATAGATATGGATAGATCATTTGGGCTCCTCCCCAGTGCGGCGAGGAACGGAGCTCTTGGTAATGGCTGGAATCGTTGAGACACTTGGCCCTGGACGGTAGGTCTTCAATGCCTGGCCGGGGCATCGTGTTGTTTTCTATGGAGAAAACACATGGGCTATATATATATATGTATATCTATATATGTATGTATGTATATATATATTAATATATTTATATATGGACTATAGATCTAGAAACCATATATGGCTGTTACTATGGGTTATATTCAGCTATATATATATATAATTATATAACATCCAGAGTATGGGTTTCTACATAGCTTAGACTATATGGGTTATATATGTATATAGTGCCGGACATATACTTAGAACATTGGTTTTGGAATTCCAAAACATGTTCTAAGTAGAGATCCTGGACCACTACTTAGAACATATATGTTCACGGGATGTTCTAAGTAG
>Ga0126342_10018548_pt1 | contig 11917 bp, 12 predicted proteins | sample Cyp1metagenome_FD_92528 | JGI IMG/M metagenome (GOLD analysis project Ga0126342, IMG submission 92528) | Coral microbial communities from Lord Howe Island, Old Settlement Bay, Australia - Cyphastrea 1 metagenome | ecosystem: Host-associated > Invertebrates > Cnidaria > Coral ... | reverse complement strand
CAAGCACCTTTCGGTCCGTCAGTGGCTTCGCTCTGCCATCCCTGATTCACAACAACCAACCTCTCCTATAGGTTTCCTATTTTTGAAACTTCCGCCACCGCCTTGTGCGGTACTACTGGTATACCTTTAACCCAATTATTGTTGGTCATTTCCCCCTATAGGATGAAAACACGCATCAGGTAGGGTATGACAACAAAATCCATGTCATCCCGTAGCGCTTTGGCTCAAATTTGGCTTCCCGATGGATGAAAATCAATTGTATAAACATCAGGAACCAAGCGTTGTATTATGTGATCATCCAATCTTAAGTACTTATTAGGTTTTAAGATGTTTTAAGTATTAAAATTATTAAATCCTCATAGATGATCATCTCTAAATTCCCACCGAAAAGACATCAAATATTGCCACCGAATCGGGCCGGAAGGTTGTCGGTCAACAATTTAGACCCAGGGGGCTTCACGAAAAAAACATCAGTTATCTGGTTGGTGGTTTTTCGCCACCCGTCTGAAAAATCAATAAAAGTCAGTTGGGATGATTTTTCCATTCCCAATATGATGGGAAAGTCATAAAAAATGTTCCAAACCACCAACCAGAAATTCAGTTTTTAGGTACTACGTAATACTCAGAGCTATACTCAGAGCTATTCTCCATGATGGTCAGCCAGTATCTCCACAGCAAAAAGATCGAGTTAAACTAACATCATCACTCAGTTTTTCCAGTGATATCAGCTAAATATATCTAAAATCTACATATGCCATTTTTGTGGGCCAAACAAATGGTTGAAATCCAAACTGCACATCAAACTTCCATGGCTCTTGGCATGGCCGACCACACATCACTCGGCAAACCTCCCCAGTCAACGGAGTCAACCCAAGTCACTGGCCAAGAGAAACCATTGATGCAGCCGTTGCAGACAGGTAACAGCAAGCACAAGCCAACCTAAGTTTTTAACTGAACTTGGACACACATAAAGTTATAAAGAAAGTGCCAACAAAAACATCCATGTGAAAAATCGAGTTGCAACTTTGTTTGCATGATTCTTTGAATTGCCTTTAAACAAAGACACCATGAATAGTAATAGTGTTGAATGTATCGAACCCCCCAGTTGGCTGCAGGTTTCTTCTAATCCGAGTGGTTGGGTGTATGGATTGAGTTGTCAGGGAAAAACTTTAAGAAATAAAAACACATCATAAAATATCATAAATAAATGAATGTTTCCTATAAACATTCAATTCTGGAATTAATCCAGCACAGATCGCATTTTTTGAGCAACACATAGATTTTCAGAGGGCAAAATCGGATTTCAACCTCTTACTCTCGTTTTCACAGCGAATTTAAGCCAAGATGGGGATCTTACTACACCATGGATATTTTACCGAGAATCTGGACCACGGTATAGAAACATTCCCCAGTGATGTTCATCACAAAATGGGTGTAGATCACTGTAGATCCAAGAATTGGGATCCCAAGGAAGAACAATGAGGCGTTTGCCCCCAAAACAACCGTGGAATTTCGTCGGCAACGTGTCGTTGCCAAATGGTGGCATTCAACAAAAAGAAACGCATTTTAACATGATATACATGATGGATATCCCTGCAGTGCAGGACTTTGGCCGAACATTTTTTCTATGTCAAAAAGCAGCCAGCGACTTCAGGGAAAGCTCAGATTCTGGTTAGAAATCACGAGGATTCAAACAGCACAACCATGGATTGCCATGGATCAAAAACAAACAGTGCAGTGGTTCTCCATTGAACTGACACCTGGTGCTTCAGAACTGACATCTGTAGCTGACATCTGAAAAAAACCATGGGAACTGGAAAGGAGAGTGATGGAATCTTGGGCCCAGCTTCAACCCCAATCAAACTTGTATAATTTGTTTTTTTTAGTTAAGCGTTCCCCAACAACTTCTCGACTTTCCTCCGTTCCATTGTCCCAGGAATCTTGGATGGACCCCCCTTCTAAGACCAACGAGCAACAGTTTGGAGGATGTCATCAAAACAAACAACACCGAACCCAAAAGAAGGCACGGCTCCCAGTTTGTATTTCAATCAGGGGCCCATAATTCCTACCAGCGATTTACCCCTAGTCCACAAATGTTTTCTAGATAACTCTGGGTCAGATGTGAAAGGCCACAAAAACTATGAGGTTTGTTTTCGGACATATCAGGTTTGGAGCCGCTTACAACAACCACCACAAGATAGAAAAGGGATTATGTTTTATCAATATCTCAGTGGGGATCTATGTTTCTATCTTTTTTTCGAGGGGTTGCTGTATATTGTGGAAGCTTCTCAAACTCTCATTGCCTTTTTTCCGTGTGTGGCGGGTGCCCCATGCTAAAACCCCAAAGTGCAATTTGTTTACAAAAAAAAACATACGCCATCGTTAGACTAAACCTTAGACACATTCATTTTATAGTGACCCTGATACGGATTTTTTCCAAACAGAAGAACAAAAAGAGGATCCGGGTTTTTATCTGCCAATGGGCATATGACCAGGACCACTCTAAAACTTCAAGCTCCTCACAGCTGGAAAAGGTGCCGAAAAAATGGTCGGAAAATCGGAAAAGCATTGCATCGAGGGGAAATGGACTGATATTTATGGCACACCCTGCAAATCAAGATCTATTTCTTATGAAATGACATAAACAACATAAAACAAAACTGTTGAACTTCTCTTGGACGAATGCTAATTCAGGAATCACATGGATGTTGAACTTTCCTTTAAGAAACCATCAGCTATCCATCAGCTAGGCTCATGGGGCCGGTGGGAAGGACCAGAAAACTCCGACTCCTACAATGCTGAAACAAAATTGACGGATCCATGGTGCTGGTAGAAAAATGCTAACATAAAGGGGGTATATTGATGGGATCCATGTCACCATATATAGCAGCACCATGGATCCTTTGCATATGATGGTTGCGGAAGTTACTTTTCAACTCTTTGAGTTGTTTTTGTTGGCGCCATGCCATTTCGTGTCGCAACAGCAATGAACAGAAATTCACAACACATTTTGATACATTCTGCTCATAATATTAACATACCATTCACCGTGCTGTTTACCCATCGATGTCGTCTGCCCACTTAATCAGAAGGATCCCATCAGTTGCTTGGTTTCGCCATGTTTCGCCACTTTCATGGGACATGAATATGACATCACAACCAGGGACAACTACAGAACTAAACGCCCAAAGAAATTGCTGTTGGACAACAAACTAACAAACTTCATAGTTGAACTTACCACAACTTACCATCATCAACTTCCCATACTCGCCTAACCCCGTGAGGACCGACAAAAATCGGGTCCTCATCATCATCATAATCCTCAATATTGTCATAGAGGTTTGGGCTGGACTGCGCGCGCGGGCAAAGTCTAAGAATGGATGAAGGTGAACAGGGTAGCACCAGAATGACTACCCTCTGGTAAACTAACATAACTATGGAACATCACCATTTTATAGCTGGGTTTTTCTCCACTATTTCGACTGGCTCATTTTCCAGTTCGCTAACTGTTGACATAACCAGAATGACTAACATCAAGAAATTGTTGAATGGATCCCCCATGGTTGAGCAGCAATTGATTGGTTATTCATGGGTCATTAAATGTCCCCATTTTTCACATCACCCAACCATGAATGGTATATGGTCAACTAGATGGCTACTTTTTTAGGTGATGTCCTTTATATTCCCAAAATGGGACAGGCAAACCAACCCCTGGGGAATAGAATGGTGAAATCATCCGGTGACATCTCCATGACATCTCCTATGACCGTCCAACCCCCGTCCTCGCCTGGCTCGTAGCCTCCGTGTAGTTGGTGACGGTCGTCTTGCCTTTTTGAAAAAGCGCCCGAAATGGCATGCGCCCGAAAAATAGCAGTTATTTTTATGGTGATTTAATATATAAATATATTAAATACCAGTTATGAATGGTTATTTATATTATTTTATATGATTATAGATGGGGTTATCATTCCATCACTGGGGTGACTTACTGACTTACAATTAAGGTAAAGGGCCAAAACTGTAGATGGTTTTAGCATCGTTAAACTTTGTTTAATCAATGCATGTGGATTCTGAATATCAAGAAGGTGCAATGCTTAATCAACAAACGCAGGAAGTTCAATATAACAATGCTGGCTTGAGATTATTTAGCCAAAAACGTACGGACTTAAACAGACAAAAAAGGTTCCCAGCAACGAAAAACGGGATGTAACCAACAGAAGTTGAGATGCAGCCAGCACACATAAAGATTCAAACAGCAAGAAACACAGTTCAATTTCAATTCAACTGTAACTGGCAACAAACAACAATTTTCAACAATTAACCGGCCAAAATGGAACTATAGATACTATAGCTCTAACATATTATAACCAGCAAGAACTGACATCAAGGCAGCAAAAAATGAGGAAGCTGACGACCACCCTCACGTGGGTTTGCTGAACCCCTTGTGAGTTGGATACTGCACAGAGATTGCTTCCGAAAAATCTGTATCCCGATATATGTGGGTTGATTTGAAGTGCAATGCAAAGTGACAGTTGGTTTATCTAAGTTAAGTGAGAGGCGCTTTGAAAGGGGGAAAAGTGAGAGCAAACGTAGTTTGAATAATAGTACTGTGAAGTGACATGATGTCATGTGATTTGAAACAATTCACAGCTCAAGGCAATGGACATGTGAATTGTGAATCAAAGTTCAGTGAGATGTATAGTAGGAGTTGAGAGGCCAAAGTCTTAAAGTTCAAACACCTATATATAAAATTATACAAATTATATAAATCAGAATATTGCTCTTTAACCTCCTTTTGAATACTCACCCCAAAGTGATAACTGAAATCGCAGGGCCGCGCCCGCGGTTGTTTTTCGCAAGGGCCACCTGGTAAGTCAATTTCAGTGGCTCAACTGGGTTTCAAAATGAATCACCTGGATTTACATGTCCTAAGTTACTAAGTTCATAGTTATCTCGGGGATAAAAAATCCCCAATCTCCCAGGTCGCAGTTCGAGGCTCTTGGAGCCACTTTTTCGCCACGATCGTCGTCTTCGGCCATCGTCCCCTGGTCTTTTTGAAACGCGGAGTGTTGGGCGGATGGCTGCAGGTTTTTGCAGCAGCTCCAAAACAAAAACATACAAAAACAATCAAAAACATACCCTCTGGTTATGACTAACATAGCCATGGTTGAGCCATGGCCCTAATCGAAATAGATGGTTTACCGAACTTAAAAATGAAATAGATGGTTTACCTATTAAAAATGGTGGATCTTTCCATGGCAAACTGTGAGTCATAACCAGAGGGAAAAACATATTGGACCAGGATGTCCAACGACTTTGACGTCATATATTCATATAAATTGCAGCTTGCTACCCTCTGGTAAACTAACATAACTATTGAAAATCACCATTTTTAATGGGAAAACTCACTATAAATGGCCATTTTCAATAGCTATTTTGACATAACCAGAGGGTAACCTTTCCATATTGCTGTTGCTTTATATGTTTAACGAGTCCCCTGTGGTCGTCCGTGCGCCCGCATCAACCAGCGAGTCCATCCCTTTCATCAACCGTCCCAGAGGTCATTGCTATGACTTTACGATGAGATGATCTGATTAGAAACTGAGCTCATTACTCAGGTGAACATAGCAAATCATAGCAATAAAGATAAATAAACAGTGAAAATTGGCTACTCTATGGATTTGAAACGTGTATTACTCAGTTTACAGTAATACTCTATGGATAAACATATTACTGTGGATTAGAAACTGAGTATTACACAGATTACACAGAAACCAATCCAACTTGGGTTTTATGAAATTGAGCAAAATTGGCCATCTGCAAGGAATGGTTGGCTACTGGGATTCTTTGTGATTGGCTTTACCACATTATTTGAACATCTCTTCACATCCCAGTTTTCGATGTTTGAATCCCAATTTATAGTTGATTTACCTATTAAAGATGGTGATTTTCCATAGCTATGTTAGTTTACCAGAGGGTAATCTGATTAGAAACTGAGTATTACTCAGGTGAACATAGCAATAAAATGCAAAAAGAACACAGTAAACAGAAACCAATCCAACTTGGGTTTTATGAAATTGAGCAAAAATGGCCAGCTGCAAGGAATGGTTGGCTGGGATTCTTTGTGATTGGCTTTACCACATTATTTGAACATCTCTTCACATCCCAGTTTTCGATGTTTGAATCCCAATTTGAATACTTGGGCCAGTCGATTGCCGAGTGGTTCATCCCCGTGGGCCCGTGATACTGGCTGGTAAATAGATATCCTGATGATATCCTGTTAACTGCGGGTTACAATGCTCCCCAATTAAAAAAAAACAAGTTAGGTTAACAACCCCCTATGCTAACCCATCAACAGGGCTAGGTTTGATGGCTCGTGATCACTGCTACTACTCAGGGGCCCACGCAGCAGATGTTTTCCCCACTTACTGTACTAAAGGATCAACCCTAACTTCAATCGTGTATGGCTGAAAAATGGTGCATTATCCTGCACAAAAAAAATATGTCATTCTGTCTTAAACCATCAATTTTTGAGGGTTTCACAAGTTCACTCATATCCGTTCATTACCCATTCATGACGGCTTGATGTTTCAGATTATCTATGGGATTCAACTGCGGAGTCTCTCTGTAATTGGGGGATGCCACGTACTAGTTGGTGTTCATAGTTTTGGCATGTGGCTATAATATCCTATAATAGGTAGTCTTTAAGATATCATATCAATATTCCAATATCATACCATATATGGTATTAATGGCTATAATATCATATAATATTCCAAAAATATGGGAGTATCCCAGTATTCCAGGTAGTTTTTTAGCGCCATTTCGTCACTCAGGGCTTGCCAGCCTGGTTGCGACTCAGCGCTTCATGCGCATCTGTTCTCCGCACGTGGCCCAGAACGGCTTGGCCGTGGCCAGCGCGGCACGTGGCCCCAGTGGCACCGGGGTCTTGAGTATTTAACGGCTGCAGAAGGGTTTCTGCCACAATAGTGGTTCACAAATCAAAGAATGTTGGGAATGGTGAGGTGATATCGGGAATAATTACAATGGAGGTATAGTATATTATAGTATATACCCTCTGGTAAAGATACAAAAAGCTATTGAAAATGGCCATTGAGTTCGTGGATTTACCCAGCTATAAAATGGTGATAGTTTCCATAGTTTTTTTGTTAACGTTTACCAGAGGGTACTTTTTTTCTATGCCAATACCCATGACGGATCCATGGTGCTGGTATATATGCTAACATAAAGGTGGTATATTGATGGGAGCCATGGAGCACCATATATAGCAGCACCATGGATCCTATGGGATATGGCTTCCCGACCTCGGAAAATCTATGGTCACCCAATGGATCATGGCCCTGACCTCCTATGGATGTGGCCTGCTGGCACCACCAAAAAAAAAACAAAAAAGAGGTCAGTTCAAGGGAAAAAGACATAGATTGCATGAAATCTGCTGGAAAAATGGAGACTAGGGCGGCGATTTTTTCTGCGAGACTAGGCCCTGGTACAAACAAAACTTTTTTAGGCAACACATTGTATATTCATAAATGTTCATGAAAAAGCCAAAACAAATGTGTGCCTTTCTGGGGTGATACTTTCTAGCAACCAGCGTCTTTTTAAATATTGTGAGTCTTCCAGTCTTCCAGCAGCCTTTTTCTGGGTCAGCAATGTTTCTTCCCGGTGAGTTTACCCCATAAAGGTGATGTGAACCAATAAGGATAATGAACCAACATGATTCATCCCACACGTTGCATGAGGTATAATATATACAAACCAACATCCACCGAGGGGCAATATTCAGATACAAATAAATAAGTGTATATATACATATATAAATATGCATTCAAAAACAGCTTTGTTGATCAGTACCATGTAGTTAGCATAATTCACTTCTTGCTACCTAGTGCTTGTGAAGAATGGCCGACGACTGTCTGCAAGCCATGATATAATGCGTGTTGATCATCCCACTAATTCCTCATAAGTACTGTATACTATTCCACAGATATTCACAACATCCATTACTCATCCGTTGTTTTCAATATGTTGAACATCGTTGACCACAAATAATACCATGGGAACGTTGGCATCATAAATCATTATCATGACAATGCAATCATTGCATATCGTTTCTGCAACAAAAAAACACATTAGACCATATTAAACCTAATTTCATGATGTGTCCATTAAACATATCCTCACGAATAAATGTCGATAAGATCGATATTCTTGTCTCAGGTTGGCTAAACCGATGTTTGTCTCAAGTTGCCTAAGCCATGTATGTGATATACCACCATTCTGGGTGGTTCTAAACCATCTATGGAATCTTATATACCATCCTTCTCCGTCTAGTATTGTGTTTTCTACATACCAATACAATCAATCCCTTACAGAAATGAGGCATTTTTGAGGCAAAAAATGAACAGTCCTCCACACCATGCCCCACCAATACCTCAAAAGAAAGGGATCCACAGGCTATTCTTCGGGGGGATGATGGATTTGAGACACTAGATGTACCCGGCCTGGTAAACGTTAACAAAAAACTGATGGGAAAATATCACCATTTTATAGCTGGGTAAATCCACTAACTCAATGGCCATTTTCAATAGCTTTTTGTATGTTTACCAGAGGGTACTGTCTCATTCAATCGTTCATCTAATGTTTGATGCTTTGTTGGTAATATCCCGTTAGTCACATACCAATTGTAGCCCCCCAAAAAAATACCAACTAAACCAGGTGGCACACCAGGTAGTAACCGAAACCAAGCAGGTCATAGCAGGTCGCAGGTATACATAATTTGCTGGCTGCTATCCCCATGATATACCATTTGTGATGGTGAAATCATCCCATTATGATTATGACATATGGCAGTGTGTCAAAACCTTGTACCCCTGGTGAACATCAAAATTGCTGGTAAATGGATGTTCATCCCCCTAAAAATGGTATTAATAGGTATTGATTCATAGCCATATGTTATGATTATGGACAAATCCTATTTTTGATGGTCTGTTCATGTTGATTGTATCCGATTATCCGATTAAATCGAACATATCAAACTTTGACTATTCAGTTGATGATGGTTTGTTCATACTTATTATATGATAAAGTAACTTAAAGCAACTAAGTAGCCTATTCACATCTATTCACACTGTATACCCATGAAAAACTCTTTGTAGTGAATCATCCCATCCAATCCATCCAATCTCCGCCTTGCAAAGGCCAGGGGTTCGACTTCCATGCCTTTGCGGACCTTGGGACAAACGTTCGAGCGTATCCAGGGGCTATATAGATGTAGATATACATTGTGTGTGTGCACATCCAGTGCAAACATCTATATATACAGATACATATATATATATATGTGCCTACATGAAACGATATAAATGTGTATGTACCCACATATTTTGTGTCATAGATGAACACAGTTCAGGTTGATCCTGAACATACAATGTCGTCAACATAGAATCAAATGGAACAACAAACATTTATGTATATTATATATATGTATAGCTATAAACCCCTTGCGAATTAAGTCGGAACGTCATGGGTCCCCATGTTATAGGGATAAAACGGTGGGGTACATCCCCTCCAACAGGGTCCTCTATAAAATGGGAACCCATGACCCTCCTGGGGAGGGTACTTAACCCTCGTTTGACCCCCAAACCCTTCAAACACTATAAAATGGGGACCCATGACATATCGTCGAGCCTATCTTTATTTTCCTAAACTTACCCAAAACTCACTATAGAATGGTGGCCTATGACCACCCCCAAATGTCTGGATTTCCTTAACAAACCTTAAACCTAGGGTTTTCTTGACGTCATGTGTTCCCATTTTATAGCGATTTTATGACGTGATGGGTTCCCATTTTATAGTGCCCTGGGTCCTTCCTTATCATTCCATAATAATTCCATGATATTTCATTATCTTCCATTTATAACTCTTAAGGGCTATGGCTATAACCATATTGATCGACCCGCAGTGATCTGGACGCATGGATCGGACTAGGCCACCTGCGTTTTGGTATGTAAAACATAAAACCAAAAACATAAAACATTCCAGAATATTCCGCATATTCCGGCTAGATATATATATATACAGGCATAAAGTGCCGCATGAGGCTGTGGTTTCCCATTCTGTGCAGGTGTTTTTTCCCTCCAAGAAGGTGTTTCCCTGCATGCTGACATCTCCATTTGCAAGATGATGTTCTTCTAAATGGTGATTTGCCAATAATTTTCCGTTGCTATGTCTGGTTTTGTATGTTTTTGCATGCTTATTGTCATGTTTTACATAATTTTCAATTTTATGGAGGCAAAACCGGACATAGCAACGGAAAATCATTGGCAAATCACCATTTAGAAGAACATCATCTTGCAAATGGAGATGTCAGCATGCAGGGAAACACCTCCTTGGAAGGGAAACAAAAACTGCACAGAATGGGAAACCACGGCATCTATAAAATGGAAAACTATGTAAACCATGACATAAAAATACTCAAAAAATACAAAAAACAAATTAAAACATTCCAGAATATTCCATATTCCTGATATATATATACACATATATATATATGTTATGCCTCCATAAAATGGAAAATTATGTACAACATGACAAAAAAATACAAAACATACAAAAAACATAAAATATTCCAGAATAGTCCACATATTCCAGATTGATATATACAGGTTGTGCCTCTATAAAATGGAACACTATGTAAAACATTACAAAACAACCAAACAAAAACAATATTCCACACAGGCCAGATATATACAGGCTATGCCTCTATAACAAGTGTAATATGGCTCAATTTTGGGTATCCTAAAACTTTTGGATAAATTTTGTAAAATGTGGTTAAAGTTGTAGCATGTGGTAGCTATATGTAGCAATAATTGTGGCATTTCTGTGTTTTGTTCATTTTATAGTGGCGGTTCTTCTAAATTCCTGTATCTTGAAAAGGCCATTCTTCGCGAATAAAATAAAACAATTTTGCGAATCTTTCGCGAACCCCACGTTTATCTTTCGCGGGGGTCTCATGTCAAAATCGGTTGCTAAATCTTTCGCCAAAAAAAATACTTTCGCGAACTCAGAAAAAAACTTCCGCGGGGTCTGATGTTGAAACCCGGCGGCCTTGGCAATTAAAACCCCTTACATGGACCTTTAGAATGACTCCCAGTTGTATAAGCTGGGTTTTGATGGGATGGGTAGGGTATGGCTTGGTGAGGTATGTTTTTTTAGATGATAACAGCTTCAGCCACTATAAAATGGGAACCCGTGACGTTGGAAAATTGCGGTTTTCCATATATAGTCTCTATAGAATGGGAACCTATGACGTTGTACATGGCTGTCACCCAGCAGGTGAATATGACTATAAAATCTGGTTGATGGTTTCAACCCCTCTGAAAAAATATGAAAGTCACTTGGGGTTACTATTCCCAATATATGGAAATTCGTAAAAGCCATGGTCCAAACCACCAACCAGAAATGCTGCTCTGATCCGGTGGATATCCCCATTTTATTGAAGAAATTCCTAAGGGGATTAGCTATATTAATGATGTTTCTGTATATTTATATACATATGATGTATGTGTCAACTTAACTTTTTAATTATTTGTGTCATCTTAAGTATATATATATATAGAGGGACACAATTGTATTGTGTACGAGATATGACTGGGATCTCAAATTGTATATAAACGGCATGTGAATTAATACTCAAATACCCTATTTTTGCCAACTGTCTTGATACTACTTATTGGGTACCTACATGCTCCGTACATCCTAGGCATAGCATATGTTTTTTCCCCACCTGCCAGGTGAGGGTTGTTAGATTTTATGTCAGTTGCCTCCTCCTCCTTCTCCTCCTCCTCCTTCTCCTCCTCCTCCTCCGCCTCCTCCTGCCTCGTCCTCCTCTCCTCCT
>Ga0126342_10018547_pt1 | contig 11917 bp, 6 predicted proteins | sample Cyp1metagenome_FD_92528 | JGI IMG/M metagenome (GOLD analysis project Ga0126342, IMG submission 92528) | Coral microbial communities from Lord Howe Island, Old Settlement Bay, Australia - Cyphastrea 1 metagenome | ecosystem: Host-associated > Invertebrates > Cnidaria > Coral ... | reverse complement strand
CAACAACAACAACAACAACAAACAACAACAAACAACAACAAACAACAACAAACAACAACAAACAACAACAAACAACAACAAACAACAACAAACAACAACAACAACAACAACACCAGCAGCAGCAGCAGCAACAACAACAACAACAACAACAGTCGCCAAGGTTGTAGTGCTCATCAAGGGCCCCATACTTTCAACTATCCATCTATCCACTTACCCCTTGACAAGTTTAAATGGAAACCTCAACTGCCACCTCTCATGGAAAAGTCTTCTTCTGTCCCTCTTTTTGGGTGCGGCCATGTCAGTTTTTCGGCAGTATCATCGGCCCATTGGCCATATCCATCATTTTTCTGTTGGGGAGACCCGACATCTTTGGTATACCCAAGTGGAGGCCCAAGGACCAGGAATCGCTGGCGAAATCCCAGGAATCTTTGTTGGATAACTATGGACTCCTGAGCAATGGACAACCTTGGCTAACTACAAGTTGGTGCCTCCAGGTGAAATGTTTGTTGGTTTATCTTCACCACTTGGTATGACTAGTGCAATCGTGCCATGGAGGCCCGCCTTGTAGGGATCCAAATGCAGTCGCAATCATGGATGATTCTGGATATACCTCTCTTGAAACCCACTTAAGACTCCACTTTACCCTCTGGTAAAACTAACACATCCATGTATAATCGGCTTTTTCATAACTCAATCATCTAGTGATGCTCCATGTTCATCATTTTTCATCCATGTTATTCCATGTTCCAGTTTGCAGACTCTTAGTTTACCAGGCCCAGTTTACGCGCTGTGAGGCCGCCAGGCCTGAATGGAGGTCATGGGGATGGACCAGAACAGCAGCCCCACCACGCAGATGGCGCGGCCGATGAAGCGGCGCTGCAGGATGGAGTCCAGCGGAAGCTGCACATTCTCCCAGATGATGGCCTCCGCCTGGTGGGATCTTCGGAGTTCCATGACAGCTTTTGGGAAACAGCGACAGCAAGGGAAAGTGGGTGATTTGTGAGACTAGTTGCTGCAGGATGGGGAGGTCATGAATTAGTTGATGGTTGGAATTGGAATACTCAGTTTTCCACGAGTTCAGTAGGATGGGACTGCTGGGTTACGATGGTTACATGGGTAAAATCACAAATTCACGACATCCTCTGAGTTTGGAAACCAAAATCTACATATTTATGGTGAATGAGAAACATCCAAAACGGCGTTTTTTGAATCGGGAAGCCCTTGATTTGGGGAGAAAATCCCATGGCTTTCCTGTTCCCGTGTGATCCATCTCCCCTATCCCATGCTGATAGGCTTCGCTACTGTGTGTTATACGATGTTATAAGAATCCCAAATAAACCAGCTAGCACAACTCCCTCTAAAAACCTATCAACCAGCTTGTTTGTCATAGCTTGGGTATATTATATTATATTATATTCCACTAATCTAACTGGGCGAAGCAATATTGCTCATTTATGAAGTCGGATCCACCATGCAAGCATGTACAGGTACGTACCAGCTACACAGTCTTTTCCAGAATATCTACTTCCTAGGCACCAGCTTTTGCATTTTGCATGGTTTACCACATCAGATCATGTGGAGAGGGGATGCTACCAGTTACTGACCATGGCTACCAGCACATCTCTAGGATGGGCTGATGGCCGCCCTTGACCTGGTCCAAAATTCGATCAGTTTGGGAAACCTATGGTGACGACTGGGGATACCCCATTGGAAATCCCCACATTGATATCAAAAAATTTCAGGTCGCAACTTGGATCTAGATGGTAGTCATTTCCCACAACAACACTGGCTGCAGCATCCAAAGAAGTGGAGAGAAAGCTCCTTTCCCCAACCCGAGGCATTTTCACAAACCACACCCCAGTCCCAGGACTGGTTTAAGGAACAAGTTACAGAAAAGCCCAGTGTTTTGGGAAAAAACTTTCGACAGGTGTACGGTGTCCGGTACATTTTGCCCTTAGAGCGAATCACCATCCTGGTCGGTAAAATCTCCCACTAAGAGCAACCCACAAGAAACATGATCTTACTGTTCCAACAGTGATGATAGTAATTCAATAGCGATGATTACTATAGATTGTAGATTCGGATTTTACGAACTTCCAATAATGTGGGTAAAACAATAATACACCATCCCCCCAAATCACCGTTTTTATAGGTGGTATAAACCATTCCCAGTCATTGGTAGTTTATGGCATTGTTTTACCGGTTTTACCCCCATGAGTGACAATTGCAGGGTATTTTTGCTTGAAATTTTGCACAAAAAAAACGGCCTCGGGCGCAGGTTTCACCACGATCTTCTCCACACCATCTGACTCTCCCCCAGCATCGAAGAGAGGAATTTGCTCTGCCATGACCCGGTCCTGTCATCATGGCTGGAAAAACCCGAACTCAATGGCTGGTTGGTGGTTGAGCCACCCCTCTGAAAAATGATGGACTTCGTCAGTTGGGATGATGACATTCCCAATATGATGGGAAAAATAAAAGCCATGTTCCAAACCACCAACCAGATGGTGATGTTTATTGGTTTCGAAGCTCTATTTACTAGTTCGATATATATCTACCGGAAATCCTAGTGAAAACCAAGTAAACTAAGTCAACTTAGCTATCGTTTAGGGGCCTCACCTAGCAAAGGCTTTTATGGATGTTCAGCAACCCCCAAAAAAACTGTTGGGAAAAACATAGATTTTGATCCCATCCGAGGTTTCAAACTGATGTCAAACCATGGGATATCTCAGGCACTGTACATTTTTATGGACACCTCCAAGTAGAAAGCCATTTCTGGTTTGAGTCCCTGAAGTTGAAGATTCATTGGCCAAATTTCCCGAGGTCCGGAAAGACTTCACCCAAGATTCCAATCTCTTCTTCATTTCGGTAGCAGTAAAATCAAAGATAGTATAGCATTTATATATTATAGTATATGTTATATACTATTTATATACTATATTGGATCTGTCAAAAAAAAAACTGCCAAACTCGCCAATTTCTTGGCCATCACTTTGAATTTCAAGTTGCCATGGATTTTCACACCAAAACATCCCAGAAATCTCTCCCGCCCAAAACCCTCACATGTCCAAGTTCCCATCCGAAAAAATGTGGAGTTGCAATGAGTTATCAATATAAAGCAAGCAACCCATGGCAGTCATTTAGACAAAAATATCCTTCCCCCAGTGGCCATCACTCGTCACGTCGCGCAGAGTGAGGTCGCAATGTGTAATTGATCCAGATATAATGTGTATATGTATGCCGAGAGCTAGATATGGAGAACCTATAAGAACCTATATGGTGTCCTTTTTGGAAAACAAAACATGTGTAAAAATAAGGAAAATGATCTGTCCAATAATAAAGTTGGTTGAATATCCGACAAAATACAACCATAAAATCCCTGGATGTATAACCCTGTGTAAGCCATATACAAGCTATGTATAAGCCATAACTGGCCTATTCTATGGTGACTAAGCCCAAAAATACTGTCATGAAAATAGTTTCAGCATAAAAGCCAAAAAAAGTTTTTTAATATATATATAATGTATAATACAGTAAATAGTATGTAGTATGTAGTATATAATAAATAGTATATAATATATAATATATAGTATATAACATATAATATATAATATATAACATATAATATACAATATATTATATATATAATATATAATATATAATATACAATATATTATATATATAATATATTATATATACCATATAATATATATAATATATATAATATATATAATATATAATATAATATATAATATACAATATGTAATATATAATATAATATATAATATATGAAATGTAATATATAATATATAACATATAATATAGTATACAATATAATGTATATTAAAATATATAATATAACAATAAATATATTTTACATAATTATATTATATTATATATAAAATAACAATATTATATATAATAATATTATATAATATATAATAATATTATATATATTCTAGTTGTTTGACCATATTTTGCCAGTTGGATGATATCGAATCTCATTGTACTAGTTGGTTGATAGCTTTCCGTATGGGTTAGTTCATGGCCCCCCAATCACCAAGTACATCCAAGTACTCATTTCATAACCAATCAACCAGATTCAACCCCCAACCATGTGTTGCTAATACATATATATATATATATATCATATGTAATATATAACATTTGTAATATAATATGGCAGTGTGTCAAAACCTTGTACCCCTGTAGTTCACATCAAAATAGCTGGTATTTATGGATGTTCATCCCATTAAAAATGCTATGCTCATAGGTATTGATCCATATAACCATATATATATCATATGTAATATATAACATTTGTAATATAATATAACCATAATTAACCATATATATATATAACATACATAGTAGAACTCCTCATTTCATAACCAGATTCAACCAGGCCATGTGGCTCACCTGGCTCCCCCGCCAAGTCACCGAGAGCTGCCGCAGCGTCACAAAGGCCGTGGAGGTCGGCGCGCACTCGGCCTCCGCGTGGAGCGGCATGGAGCGCCGTAGCACGGGGCGGTGCCAGCCGCTCGCCGCCTTGGAAAGCAGGAGCTTCGCAGAACGCGGTTGGAGGCGCGCAGTGGTTTTGGGTCAACCCTGGAGGTTTAAAACTTTCATGTTGGTAAAATAATACCCTCTGGTAAACTAACAAAAAGCTATTGAAAATGGCCATTTTATAGTTGATTTACCCACTAAACATGGTGATTTCCATAGTTATGGGACAGTTTACCAGAGGGGAATCCACATTAACTATAGAACTATACTTAAATCGACCATAAACCATAGAATTCAGCCACTTTTTTCAGGCAACTAAGGCAACTTAGCCATCTAGGGGGCCCCATCCTGTAGAAGATGTTCGAATCGCAGTTCAAGTCTTTGTTTTTGGGAGGACTTCAAATTTATTGAGGTCCGAAACTCATTAAAAGGCTGGGAAAAACACGCAAAAAACATGTCTAAAAAATGCAGTTTAGCTACATTAAATGTGGGATTTTGACAGACGTGACGGATCGTGACGGTCTGTTTTTGGGGCTTGGGGCCGACCCTTTCAGCGGCAAGGAACAGCAGGCTCAGCAGCGTCGCTCTGCGAAGTCTGCCCATTCTGCCCATTGGCTTCGCCCAGATGTGTGAAGGTGAAGAATTGGTTCACCTCACCACAGGTGTGTAGGGTATGGGTCAAACTCGGAAACCCCAGAATTGTTACCCAACCTGGTTATGACATTCACAGGGCTAGCCATGGAAAGATCCACCCATTTTTAAGAACGGTAAACCATCTATTTCTATGGGCCATCTAGAAACCATGGCTATGTTAGTCATAACCAGAATGGTATGTCCTAAGGTCTCAAGCTGCTTGGTTCCACCCCTGCCACCATCTATCTCCGGGATGGCTGGTCATGTGGAGCAATTTACCATCCAAAATGTTACTGTTTTGGATTCATCCAGGCATCCAGTGTAGTCATCTTTGTTACATCTATAATATGGGGATGGGTCAAAACCCTATCCCCCTGGTGAACATCAAAATAGCTGGTAAATGGATGTTCATCCCCCTAAAAATGGTATTAATAGGTATTGATCCATAGCCATATCATCATCCAGTGCAATTATATAAGTCCTGTTTGGTGGTTGGTTAACATTGGTTAACCATCCAATTTGATCTGTTGTATCATTGAAGTGCCCGTCCAATTTGGTTATGAGTGAATTGTTTCAGCATCCAATTTTGTCATTGTGAAAGTTTAACCCTCCAATTTTGGTCATCCGTTGTTCATCATGTTTCTATTTAACCATCCAATTTGGTCAGTGGTAATTATCGTATTCAACCATCCAATTTTGTTGCCTTAAGCACATGCAGCACCAAATGTGTGTCATGTGTCTTTCCGCATATTTGACATTCTCCAATTTGGGATGTCGACATAAAAAGATGTCAACCATGCTGATTCTCGCGCCTGTTGGATTCCAAGCTGGGAGACCAAATCATCACGCAATTCGAGCACCTTCCCACGGCTCGAAGCACCGAGAAAAAAATTCGTGGAACCCCCTGAAAGCTCCGAAACTTACCCTCTGGTGATTTAATGGTGATTTAATGGGTTAACAATGGGTTAACAATGGGCTAACAATGGTGAATAATGGGATGATAATGGGATATACCCTCCAGTAAACTAACAGCTTGCTATGGTATGGATCATTAAGTTCGATCATCTACCTATGAACAATGATGATTCTGAAAATAGCTATGTGAAGTTACCAAAGGGTATCCCACACCAGCTTTCTTGTGGCCCCTATCCAGTGAGTTCTGTGCTCCCAGGCCTGTCCATCCATCGCAAAGTCCTGCACGTACTTTCCAGCTTGCCTCGCAAGCTTAGCAGGACCTCCTTCCGAAATCTGCCTTCAGCTGATCCTTTTTTTGGCCCCAGCAACAATCATCATGTCTGGGTGATATCCCCATTTAGTCAGTATCTTAAAATAGGGCCAAATCCTTGAAACTACGCTCGTGAAGAAGCTATAAAGTAGGGCTATCAATTTCACCCTTTTACCAGCTTACCCTCCAGTCATTTCACATAACTATTTTCAGCCATGGCCGCCATGGCCCATTTTGCTTCGATGATTTCCCGTTTTGAAGCTGCCCAGGGGGGGCCTGTATCTCTGTGCCACCTTTCGTTCAAATTGTACCGTCTTTTCCAGCTGACGATGAACACAGCCCTGGCGCGATGATCCGGGTATTGGAAGTTCACGACGACTTGGTGCCATCAAAATATGGTGCCAGGTGCCAACTAAACTCAAAGGATACACAATTGGGATCAACAAATACTCCAATATCAACCGTGAAGAAAATACTGCATTGGTTTCCACATGTGCTGAGTGATGTCATAATATCTGAATTCGAAGTGACTTGTCATCACCCAGTTGGCGCATAGGAACTCGACCTAGAAGAGGTCTAAACCACAAATAGCATGCGCATGCGGCTGTGTCTGAACATGGTTTGTACTCACAAAAGTAGTCATCAAGAAATGGCGAATATGATGATGCACCATCAGATTTTGGGTGGTTCCCCTGATTTTTTGAGGATCTGAGGACACCACAACCGCCGGCATCTGACAGCATGGGACCCCAGCTTAACAAACCTTGAGGTGGTAGTAGAGACACGTGATTGACCCCATGGTCAGGGAGATCGTACCTAGATGAACAATATTCATGTTAACTCCAGGTTCATTGACAATCTTTATTTTTTGGGATGCTTTGCCTGAGTCTTGAACTTTTCTTGCTTGCTGCAGCTTTGTTTGAAATTGGTCCTGTTTTTTCTACAAAGAAATCAGGGCACGTCTTGTACACACGCAGTAAATTAAACAAACAAGTTGCTATTCCGACAAGGTGGTGCCCCCCAGTTAATGTGTGTTGCTTTCCCCATTAAGTATAGAGAATTATAGATCTGAGATATCTCTGCCATAAACCAGAGAAGTCACCTTGTTACGTCAACCAACTTAGCTATCGTGGGCCCCGTCACTACCTGGCAGCACTTGCACACCACAATGGTGTCACCTCAAGCCGCTGCGGTTGCCGGGTGAAGCCCTCTGAAGCTCGGATGATATAGCTGTGATACCTGAAAAATCATGGGAAACAATCCATAAAAACCCTAGAATTGTTTTTTTTTAAACTCATGTTGCCTCAAAAAAAATGGAAAATTGGGAACGACAGCCATCTGAGTTTGATCAGGAACGACATCCAAGAAGTGACCCTCCAAGGTGACCCAAGGTGACCCCAGGACTCCAGTGACAGATGGAGATGTACAGCAGACCCATGCTATTTGGTGCTATGGTAAGTTCTGGTATCATGATACTGTTAGCCACCATCATAACCATCACCAGAAGGTGATTGCTTATGCTTGTAGAATCTAAGCAGTATGAGAAGCCTAAAAGCATGCGCTAAGCCAGAGTTATCATAATATTTGGAAGTTTCCTGAAATAGGGGAGGTACCCGGGGTACATCATCCAGTCGTCATGAGACCAGGACTTGGTATTGAAACCTCTTGGTGATGACTGGGGATCCTCTATGACCCATCAACCAACCAACATCAAGGGATGACATCTCTTGGGGTGCTACTATCCCCAAACTCATCAACCAACTGGAATTTACCCTCTGGTAAACTAACAAAAAGCTATTGAAAATGACCATTTATAGTTGATTTATCGGTGAAAAGTTGGGATTTTCCATAGCTATGTTAGTTTACCAGAGGGTATCAATTGTGTTTTCCCATTGCTTGTGGCTAACAGCCACTGCTAAATGATGGAAAGAAACTGCCACTGCCAATGTGTACCCACCTCCGTATCCCCAGGTCCATGTTCGGTCCCAAAGATTTTATGGATAGTCTTCGTCCCTTGGACAGTACAATCCCATATACCCTCTGGTAATCTCACATAGCTATGGGAAACACCGGTTTTTCATAGGTAAATCATCTACAAAGATGCATTTTTTTCCAGTTCACAAACTGGTAGATTACCAAAACGCGATCATCCATCAACCATCACATACATCCATACATGTGTGTATAATATATATATATATATATACACGGCATAGATATAGGTATATGTCTAAATGATAATCCCCTTGTGATTGATCAATTCTATCATGAAACGGGTATAAATATCTATAAATGATACTCTCTGGTAATGTTTAACATAGCTATGGAAAATCACCATCTTTAATACGTAAATCACGAACTAAATGGCCATCTATACCATGGCAAACTGTAGCAAATTGCCACTGAAATCAATCAACGGATTCACCAAGGCACTGGTCTTCTTCAACGCCCTCAGGTGGTAGAAGAGGAGCGTGTCGCGCTGAGACACCGCCGAGAAGACCCTGCGAGGGCGCATCGGTCGTGGCCGCATCGGTGGATGAGCATAAATGGGATGAACAGTGGGTACATGTGGGTACAGTATAAGTACGCTTATATGTACCGTATCATATATATATATATATATTATATATATATACCTGTGTTTTATTATGTACACATGTCTATATATATATATATATACATAAGTGACTAAGCAAATACTAGCTGGTATTGATGGCAAATCTGGATTTCACCAAGCACAAACATTCAATCTCTACCATCCCAAAATGGGAGATTGACTCCAAAAACCTGTATCTTTTTTAGCAGCCAAAGGTGGGATTCTTACCAACCAACGGCGGAAATTTGGGCTCAAAGGTTTGGATTTTCGATCTAGTCGACCTAGTCGACCGAAATGTTTGAGCTGATTCAGCTGATTCAACCATCCAGCCAAAAGGTGGGATTCAACCTACCAAAAAAACGGGACTTGTTTGTAGCCAAAATGGGCCTCGCAGAGCTCGTTTTCTGTCGATGGAAGATGGGGAGATCTTGATTCCTTGTTGGTTAAGCCCTCCAAAACCAATCAAAATATGTCGATATCCATCCGCTCAGCAAAGGCGGTCATAGTAACTACAACAACCACTAGTGCTTAATGCTGAAACTGGGTGAAACAAGCCAGTCATAGCTCCTTTTGAGAATGGAAATGGTGTTTAAGACCCAGTTGAGCCATGAAAAATCACCCCTCTCCAATCCCATCTGGTTGGTTAAGAGTAGGTATCCCGTCATTATGGGTTAGACCTAAAAATGATCCCTAACAAACAACAGTTCGTTGCTACCAGGAATTCCTGGGCCCCAAACTGCCGAGGGAAGATCTGCGAGAACAAGGACAGGACGCTGCGCGAGTCCTCACACGCAGCTTCCGGCAGGTGACGATGGTTTAATAAGCCCCAGTCTCTTCAGGGCTGATGGTGTTTTAAAAAAATGTGGCAAACCCCCCAAAAAAAGATCGAAAAGTTAGCAACCTGGAAATATGAGGTAAATATCATGCATACCATCCTGGAAACATGTGTCAATCTTTTTCGGGGTTACTACAACCTCAAATTTCCATCAGGCCTTAGTTGATGGGGCCGGGGGGTGATCTGACTGGGAGAAACTTCCATGGATGTGCCGTGGCTGTGCTTGGGAAATATCGGGAATATGGTGATGGGATGAAAATCCGTGGGAAACCCATCACTTTATGTCAGGTATGGATCTCATAACATGCTTAAAGAAGTGTGTATATATATATACATACATACATGTTACATGCATATATATATATATATATACATATATTATACATATATATATATACATATGACAATAAGTGAATACTCGGATAGCCTTCTGCCCAGCTCCAGGGGCCATGCCGCGCCCTCGCCCATGTCTCCCAGAAGCCTGATATTTGGACGGGAGTTTCTCGACCATCAGCGAAAACTGCGCCTGCGGAAAGAATTTTTTTCGGCACCTTTCCGAACTGGGGATGGATCAAAATGATCAAAAACATATTTGAACATGATGAAAATATATAATAAGAATAATGGTAATAACAATAACAATAATACTATTATGTCTATATATATATATATATTTAACATATATGCTAATAATCATCATAATAATAACAATAGTATTAATGTATATAATATATGCATACTAGTATGTATGAAACATCCATAAATGAACATGCTTGAACATGTCGAACATGTGTTTCCGGAAGAACGAAAGTCATCAGCTGTGTTTCGGAGTTCATCGTGTAAAGTGGTGAATCATACAACCAGAGTATTCAATGTAGCAGTAAAACAAAGAGAAAGAAAAGTGAAAAATCCCCATTTTTCATAAACCCTCTGGTGAACTAACATAACTATGGAAAATCCCCATTTTCAATGGGAAAATCCACTATAAATGGCCATTTTCCATAGCTATGTTTGTTTACCAGAGGGTAAAATACTGATGATCTACTGTTTCTATCTTTTTGGGGGATTTCTATACAGGATTCATTTGGGTTCTAGGTGTTGAAGTACCAATAGACCAACCATCGCAGTCTATGTGGTCATGTCTCTATGAAACTCTCAAACACCCTTGTTGGGGATGTAAATATGAAGCAAACAAAATGTTCATCAATTCCAGCATGGCTAATTCTAGTTGACCAAGCATGTAACCTCAGGATTGACCAAACATAGCAATGGGAGATGGATTGGGTAATCCCCATCGTGAGGATTCGTCGCTGAGGGCAATCGTTCCTTCTTTCTGAAAAACCCCGTCCCCAAAGACCGAGATGACATGAATGATCACTGAACTTCGATATGAAAGACATACCTGATTTTCTTCAATCCTACTTTGCGAAACCGGCTTTCTTTCCTCCATAAAACTGGCAGTTTATCTCATAGAAAATCTCATTCACCATAAGAATATCTCATAAAAAACTGGCCATAGAAAATCTCAATCCATGGTGTTTTCCAAGAAAATTTCGGCCCTGTTTTCTCCCCATCTAACCGGGCCATGGCCAAGGCCATGGCCGCCATGGCGCCGCATCGCCTGCGCCGAGGCCAGGCCGTTCTTTCCCAAGGCCCGTCGCAGAAAGTGCGTCTGTCGCAGCTTGATGAAGTGACGCCACTCGGCGCCTCAGAGATCAACGGAAAGGCAGAAGCTTTTTCCACAGGTTACCACCATTCTCCAACATTGAAGCTAGATGTATATATATATATATGTATATGTGGTATAGATATATATATGGTATAGATGTATATTACATATGGTATATGTATGGTATATATATGGTATGTATATATATATGGTGTATATATATATATGGTATATACATATATATATGGTAATATAGATATATATTTTATATGGTATATATATATGGTATAGATATATATATATATATGGTGTATATATGTATATATATATGGTATATACATATATATCTATATATGGTATAGATATATATTATATATAGTATAGATATATCTATATGGTATAGATATATATATATATACATGGTCTATATATATATATATGTATATGGTGTAT
>Ga0126342_10018546_pt1 | contig 11917 bp, 11 predicted proteins | sample Cyp1metagenome_FD_92528 | JGI IMG/M metagenome (GOLD analysis project Ga0126342, IMG submission 92528) | Coral microbial communities from Lord Howe Island, Old Settlement Bay, Australia - Cyphastrea 1 metagenome | ecosystem: Host-associated > Invertebrates > Cnidaria > Coral ... | reverse complement strand
CCACCGCGCCTGATGCTGCTCATGGTGATCCGCTTTGACAGAGCGGGATTCATGGTGAATCTCCAATGACCCCTGGAAATGTTGAGCTCAGGTTTAGGAAGGATAGTTTCCTGCAGTTGTACCATGTTGTACCTAATGAACCAACGCATCCATTGGATCTCCGCAATCTAGACTTATGCATCTTGGATACCCACAAATTTAGGTAGGAAAGACATGAAAGAGTGCTGGTTAAACAGTCGGGATCACCTTTGCCATCTACTTGTGGACTTCTATGTTCGGCATCTGACCCTTTGAGCTGCTGCCCCTCGGGCTCGCCAGTGAAACACCCCCTCGAGCCACGAGGTCAATCAGGAAAAAGTGATGCAAGTGGCCTCATGCACAGCCCTGGCTCCCTCCAAGTTAAGCATCTAGGCCCATTCAGTCTGGAATATGTTTGGCGCCACTGGCTTAGTTTCAGGGGAAATCTACCCAAAAATCCGGAAAATTATATTTTTTGCCATCAAACCTGTGAGTTTCCTGCAACTGTTCCCTCAAACCAAGTCTGCGAACTCCAAGCGCCTTTTATTCTAAGAGATATTGGGTTGACTCCCGGCGATCGCTGCCCCCGCGGGGCAGATCAACCTGCCACTTCAAATGAGCCGTCGCAAAAACCCATGTAAATCTGAAGATCATGGGTCAATGGTGATTTGAAGTATGACAATTCAGCTGCTCTCCACTCAAATTTCGGGCTTTTGCCACTTCAAATGTCGAATATTCGGAAAATCATCGGCCGCACGGCCGCGCTTCGTTCGAGGTTCATCGCTTCTTGGTCAAGCCCGTCATACGGCCACTGAGCTTCGATTCAAGGCTGTCAGCAATCTTCTGCCTGCGATGTCGGCAATCCATGGATTGGTTCAAGGGATATGTTATGGTTGAAACCATGGCTTTTACCACGCACATATGGTTCCCTGTAAATTTCCCTTCAACCAACCCTGAAAAACAGAAGTTGAGGAGGTTTAAGCATTAAGAAATAAAATTGTAAGAATGAAATGACTACAGCCTATAGAGGCGGAAAAATAAACTATTCTGCAATTGAGAGCGAAGACTAATGGCCAATGGAGATCCGAAACAGTTTTGCCAGCAGTTACGATATCACCAGGGGGAATTGGAGAGCATTTAGGTTTCCATCTTAAATTTACGGGGATCATTCTCGCATTTTGGGGTTCTGTCTTAAATTTAGGGGCTGTGAGAAAACATCACTCCCCCGTCTGTTTTCTTCATTACTCCCACGTTTTCCAGTGGAATGTTCGGTCGTCCAGAACTGAGCTGCCGAGCTCATCTTCCTCCATGGTGAAGAAACTCGCCAGCGCTCCGCTGGAGGACTGAGACGACAACGGAAACCACGATGGACTAGCCACGAAAATCATCCGGCCCAAAGATCACTCGCAAGAAATGGCCTTTGGACACAACCACATGGGAGATCAAACAACAAAAAGAAAGCTTTGACCAGAAAATCGTACATCAACCAATCCAAGAATTTCTAAGAACAATTTGTTCACAACTTGCCACGGCAGACCCCTGGGCGCACGCTGAAACCGGTGCCCAAGCCCTGCTTGGAGCCCTTAGACTGCAAGTATTCCTCCACCTGCAGGGTGCAATGCTTAATGCTAAGAGCTCGTGGGATATCATGGAATCATGGAATGTGGATCAGTGGATCTCTATTGACTACAGTATTTGTTGATGAATTGGTTGGGGGTACCAAGCCGCCACCTGCATAACTTGCGATGATCCATCTCGTTGTCAAATCAGGCATACGGGCCACAACAACGGTAAGGAGTTGAGTAGCACACATCATACGTTGGCATCTGGTTGGATTCATGTGCCATTGTCAAGACACCGAAACCATGGGGGGCGTGTCATGAAACAACCTCTACAGACTCCTCGGAGATCCTGTCGCTGGACACACGCATTGGTGAACGACTACCGGGCAACAAAGGTTCATCCTCCCATGCCTATGGTTCAACAGTCATTGAGTGGACCCATCCCCATATCCAACCGCTTGATCATGGCTCAAATGGAGGGTTCAAGAAGGATTGGGTGATTGGGTGTTTGAGAAGCTATTTACCGTGGGATTCCCATCGTTTGGAAACACCAGCTTTTTGGCCACAAGGCCACGAAGATTGGTCTGAAACTCAGGTACCGAAAAAAAACAGGTTGCTCGTCATTTTCCGGTGTTGTAACCAGTTCAATTTCAATTTTCGGGTGTTTTCTCCAGCCCTGAGCTGAGCTGAGCCACATTGAATCCGGAGTCATCCTCTTCAGCCTCAGTCACCCCCTACTTGGCGAAGTTGGTTTATGGTTTGAACCATGAACTGGGCTTGGTTCGCGGGATATAACTGTAGTATCTATAGTTCATGGGGGGAAAAACTTATAGCTGGGGGGGTCCCACCTTGTAGTCACAGTTGTTATAGCCTCAATAGAGGATGGGCCCCCCCCAGTTATAAGTTGGTTTATAACCATTATAACCCCCATTAACTATAGTTACATCTACCATAAACCATAGTTAAGCCACTTATAAGGCAACTTAGCTATCTTGGAGGCCCCATCCTGTAGTTATTCATTAGTTTGTTGGTCCAAGGAGAGGTCCAAGCTGCCGATCCCTCGGCCAGCTTCGGCACACCCGGCAGGCTGAAGGACAGCGAAGGGCCCTTGGGCGCCTTGGGCTTAGGCTGTTGAGCCTGGCGCGCCCAAGTGGCTATCCCCCTAAAAATCCCCAAGTCACGAACAGATCCAATATACCGCCCAGGGTTTCCTAGGGTGCTATTTCATATTGGGGGGAAGGGATGATGGTTCTTTGCTACTAATGTAGTAGTATAGTAGTATTCATTTATATCTATCAGCCAGCTGTTTCATTATTCATCTGGCGTATTACTGTAGGGTGTTCAACCACATTGGCTTTCTTTGCGGGTTATGTATTTGTATTATATGGGTTGTTTAATACTTTTCATGTGATGGAGCATCTTCATGTCTGGCTCCAATTTTCACCCCAAACCATATTTGACTGAGCTACGCTGCCCTGCTGCGTCTGATGCTTCCCGCATAAGTTTCAGGATGCGACCCCGGGTGTCATAAGTAAAGATAGATATTTGTGCTGTATGTAGTTGAGATCAGGCTTTAAAAACTATCAAAACGCTATCCTGCACTTAGCAGATTCAAAAAGAACTTATACTATGTATGATCTTTGATAGCTAAGGATTGTTCTGGCTCTAAATCAAGGTTATCAATTACGAATTTGGCATTGTTTTCAGTCTACTGATGGAAAGTTTGATTGTGTGAATGCTAACATCATACTACTTTGATTGTTTTTTACTATTGGTTTCTACTACGTCAAATGCTCCAAAACTATGCACACTTGCTACATTACCAACGTAGCTATCTTGTTTGTCATCAGCTGACATATCTATTACAGTAGATCATCTATGACAAATTTCATGCTTGAATAATTGAATGTCGGATTTCTTGCAGAATGTACATCATTTTATGACGTATTTCAGATTCGGCCATCAAAAGGGTATCGGTGTCGGGTATCGCCTCTGATTTTGCCGGGCCTTCGGAAAGATAGAATCACCTCATGATTATAGACACCAATGTTGTTACCCTCTGGTGAACTGTCCCATAACTATAGAAAATGGCCATAGAAATAGTGGATTTATAGTGGATTTTCCATGATTTTCCCATTAAAAATGGTGATTTTCCCATCAGCTATGGGACGGTTCACCAAGGATGTTATCATCTGCTATGCACATCCACGGCTCCCAGCCGTCCTGTTCTTCCTTCGATCTTACTGGTTTGATCTTCAGGGAGGACTTCTCGCCATCCATGGTCCAGGCGCCCTTAGTCCTTAGCATGGCCATGGCATGGCCATGGCGTTAAAATCACCAAAAAAAAAACGGATGAAAATAATTAGAGTCGTAAATATTACTGATCATTAATCAATCTTGTTACTATAATTATCTGTAATAATCATCTGAAATATTGATTTTTTATTATGTGGGTCAAAATGGAAGACCATTAATGGGACCACAGATGGAAATGTCTAGTTTAGTATGAAAACCATTCAATTTAATTGGGCTACCTAATTTTGACCCATACCCAAATGGTTCATGGTTTAACTTCTTCCAAACAGGGATTGTTCATTGCCAGGTGAAATTATATAATTGAAATTACCTGGGCTAATGCCCTTTCGTACACATGTTTGTCAGATTTTTAAGGGTGTTTTCCCAGGAAACCCCCGCACTCGGGTAGGAAAATAAGATGCGTTTCCTGGTTTTCCAGTTCATTGACTTTTCAATCATTCCATGTTTTGCATAGTGTAGGGGGCCAATCTTTGAACAAATACATGTATGTGCATATATATATATAAATATATATATATATATATGTGTGTGTGAGCGTGTGTGTGTGTGTGTCTCTCTCTCTCTCTCTGTGTCATTCATTTACCATCATTTACCCATTGCTTGTTTAAGTCAAGGTGAACGTCTGCCCTCCATAAGCATCATAAACCAACCAAGGCGAGAAACACGTACAGCGAAATGCAAAACTAAATCATGAACCATAATTTCCCAAGTTTCATGATATTTTACTCGGCAAGCTATTCCAAATTTTGAGACGATTTTTAGGTTTAAATTGCCCTAGTAGATAGGGGCAGTGGAAAATCCGTTATCCAGAATCTAGTTCGATGGTTTCCCAGCCATGTTTGATAGGGCATTCCCAGAAATCGCTATCTTTGACACCGAAGGGTATCATTTGCCATTCTCAACTCAATGGGAATTCCATAGTCAGACCATATTTTCTGGTGATATTCACTTACATAGGCCTTATATAGGCCTTATATATGGTAGGTACCTCCATTTTAGGATCCTGAAATTCCCATTGATCAACCTACGGCGTCCTCCAGTTCTTTCGGATTCTTTCGCTAAGGGTCTCCTGCGCAAAGCCGTTGCACTCGCCCGACGGCTTGGTGGAGATCCTGGCGAAGATCCACGGCTGGGATGGTGGTTAACCAACTATAGTCTGACTATAGGGATATTTCATGGGATTTAATAAGATTTAATGGGATTTAACCAACTTGACTGATTTCATGGTTAATCAAGATATTTCATGGGATTTAATTTGATAGGATTTGATGTGATTTAATGGGATTTAACTGATTTACCCAACCAAAAGATCATGATACCCTCTGGTAATTTAACGTAGCTATGAAAAATCACCATTTCTAATACGTAAATCATCTATAAATGGGCAATTTTCGATAGCTGTACGTATAAGATCACCAAACGATGTGGAAAATGTGTGAGTTTGACATTTGACCAGCAAAAATTGGGATGACCAGAAAACATTGTGGTTGGACCAGCAAGTCCACTTGATAAGTTGGTATATGGCCATAATGAGAGCTGATATCACAACGTTTTGGGTTTGTGAGCCTGACTGCAGCATGTTCTTGCGCCAGCTACCTTGTGGTGCTCGAACTTGCCAATTGAAATTCTGTGATCAAAATAAAGGAAAGTGTCACTGATTTGTAGATGACTTTACTCTATTAAAGGTTGCAATGTGCCCCAGGGTTGTTAGCCTCTCGCTGTCTCCAACTCTATGGGGGCACCCAACACCGGCAGGCAGACTGAAACTGCTCGCAGTTGTTGAACATAAGGTACAGCTCCTGGTCACCCTGACAAGCCGCACTCAGCTAGTTGATGACAGGTTCATTCTACACTTCCACCACCGAAAAAAGTGGAGGTTTCCACATGGTTTTGGGGATCCCCTATTTTAAGAAACCCCGAAGTGTATTTCAATTGGGATGTGTCCAAAAAATTGGGAGTCGAAAAAACCACCAAGCTACTGACAATATCTGTGGCAACCTCCAGTTTTCAACTTACGCCCAGTTGAAGCACCGGCCGCCCAAGTGGCTTGCCTTCTTGTACACCGCGCGCTCGTTAATCTTAGCACGGAAGCACCGTTTTCCGTCAAGTCGTACCGTTTCAATCAGCGTGGGATTCGCCGCAACCAAGTTGCTAGTGGCACTGACTGATCATTTGGGAGTATCATCCTCATGTTCGAACTATTAATGTTCGATATATCCCAAACATTGGGAGTACGAATGGTAAATAAAAGGAGAAAAAAGAAACATGTACATGTGTATGTATATATATATATACACTATAATACATAGTAAGCTCAAAAAGCTAGAAGTATGGAAAAGTAAGGTATCCTCATATCATTTTGACCCTTCCTTTTTTTAATATCATCAAAGCACCAGCTGGGTTCCAAGCTCGCTTTCCCTCCACGATGTCCCACAGGCCTCGATGACCCACCAGGTGGATTATATGATTGCGATGTGTTGTAAATCACTAAAATTAATGTGATATGAAAACTACAATATATAGCCAATATATGTGTGAGTAAATCATTAATACTATTAAATCTGGCTAATCATTATTGATATGAGTATCAAATATATGTGTGAACTACAAAACAAAGATTAGCCATCGAACTTTGAGATCAAGTTTGTATTGTGTAATTAGTATGGTTATAATGTATAAAGCATCCAATTTTGATCACTCGTATGCGATTGTGGGGTTCAAGAATGTCAGATCTTCCAGCATCTCATGTTTCGGGCATGCATGCAGTGAGGCTTCTGTTTCTGGATCCATTTGAGATAGGAACACATACACGATATAGTGTTCAGCAACAAATATACTATGAAGATGTGCTGAAATATGTCTGTATGCTGTATGCTATATATGAATCAGAAACTATCACATATAGATACATGAGTAAAATACAATAGACATACGGTTACATATAGAATCTCTGTCATACATATATATATATAACCCCCAGTATTTTAATATCGCAATGGAAAATCCCATATATTATTATAGATGATTTATGATGATTTACCTATTCGAAATGGTGATTTTCCACTTTACAAAGCATGGAATATCTGAGCTGCAGAGCCATTGAGTTGCTTCCCTCGTGGGCCACCAATGCCTGACACCTGGCCACGCCGTGGCGCTTGCCGAACTGACAGCAAGGGGATACAGCGGTTAAAGTGGGGATTTCAATAGTGATTAGTGTAACAACAATTGACGCGACAATATTGACAATCCAGATACATACATGGTTATGATATGATAAGTAATTGATTTCCTTGTTGATTAAATCCGCATGCTGGAACAGCAAAAATGCGATGGAAAAAAGTTGTTGCAGTGGTTTGACAAAGAAACAAATGTGAACACAATAAAAGAAAATCGGGAAATGTAGATAGATATATGTGAGTGAGATAGATAGATAGATAGATAGATAGAGAGATAGATAGATAGATAGATAGATACATAGATAGATAGATAGATAGTTAGGATACAGTAGATAGTTAGGATACAGTAGATAGTTAGGATACAGTAGATAGTTAGGATACAGTAGATAGTTAGGATACAGTAGATAGTTAGGATACAGTAGATAGGATAGATAGGATAGATAGGATAGATAGGATAGATATGATAGATAGGATAGATAGGATAGATAGGATAGATAGGATAGATAGGATAGATAGGATAGATAGGATAGATACGATAGATAGATTAGATTAGATTAGATTAGATTAGATTAGATTAGATTAGATTAGATTAGATTGATTAGATTAGATTAGATTATGTAGATTAGATAAGATAAGATTAGATTAGATTAGATTAGATAGATAGATAGTTAGGATACAGTAGATAGGATAGATAGGATAGATAGGATGGATAGGATGGATAGGATAGATAGGATAGATAGTTGGGATACAGTAGATAGGATAGATAGGATAGATAGGATAGATAAGATAGAAAGGATAGATAGTTAGGATACAGTAGATAGGATAGATAGGATAGATAGGATAGATAGGATAGATAGGACAGATAGGATAGATAGAATAGGTTAGGATAGGTTAGGATAGCATACGATAGGATACGATAGGATACGATAGGATACTCAATACAATGGACAAGATAAGATAAGATTAGATTAGATTAGATTAAGGTTTGATTCGATTCGATACTGTACGATACAATAGGCTTGGATAGGATAGGTAGATAGATCGATAGATAACCAGCACCAATTGAAAATGGGAAGTTGACTGGTAAGTATTAGGGATTCAAGCCATGAAATTGCGCCACAATAATGGGGTTTGGCAAGCATATGGTCATAAAGCCGACAATCATCGTGATAGAACCTCATGTTTAAATGGATGTCTCATGGGTGTCAATTAAAAAAACGTCAAAACTCCATCTAAACTCCATCAAAAGTTAAAGGACAATCCATCAAGTCCACCTCCAATTTCGAGGCCAGGGTCGCACCCGCCGCTGCGAAGGCTGGCGCCTCGGGGTGCACAACGCATCATTGGAAGACTGAAGACTCTAGAGACGGATCTGTAAGTGGATGGGACAGCTGCCAGAACGTTGCCAAACATGCCTTCCCCAGAAAACCAGTAAATTGATCCAAAACTGTTGTTGTCAGATTACGAATCAGCAAATAGCCCAGTGGCAGCGGCCAAGCTCACGGGAAGCGCAACCAAAGCTCCCAAAACGCCTTGCGTTTTGCTTCAAACCTCTTTCCCTTTTTCCCCATAAAGAAAAGGTGTTTGGTATCCAAGGCAGTCCTTAAAAAGACAGGAAATTTCACAATTGCTATGGACATTTGGATTTTAAAAACACACACATAAATATATATTCTACATATAAATGTATAATATATATATATATATGTATATATATAAATGTATAATGCATATATATGTATAATATATGTATATATGTGTGTGTGTGTAAAATATATATATATATATATAAATGTGTATGTATAAATATATATACATTGAGAATCCACAAAGTTGGGGATTATCAATGATCAGGCTGCACAGCCAGAGGGTATACATCCACTTCGTTCTCCTGGTTTCTCCTCGGCCCCTTGAGGTAGCTAATGTCGTTGCGACGCTTCATGGTTGAGAATTCTGTCCGAATTCAACATACTAATGGTGATGCGCAAATCATTCCATGAGATGATGCGATGATTAGTAGATTAATGTTAATAAAACATAATAAAACAATAATAAATCATCCCCCAAATCCCCATAAATAGGTGGTATAAACCATTCCCAAATGGGTGGTTTATTATTGTTTTAACCACATTAGTATTGATTTCTTCCCACCATGTCCATTTTTCCATCTTGGCCTTCCAATTCAAAGAGATCTTGCCTCTTCGGGAGCTGGGTTGATGCTCAGGCACAGGTGCCACCACGAAGCTTCTAGAAGCCTAGGGTGCTTCAACTGGCCAGTAAGCAGCAAGAATGGGTCGATGCATTCATCAAAAGGGGGGCCTAAGGCATGGTCAAGCAGGAAATAGAACTAATGGGGTTAAAACAATAATAAACCACCCCATGTTTGATGGTTTATATCACCCATTTATGGTGATTTTGGGGATGGATTATGATTTCTTTCAACCACAGGGCATATGAACTTCCAACAAAATTGGGGCAGCTTTGAAGAGTTCATCCGATCACCCCCTCAAGTTCAAGCCATTTTAACCATAGACAAACACATCCCCCACAAAAAAAAAAAACATGTTAAGGACCTAAGGAATAAAATTACATGGAATTTTGATGGTCATAATTGTAAATGATGGAATTTTGTAACATCATTACATCATTACACGACGATTCTGTTAAGGAAAGTATTCCTGGCATTCTTTCACTGGGGACGCCACGACGGCACCGAAGAAGGCCAGCGCCACCAGGCCCAGTCCACTTCGGCCCTGGGGCCAGGATCCACCCAGTTTGGCGCAGAATGACAGCGATTTAAACCTTGGCATAACCTTGGCATAACCTTGGCATAAAATGCCAAGATCCCCAACTTTAGATCCATAAAGATCGATTTTCAGTAGATCTGCATCCCTCGCGGCATGCGGATGCAATTTTTTCGCACACGCCCGGGTCGACTTGTAGCGCCCTCCGCCCGAACTTGCTCAGCCTCCAGTGGAAGACATGGCACTCCACCAGATGTGTTTGCTGATTTTTGGTATTTCCGAGTTTAGTGGATACATCATGATGCAGTTAAATCAAATCCTACTCCTATCCCATGTCGGGGTCTCAAATGGCGGTTCCTTTGACCTGAATACAGTTGCACTGAAATAACACAAAGGATGTGAAGATATCTCCTAGCTCCCAAGCACTGTCAAAGGCATTGTGGATATCTGTGGGTAACATTCCTTTTCATTACCACATATTACAACCACGATTACACACAAACATACAAGCATTTGAAGAGGCACATCAGGCTGATTTGCTCGTTGATAGTGCGCAATCACAACCCAAACGCGGCCTGCGTGTGCACGTCCACGTTGATCCACGTTGAGGCGAGTGGCAGGAAAGCGCACCTTAGCTGCAAGGGAAGCTAGGGACAGTAGGGTTGATGAACCTGGGGTTGAATCTACACATCACTTCCAGCCTGCATCAGCCCAGAGCCACTCCCTGCCCCTGCCAGTTATTTCTTCACGGCTGGGTTTGGCCGGTCCCGAACCCTCCCTCCCGAACACCTTATAAACCCTTCAGTCAGCTTAGTCACTTGGTTGATCTAGCATAAGGGAAGCATGATATTTATATACAGTAAACCACATTTTAACCCTACAGTTCCCATTTATCATCAATATTACTATGCATTGTTCCTTACCCTTCCCCAAAAACAGCTCTGTTTGACTGTGACTGTGGGACCCAAGGCACAGTCAGCGCCTTCAACTCACGTCATAGGAAGCTCCTCCCGACCGAAGGGCCTCTGCGGCGGTCTTCGCCGGCACTGTGCCAGCGGACCTTGGTTCCAACCAACAACTGCGAAAGTCACATGATCTAACCAACCAAAATGGCCATTACTAGTTACCCAACTATTGCTTGGAATGGAGGTGCAAAGAAAAAGTAACTCTCCGGACGTGATTTTGGAGGGGTCGGGTCCATGTCCATGTGTCCAAAAGTCTGTTTGAAAAATGCACCCTGAAAAGTGAAACAAGATGTTCCTAACATGTTCCCTGTTTTATATTTTTGTTTCCCAACATGTCTTAACATGTTTTAAATCCATCTTTCAAAGCTAAACATCAGCTGAGCCGCTCCCAGCAAGGACTCCATGGAGGCCTTCCTCAGCGAGAAATGGTTGGTGAAATCTCCCAGGTGAAGGCATGGCCATGGAAAGGTTAGCGTCTGATTCCTGAATCCATGGAATTCTATGTTTGGTTGGAATTCATGGGAATTGCAATTCATGGTCTGTCTGCACCGATCTCCCACAGAATGTCCCACTGTGTTATGCGCTCTTGGCCAATCCGTCCCCACCAAGGTCACCAGCTTGGCGCGGAAACCGGCTGCACCCCAAACGAATCGTGGCATTTTCTCAAACTGGTTTTCAAGGGCAAACGAATGGGTTCAAGGTTCCCCATGCCTAAGAAAGCCCCATTTACACTGGTTGGTTGCGAGGGATTCCCCTACTTCTTGGTTATGACCAACCGCCGATTCATATCGGGTAGTGCATCCCCCTATAAGATCCCATAATCATCAATCAACATACATCATCCATCATTTATCAATGACATCCCCCTTTTCCACAGGTGAAAAACGCCTTTTTCTGCTGGTTTCAATCCCGGAGGACCCAGCCCAGGAACATCTTCCCGAGCCGCGTCTTGGGAGCCGCTCCTAACGCTGAGCCTCGTCGGTTGGGGGCTCAATGGGTTGGTCCTCCAAGGGGGTAAGCCCCTCATCTGTGACACCAAATCCCCCTCATCTGTGACACCAAAACCCCCCTGATTTTCCCTCATCTGCGACACCATTTTCCCCTCATCTGCGACACCATCTGGTTTTAGGGTGGGT
>Ga0126342_10018545_pt1 | contig 11918 bp, 16 predicted proteins | sample Cyp1metagenome_FD_92528 | JGI IMG/M metagenome (GOLD analysis project Ga0126342, IMG submission 92528) | Coral microbial communities from Lord Howe Island, Old Settlement Bay, Australia - Cyphastrea 1 metagenome | ecosystem: Host-associated > Invertebrates > Cnidaria > Coral ... | reverse complement strand
GCCCCAGCGGCACTTGGTCTGGTGTTGCAAATTTAGTTTTACTTTTGTATCATGCGGCACTCACTAAAGGTGTGCGCCGAGGCGGGGTGAAACCAGTTTACTCCGTTTGTATTCCAGCTCCAATAGCATATATACAGTTGTTGCTTTGAGTTGACTTTGATGTGCAAGACGCACAAATCAAGAAGTGTATCTGCAGACGCTTTTGCATCAAGGAAAAATTTAAGTAACAGATGCTCTGTGTGAAAGTTTCTCTGTGTAAAAACATGGTGTGTGTAAAGGTTTCTGTGTAAAAACTTGTTGTGTGTAAAAAAATGTAAAAAATGTGTGTAAAAACTTCTCTGTGCAAAAGTTTCGGTGTGCAGAAGGCTTCTGTGTGTAACAAATTCACTGTGTAACGCATCTCTGTGAAAAGGTGGTGAGAGTTGGCAAGAGTTGAGAAGAGTTGACAAGGAACGAAAAAAGTTGAGATTAGCTGAGAAAGAGGTAAGATGAATTGAGCGGAGGTGAGAAGAGTTGAGACGAGTTGAGAACAGTTGAAAAGAGGTGGGCAGGGGTGAGAGTCGTTGAGAAGAGTTGAGAAGAGCGGGGAAGAGGTGAAAAAGAGTTGAGCTGAGGTGTGAAGAGATGGAGAAATTGGGAACTGTTGAAAAGATGGCCTGAGAAGAGAAGAGCTGCGAAGAGCTGAGAAGTGGTGGTCACAGTTGAAAAGGGGTGAGGCAAGATGAGGACGAAGTCCCAAAACAGAGTTGAGCAGATGTGAGGCTTCACTCCAGTTCCAATTCCTACAAGCAAACCTTGTCTTTGGATCCCAGTCCTTCCTGCTGGAAACTTCCGCCATCCGCCCTAGCGCGGGTTCTACTTGTATTCATTTAAAATGAACGTCACGAACCCACCCCATATTGACCCCACCCTACCGTACCCCATGCAATACGTGCAAAAACCACAACACCGTTGTCGCTTGCAGGCGCTGTCAACACAAACTCAATTTCCGCTTGGCCAACCATTTCTAGCGCCCAAAATAGTGGACAATTCCAATATTTTCAGGCGAACTTTACACAATCGAGAATATGAAGCGCAACTTTGCTCGGAACGTGCAACACCTGTGCCACGGGGCATCCGGAGATGGCCCAATCACAATCCGTCAAATTTGGACAAATCGGAACCACGGACCAGTCACAACCCAAACTCACCGCAAAATAGACGCTGCGACAGCATTAAAACATCGAATGCATTCTTGCAAAAAAAATCCCTACGCGTGCTTTGTGGACAGATCCAATTTGTACAAATTTACTTTGTCATCAATGTCGGAAAATTATTCCAGGAATTCCTTTCACGATACACCAACCTCCGATGCCTACATGTCGTGGCTATTCAAAACAAACATGTCCCCAGGTATTCGTGGCAATCATGCCATGGCACCCTTTACTCACCTACTTGCCTGTTCCCAAAATGTTGACCTTGCAACTTGTCAACATGATTGTTTTTGGAACATTCATGCAAACCTAATTTTCAATTTTAAAACTTTAGATTGATAATTTTTCTTGACCAAAGTGGAAACCGTGTTTGTTCAATGGTTTTTTCCCTATGAACATCGAAAAATCCAAGTATTGGTTGTGCCGCGCCAGAATCAATTTGATAGAAAATTGACATAATTTTCCATGCCATTAACCGCCAGGCATTGAACAACACAACAATTTTCAAATCCAATTTCGCAAACTACATTTCCAGACTCCATTCCAAAAAATTGTCACAAAACGTTTCCAACTTGATGAATACATCCTTAACATTGGACGGTCTGACCACAACCATAGGTTTTTGCATGCAATGTCCGTCACAAACGTGAGTGCGCACAATTCGAAAAAAACCCAACGGCAATATGCCAACAAATCTTCAGTTTTCTGTGTCTGTCCATCTTTTTTTGTGTGTTAAATAAAAAATGTCTCTTGACGCATTGGAAATCCGTGGGAGTGTTTAACTGACAAACATACCAAAACATCAAAACATCAGAACATCATCGCAGGCATATGTGAATATTTCACTAATTGTACTGTCGCAGTTGCAAGATGGGTGGTGTTTCATTTTTTTCAGGACAAAACGCAGATCATAATTTAAAACCCGGCATGTCAAAACAACCCTGCAAATCACTGTGCGTTGCAAACTCCATCTTTGCGTGGGATGCATTCGATTTGCACACCCATTTTAAGAATACCGTGCAAAACTTAATTGTTGAACTGTGGGTTCTTCGTTTCTTGATGTGTTTGATGGGTCCAGGTTTTTCGGCAAGACCCATTTTAGAATCCTAATTTTTTGCACGGTTTTTCCAGTGTAAATGTATGCATTGGGTCTTGCCTGAATCACAAATCAGTGGAATTTAGACCTGATTCTTCACCTGCAGCAGGCAACGAAATTGGTTGCTTTGCAAAAGTGGTGAGTTTATTGCGTGTGGGTAACGTATCGCTCTCGTCCTATGGGTAAAGAAAACCTTTCCTGGATCAAACAATAAGTGGGCAAGGTAGAGAATCCTCCACTACCGTTGCAAGTTCACAACGATAATGAACAGGAAAATTGATTTCATCCAGGCGCTTCCACCAACCTTTCGTTTTGTTTCGTTTTCCGTGGAAAATTCATGTGTGATTGGATCCAAGTGCAAAACTTCACCCATCGAAGTACACAATCCATGCAGGATAATGGGGTAAATTCAATAATTGATTTGCTATTTGAGGATGATTTTTATCACCCATCTACGTTAATATTGTGGATGGTTTAATATTTGCTTTGCCACGTTGTGTTTTTTCGTCATCATTTGCAATTCTGTATTCAGAGTTGGACGATGTCCGCCTACAATTCACAACGCGTTCCTTTCCGCCAGGCCGGAAAACCAAACCCTGCGCACCACCCAAAAAAGTGCAGTTGTTGCAACAGATCATCAAGTGGATAGCCCATGTGGGGCGTATAAACTGCAATCATTCGTGTTTTTTTTGGCATCAAACAAAATCAAGGTAAACCATTCTGCTGGAAATCGGTGCATGACAGCGAGGCCAACGGCGGATCCTATATCTTAGATCGAAAGTCGGGAACCCGCATACCTTTGTATGAGAAAGGTGGCGTGTACAGAGTCCGTGTGTGGATCAAGGGTTGCAACAAGGAACCAGCTTCGGGTTTCCTAGGCCAGGCGGCCGTGCCGTAAGACCCACTGAAGTTTCACCCCTTGTTGAGGGGAACCCCTCCAGCAGTTACAGAGGAGAAAATGGAGGGCGAGATGGTGAGATAGAAGCACAGCAGCCGAACAACCTCTCATCCCCAATCCTTCCAACCCAGGACAACATAGAGGCACATAATGTAGCGCATTTGCCCTTTAGATCTTGGTGCCCTGCATGTGTCCGAGGGCGTGGCCTCAGCGTAGGGCACAAGAAACAAACGGAGAAACACGAGGAACAAGTACCAACCATGTCCATGGATTACTTCTTTATTGGCGATGAGGCGGCTCCGGCGAACAACTTGCCCGTGCTCATGGTGAAGGACCGGAAATCGGGGGCAGTGTTTTCACACCCCGTGCCGTCCAAAGGGGTTGAACACCAACATGGTTCCACCCAGTTGCTAAAGGATGAAGACTCTACGGGGTATAAACGTGTAGTTTTAAAGGGGGATCAAGAGCCAAGCGTGCAGGCTTTAATAAAGAACGGCTTTACTGGGGAAATTGTCCCAGACAAGGCGCCGGTGGAAGGGCATGAGAAGAGCAACGGTGAGGTAGAAAGGGCTGGTCGGTTAGTTGGAGGGCCGGCTCGAACTTTGAAAGAATTTGTAGAAATCAATTCGGAGGCGAAACTGCCAGACAACCACGGTGGTTTGGGCGTTGGTATACGCAGCTGTCCTGTATCCTTTGTTTCACCGGGACAAAGATGATGGTATGACAGCGTAGCAAAGACTGAAAGGAAAACCTTGGAAAATCCCGCTGCCAGCTTGGGGAGAAACTGTGGAGTTCAGACTGCGTGGTCGTGGCAAGATCCAGTCTCGCTGGAAGGAAGGCGTTTTTGTCGGTCTTGACTGCAACTCAACTGAAAAGTTGGTTGGCGACGAAGCCGGCATCCACAAACCCGAGCAATGGCGATGGAACAGGAAACTCATAGAAAAATTTAAGGGAACCCCGTGGGATTGGAGCCCTGTCACTGGCGAGGCTCTTCCGCAGTCTATATCTCTGGCACCTGAAATGCCGGAGGTTGCAGACGAACCCGTGGACTCGAGCAAACCCATTCGGGGACCCAAATCCCTGTACATCACCCGTAAAGACCTGGAAGCGCATGGTTCTACAGCTGGATGTCATGCGTGTGATAACACACGTCTTGGACATTCTTGGACGTCGTTCTAGCGGAATTCTGCATACTGAGTCTTGCAGACAGCGAATGGAAATGGCCCTCGCGCAAGATCCTGGGGAGCAAGATCGCTTGGAGGGCGTTTTCATGAGGCATGCTGCAACTGAGCCATTTGTGTCCAAAGCCTCGGTCCAAGCTCCAGGATGCAGCGTCGCTTCAGGGTCGGGAGGTGCGGTCCCTCCAGCTGGCACTAAGAGACCGCTACCTGAGAGCGATTCCGCGAGAGCAGTAGAGCCAAAGGAGGCCCCTCCATTGCCAGCCCCAAAGCGGAAACATGAAAGTGGTGGAGAGGAAATTGAGGAAACCGCCAAGGAAACTGAGGTCGTGCAAATGCCAGCCTCCATGGGAGGGCAAACTCCCAGCGTGGAAAGACAGATGATGATGCTTTTGGAAAAGGACCGCGAGGAGGTTATGGCGACCATCGTCCAGGAGGTGGGAGCGAAGCAGAACCCAAGGCCTGTGCGCGAGAAACCCTCAGGCCTCGAGTCAGACCGTCATCCGAGACCTTCTTTGATGATGTGTCAGGAAAGCAGCTAGAGCCTTCCCGAGTCCTCCAAGCACGGCAAGACGAAGTGGACTTCATCCGACGCATGAATGTTTTTGATGAAGTGGAGCGCCCCAAAGACCGGCCTGTCCTGAAGGGCAGGTGGGTGGACATCAACAAAGGCGATGACTCCAGGCCCAACTATCGCAGTCGCTATGTTGGCAACGAAATCAAGCGCGGTGCCGAGGGATCTCTTGTGGCCAATACTTTGCGGCAATGCGGTTTTTGTCCACGTTCAAATTGTTTTTAGTTTGGCAACAACCTTCAGCTTTGAGACGCCCAGCGGCAATACTGACAGTGCTCGTGACATGATGATCCGTGACATAATGATTTGTTTCATCGACGTGAAGCGGGCACACTTGTCAGCGAAGCAACCTGGGAACTTTACCTGGAATTGCCGCCAGAGATGCGACAAGCAGGCCGTACACAGAGCCTCCTGGAGTAGCTGATGCACGCGGCTGGCTGTCGTGTGGCAGGCGCGGTTCACAGAGTTTCCTGGCGGAGCTGCTGCGCGCGTGGTCGTCGCTGGCCCGCGGCTGGCTGTCGTGTGACAGGCACAGTACACAGAGGCCTCTGGCGGAGCTGCTGGGTGGGTGGTCGCCGCTGGCCCGCGTGCTGGCCCGCGGCTCGCTGTCGCGTGGCAGGCGTGGCATTTGGCGACATGGACCGTATTGGACCTTCGTTTTTCCGTGGCACGCGTGGCATTTGGTGACATCCACACTGCAAGCGAGTCCATTTCTCTCAAATAGGATCCTGTAACACACACACAACTTTGTCACGCACAATTGCACAATCTTTCGCATTTCTCCCTCACATGCAGCTTTGTCGCACACAACTTTGCCAAACACAACCCCCCCGCACACACCCACAACTTTGTCACCCACAAGTTTGTCACACCCCCACACACAACTTTGTCTCACACAATATTTGTCACACGCAACTCTTTCGTACACAATTTTTTCACACACATCTCTCTCACCCACGACTTTGTCACTGCTTGGTGCTTTGTTCATGGGCCAATAGGGGCATCTTTATTTTCAGACGGGGAGAGCAAATGCTGGAACAACACGGTTGTCGCCCGGATGGACGAATTGAAGGACGCCGCACCAGTGCAAACGTGGTATTTGAAAAAAAATGATTGCACATGGATTTAAAAAAATTGGGTAGGCGTGGGTTGAAAGAATATGATCAGGCCAAGTCATCATCGGAAGACGCGTTTTCCGTCTTAGCGAAAAACACGTGCTTTGTACGTGTACATAATTGTTCACAGGTAGGACCCGGAAGTAGTTCAATGGTCCTTTGCCGTTTTGCTTCAAGTTTTCGAATCGTTTTTTCTTCTTCATGGCTGCCCAGTCCCGTCGTTGCTTGGACAAGGGGCAGGCTGCTCTTCATTGCCCGGTGGTGCTGCAGCCGGCGCCTAGGGTGCCATTTTCGTGGCACCTTGCTTGTCGGCTTCTCCACAGGCTGTTTGGCGGTCTTCGGTGGAGTTCTTTTTGGTGGATCTTATCTTTCTGATTCCATGGAGGTTGAGCCTGTGGTCTTGCGTCCGCCCGAAGTGAGGTTGACCGTTGAATTTCAATTTGATGTGGAACGGTCCATTGTCAACACGTTGCTGGCGCCGTTGCAGCTGGAGGAGCTCGATTGCAGTGTCAAAGCAGTCGTTTATCCAACTGCACAGCCCCTTCATCGTGACGGAGATCCACCATTAGCTGAATTGCCTACCCATTGGATTCCTTGGGATGGCGATCTCTCAGGTAATATGCAGTATCATTTTCACATCTCCAATGTGACTCTGTTCGAGAACATTGTAGCTTTGGGTACTGCCACTGATGGACATTTGAACCTGGTTCCACCTGGTGTACCTCGTCACCTTCGAGATGAGTCCTTACTGGTAGTCCACCAGCTTCCCATTTTGGAACTCATGGAGCTGGCGGCGCAATCCCCAGAGAAAATCCGCTTCCTGGAGGCGCGCATCATCAACAGTGACGGTTCCATCCAGTTCCACTCCGTATGATCTGGTCCAAATGATTTAACATGTTGGTGGTATCTGTAGCCGTGCACATGGCCTTCACTTGGTGCTTTACTCTCAGGTCAGGCCATCGGGTCCATTGACAGTGATGCTGGCTGTAGTTCCCCCACCATCCGAAGTTATGAGGGCTATGGACATGACTTCAACCCCATTAAGTGTGCATCCCAATCCACTCATTGAGGGGTCTGTATTGATGGATGCCCGACCGATGACTGGTCACAAGTTGACGCCACCGGAAATTTTGTGATTAGACAGGCTGGCTAGACAGATCCATGGCCGACGTGAATCTACCCGGGCAGTCCCGCACGTGTCTGAAGACTATGCGGCAGGCTCTCGGCTCACGACTTGAGCATACATGGCAAGGGCTTTGGAGACGTTGGTGGCACGCCCTGAGAGTGATGTCTTTGAGTCTGCATCGACTCCGTTAGGGCCAGATGTTGACCTGGGTCCTAATTGGCCTTTGGCACACATCATCGGGTGTTACCGCTGTGCCATGCCCATTTTGACAAAAAAACACGCAGTGCAGCTCAGTTTATGTCTGCGTTTCATTTTCGTGTTGCTCGCATAAGCGGCTCGAGTTTGGACCAGCCCCCAGCCCAGTTCAACCTCGTGCTGGCCTTTGGGGTGGAGCTTGGTGTTCCCGTGGAACGCCTGTTCAATCGTCGAAGCCTTCGGTTGCGACTCTTGTGCTCATTGAGGCGGAATTGCTTCAGCAGTCAGTGGTGGAGGAGAACGTCGACGTTGCTGAAATTAGGCTTCGCTTGTTCCTGGATTTTCATAGTGTCAGTGACAAGGACTTGCGGCATATCTTGATTGACGAGTCCGAAGCGACGATCTTCAGTCCGTGTTTTCCGCGGACGATCAACGTGCACGAGTGTAACACGTTTGCTCAAATTCGGAGATTGCTTGGGGCCGTGCTTTGGAAGAATATCAGTGGATCATCTCCTTGCACGGGGAGATCACCGATCATTTTCGTCCCCCTTGACGGAGCAAACCGTTAGAGTGCGTGGGGACAGGTACCAAGGGATCAGGAAGACAGGGCCACAACACCAATTGATTGCAATTTGGTCTGCCGCTATTTCGGGATATCTTCGCGTACTTTGTGTGTTTTCCTCACCGGTTGAGTTGTTTGAACCGTGGCATTTATCGTAAATTTGTTGTTCGTGTTGTGTTTTGCATTTCCAGTTGCTAGGACTTTCACATCGCAGCATTTGTTTCATTCCCCTTTTTCTTTCTTCCCGAGCGCGCTTGAGCGAAGGGTTCTTCCAAATTTCTAAAAATCGGGTTTGCCATACATTTTCTCATCTTCACATCTTCTCGTCTTTTCACTTTTTCCCCCTCGAAATCTTCACATCTTCTCATCCTCACATCTTCTCATTTTCACATCTTTACCTTTTTTCTCTTTTTCTCTTTCTCTTTTCCTCTCTTTCTCTCTTCCTCTCTTTCTCTCTTTTTCTCTTTCTCTCTTTTTCTCTTTCTCTTTTTTTCTTTCTCTTTTTTTCTTTCTCTCTTTTTTTTTTTTTTCCTTCTCTCTTTCTCTTTTTCTCTTTCTCTTTTTCTCTTTTTCTCTTTCTCTCTTTCTCTCTTTCTCTCTCTCTCTTTTTCTCTCTTTTTCTCTTTCTTTTTTCTTTCTCTTTTTATTTCTCTTTATCTTTCTCTTTCTCTTTTATCTTTCTCTTTTTCTTTGTCGTTTTCTTTTCTTTCTCTTTCTCTTTTTCTTTCTGTTTCTCTTTCTCTTTCTGTTTCTCTTCTCTTTCTCTTTCTCTTTCTCTGTCTCTCTCTCTCCTCTCTCTCTCTCTCTTTCTCTCTCTCCCTCTCTCTCTTTCTCGCTCTTTCTGTTTCCATTTCTGTTTCTCTATCTCTTTCTCTCTCTCTCTCTGTCTTGCTCGCCCTCTGTCACGGTCTCTCTCCTTCGTTTTATTTTCTCTCCTAAGGCCGCAAACAGGGCTGACATGACAACCCTTTTGCACCAAATGAGGTTTGAGTGGAAAAACTGAAGTAAAATTGCGATTTAACGATTTCCGCTTAACGATTTCCGCGGCAACCCTTTGGCACGAAACGAGGTTTGAGTTTTCAAAAATTGAGGTAAAATTGCGATCTAACAACTTCGGCCGCAACCATTTCGCACAAAACAAGGCTCGAGTGTCACAAAGTGAGGTAGAATTGCTATTTAACAACTTCCGCGGTAACTTTTTCGCACGAAACGAGGTTCGAGTGTCAAAAATGGAGGGTTTTTTTGCGGGTTTGGCGGCGGCAACTCTTTCACACGAAATGAAGGTCGAGTGTCGCAAACTGAGGAAAAAATTGCGATTAACAACTGCCCGTGCAACCCTTTCGCGCGAAACCAAGTTGGAGTGTCAAAACTAAGGGTTTTTTGTGAGTTTGGATAGTCCGGCGGCAACCCTTCTGCGCGAAGCGAGGTTTGAGTGTAGAAGTCGTTTTGTGCGAAAGGGTTTGTGTGTAAAAGTGTTTGTGTGTAAAAGGATTGTGTGTAAAGTATTTGTGTGTAAAAGAGGTTGTGGTTGTGTGTAAAAACGTGTGCGTGCAAACGTCTTTGTAGAAGCCTTGGTGTGTAAAAACGTTTGTGTTTAGACGTGTTTCTGTGTAAAAACGTTTGTGTGTAAACATTCTTGTGTGTAAAAGCGTTTGTGTGTAAAAGTGTTTGCGTGCGAGAGGGTCTGTGTGTAGTGTGTAAAAGCGTCTGCGTGCAAGAGTGTTTCTGTGTAAAAGGGTTGTGTGTAAAAAGTGTTTGTGTGTAAAAAATGGGTGTAAAAGGGTTTGCGTGTAAACGTGTTTGTGTATAAAAGTGCTTGTGTGTAAATGAATCTTTGTGTCAAAGCGTTTGTGTAAAAGCGTGTGGGTGTCAACGTGTTTGCGTGTAACAGTTTTTGTGCGCAAAAACGATTGTGTAAAAGTGTTAGTGCGGTAAAGGGCATGTTTGTATGTATGATTATGAGATCTATTATGAGCATGTTTGTATGTAAAAAAACGTTTGTCTCAATTCTTCTTCCTGTGCCTCCTTCGTTTCATTTTTTCTTTCTCCTTCAATTTCTTCATATGTACCTCCTGTTTAGAACATGTCTGCACCATGTCTCCTCATTTTACGCATCATCGTATGCTTCTATATTTATGTTTCATGCGATTAGATCTTCATACTTGTACCTCTCACTATGCTCCTCTACGCTCTCGGGCCATCCGCCGCCTAGTAGACATCACAAAATTTTACGATCGGGGGCTAAAAGGATGCTCAAAGCAACCCACCACCAGGTGAAAGATGCCTTGAAGGCCTTGGATATAGATCAATATATCAATCAGGCATACGGGGGTGAAATACCTGGGGTTATTTCGTCCACCGCATCGAAGACATTTTCTCAGCGCTCTTTGAGAAGCCCGTGGCCTTCGACTTAGGCTGGCATCTCAAAAGCCAGAGGGCCTGGACGACGACAAGTCCAAATTGGCGACTGCATGCATCGGGCATACATGCATACCATTTTACGAGGGACGACTGAGGCTGGGGAGGGTGGTGTGGGGATGTTGGAATTGCGTTTCCGTGGGTATTGAGGTTCATAGCAATGTAAGTTCTGTCAAGGCTACAACCTTTTGAATCACCTCATCAGGCAGGAGCTTGGACTGATCAGGACCGAGCTGTCCTGGACAAGGTTTTTTTTCCCACAAGGCGCGTGAAGGAATTAGAAATTTGGATCTTCCAGCACAGGCCAGGGTCGGCAGAGGTGGAGCGCCTGCTCCAGATGAACCGGATGGATCCCCACATTGCGCCGAATCATGTTTCTGTTGCTGAACCTTTTTCGCTCCGAGAAGAGGCAATCTTGAAGCAGGTATTCTGATTCAGACGAAACTCAGCAAAGCAGGGGGCCAAGACGAACGCAAAGAAGAACAGGGAGAAGACAACGGCCAAAAAAACAGAGAAAGGTGAAGGGCAATGAGGAGGACAAGAAAGGGGAAGAACAAGAAACATTTGGGTTTGGGCCAGCGAGGGCTGGCTAAGCAGAGTTTGCACTGCCACGCCTGTTCATCTTGTTAATGAGGAGGTCACAGTGCAAGTCAGACAGTTGAGGTCATTTTTTTTGACCTGGTTGCGAAAGAACCTGGCCCATCAGACCATGCAGATGACCAGGGAGGATGCCAGAAGCCATGTTCTTGAAGAGCCGGTGGGTGACGGCATCCTCGAGAAAGAGCTGTGCGAATTTGTTCAAGCAGAAGACCCAGGATCGTATGATGACAAAATCAAACTGCCCAAAACTGAGGCAGATGTTTTTTTGGGAGGGGGGGGGCCCGTGGTGATCAAGGCCATGAGGGAAGAATTTGGAAAATATTCCGAACGGATTCTGAGCAAGGATTTCTGCGAGATGAACAATTTCTCTTCCTGTACAACCACAGCCAGCGGGTCGCTGCATGGGCTCCACCTTCCATGGCCCTTATGCAGCAAGGCCATGGCTGCACACGTGGCTTTTCACAACTGAGGTAAAATTGCGATTTTGAAGTATCCATCGCAACCCTTTCTCACGAAATGGACGTTCGACGTCAAAATATTGAGGTAAAATTGCGACTTTAGGGTGTCGCGGGCAACCCTTTCGCACGAAATGGACGTTGGACGTCAAAAACTGGAGAAAAATTGCGATTTTACTTTGTCTATCGCAACCCTTTCGCACGAAATGGACGTTGGACGTCAAAAACTGAAGTAAAATTGCGATTTTGAAGTATCCATCGCAACCCTTTCGCACGAAGTGGACGTTGGACGTCAAAAACTGAGGAAAAATTCCGATTTTGAGGTGTCACGGGCAACCCTTTCGCACGAAATGGACGTTGGACGTCAAAAACTGAGGAAAAATTGCGATTTTACTTTGTCTATCGCAACCCTTTCGCACGAAATGGACGTTGGACGTCAAAAACTGGAGAAAAATTGCGATTTTACTTTGTCTATCGCAACCCTTTCGCACGAAATGGACGTTGGACG
>Ga0126342_10018544_pt1 | contig 11919 bp, 12 predicted proteins | sample Cyp1metagenome_FD_92528 | JGI IMG/M metagenome (GOLD analysis project Ga0126342, IMG submission 92528) | Coral microbial communities from Lord Howe Island, Old Settlement Bay, Australia - Cyphastrea 1 metagenome | ecosystem: Host-associated > Invertebrates > Cnidaria > Coral ... | reverse complement strand
CCCTTCCTTTTCCTTCTCCTTTCCTTTTTCCTTTCCCTTCCTTTTCCTTCTCCTTTCCTTTTTCCTTTCCTTTTTCTTTCCTTTTTCTTTTCCTTCTCCTTTCCTTTTTCCTTTCCCTTCCTTTTCCTTCTCCTTTCCTTTTTCCTTTCCTTTTTCTTTCCTTTTTCTTTTCCTTCTCCTTTCCTTTGTCCTTTCCTTTTTCTTTCCTTTTTCTTTTCCTATTCCTTTTCTTTTCCTTTCGTTTTCTTTTCCTCTTTCTTTTTCCTCTCCCTTTCCTATTCTTTCTTTTCCCTTCCTTTACTCTTCCTTTTCCTTTTCCCTTTCCGCTCATGTGAATCCTTTGGTCAAGGTGTGAAGCCAGCGCTTGGAAAAACGATAAGAAGAAAACAACGATAACGTGTGAAAAAACCATTTGAAAAGGCTCGGGGTTTTTACAAGACCCCACTTGTTATGTGTTGATGTTGAGGATCCAGGTTTCAACATCCTTCTCTTCGATTTTGTTTTTCCTGCAGAGGTTCTGGAGATTTTATGGGATGTATGATTTTGGGTTTTCACTTTCACTTGGGCTTTTGTTGTTGGTTTGGGGTTTGATTTGTTGTAAATGTGGGCATCATTGCAGACTTTGGAAGTGATAGTGAAACTGAGAATGAAGACTGGGAGGGGAAGCAACAGAAAAAATGGATAAAGAATGAATGATATTAAAGATGATAACGAGATTAGAGATTTTGTGAAGGGTCATTGCATGCCTTCACCAGATGATGAGAAAGGAGACAAGTTTCGGAAGAGAGATGAAGAAAGCCAATGATAGCTCAAAACATCAGGAAGAGGTCCAGTTTTCGTTCGTGAGGTTTGACAATGGCGAAAAGGATGTCATGTATGAAAACCTTGCGGCTAACGGGATCACGGTTGGTGGTGGTCAAGGTGGTAAAGACAATGCTGTATCTGTATATACATGTATATACAATATATGACAATATACTGTATACTTTATATTATACCGTGAAGAAAATGAACTCGTCTGCCCATGGCAATGGATGAACTCAACGATACGCGTAAACCTTGCTTCGCAAAAATATAGTTTTTGAACACTCGGTGGGATGGAATATGATGGAATAGAAGGCTGGAGGGAGCATGATTTGTCACTTCATCATATCTAATCATGTATCCTTAACAGCATATCTTTGATATATTCTGACTTTCACATCTGCACCCAAAACGCAACAGCAACAACGCTTGCTCACGTCATTCAACAGAAGCAAGCGGAGTGAACGTTAACATCAAAAAACACAAGAACACAAACTTGAAACACATAAACTAAGGAAGAACCATTGAACATAAACAACAGCAATCACACGTCACATAAGCAAATCAGCAAATCATAACAAGCAACATGCCAAGACATGCTCCCCAGAATCCCCTTTGATATACCATGTTTTGTGTTGTGGTCACTTAGCCTTGGAGGCAGCCTTCGGGATGGACATGGCACATGCGGCTGAGGTTGAAAGACATGCCCAAGACTTTCCAGAGAAGCATCCTTACTGGAATCCTGGTCAATCAATGTCAATCATTGCATTCCTTTCACTTCGTCATTTTGTTTCCATATTTTGAGGATGTTGCGTGAGGAGTGCTGCTTCCAAGCTCCCAAGGATTTGCACGTTCAGCAACAATCAATGGGCTGTCTCGGAGGACTGGCTTCTGGCAGCATGTTGATTTCTGGCGGGGCAGACTATCGGTAGTACATGGGTAGCATATCAACATATATCAACAGTCAACTTGAAATCATGGGAATATTGGGAATCATAGAAATCGTTCTTGGATCGGGCCTTGATGGGCCTTGCTGGTGTGCACCAAACAGGAGCTGGGTGAAACGTACCATGAGTCGTCCTTTTACCAAGCACTCCGGAGCTGTGGAACCTTGGGCACCGTTATGGTGTCCCTTGGCTTAGGGATGCTTAGGGGATCCAGAGATGATTTTAGCCTTTCTGGGCAGGACAAAAAGGATATGGGATGAACCGCGATGAACCCCACTCCCATCACCATCATCACCTCATTCTCTTGGGGGCGCCTGCAGCCCTCAAGATTGGGTCAGTCGCTTGAAGACTGACTGCATGGAGTCTCCTTCAGTATTCAGGCACCACAAATCCGGGAACGCAACGTATTCTCTAAGATCACAGCATTGGGGTCCCCGGAAAGATAGAGCCGGAGAGTAAATATACGGAGGCTATAATAACAGTCATTCCATATCGCTGGACTCTTAGAGATGGCGATGGAGAGAGAGTCATTTCATATGCTGATGACAATTATGTTCACATATCATTGTATTATATTGTATTCGTATATGAATTATATGTGACAATTATAGACAATTATGAGATATGCCTGCATATGTATTTGTACACATGTTTTGTAAATATATACATACACATTATATATATATAGTGTGTGTATAGCTTATTTCTGTGCATATGTGCAGCACCACTCCCAGAACCTATGCTTTCAGGGATGTTTCTAATGTGTATGTATATATATATATATGCACAAGCATATAAATATGTATATGTATAATTATGAGTCAGTAGTCCAAGTCACTACTATTTTGAATACCTGCGCTATCTAGGAGGGGACGCCTAGGTTTGATGAAGAGGCGATGCCTCTAACGCGATCTTGGTGCCTCTTCGAGCTCCTCCAAACGGTTCTGCTTCAGGCCATGCTGTAACATGTGGGAAACTCAGCAGTAACCCCCTACAAAAATGCAACATATGAAATCATATGCATCGGTCTAAAGCACCCCTAATATCGGAATTTCATGGAAATTCTATTTGGGCTCTTATCACATTGCTCATACTGGAAACCAAGTATATGCCGCATTGGCTTAGGACATAGGACTTGAAGAAATGCTAAGAATACTTGCGCCCAGCAGTTGTGACGTGCTTTACTTGCTTCATATTTCCTCGCTTGATTCGAGCAGAAAGATTGGACTTGAGCGCCAGAGGACATTAGCCACGACTTCAAGGGGCTCATGCTGCTTGCACTGCTTGAGTACATTTGTGGATTTTGTGGTTGTAGAATGTTGTAGATCAATTTAAAGTCCGGCTAGCTGGTAGCGTGCCAGCTAGATTGCAGAGAAGGTGCTTTTCCCTGAGGGATTTGTTAATTTGTTTCAGCTCAAGGCTATGCTCCCCGTCTCTTGGCGAAAACGTATGTCGCGAATGGGGAGGGGCATTTGGAATTCAGTATCTGAACCCCATTGGGCTTGTGGTACTGGTTACCTTGAGCTGGCGGCTGTTAGCTGTTTCTTAGAATGCTAGGGCCAAGGGTATCTAGAAACTTCTACCATCTCCTGTTTCGCACCAGGCTCGGCATCATGAACACAGGGTTGCTCAGCTGCAAGTGCTGTGGATGTCTGTGGCCAGGATCATGACATATCATGACATACCATGGCAACCTTGGCAATTGAACCCTTGTGCTGTTTTGAGGAAAGGAAGCTTGGACCTCGCCATGAATGTCAGCAAGAAGCTGGCCGTGCTGGATTTGGAGGCCTGCTGGATCCTGAAAGATCTAAAAGCGAGCCTTCCAAACCCTTTAATGGGATATACATACTGATATATATATATATATATCTGTGTGTGTGTGTGGGTGTGAGTATATATATATATATATATTTACATGCATGCGTGCATGCATGCATACTTACTATTACATTACAACACACTACATAACATAACATAACATAATACGTGTTTTTGTACATGAATCATATCTTTGTATTTGGTAGCCCCGCTCATTGGATTTATGGTTTCAGTGGCGTGCCTCTTGGGTTTTGCCCGTGTCGTTTTCCCGTTCAACTCAGGCAGCGCAAGCCAGCATGCAAAGCGACAAGGACATGATTGACAGCCTTGTCAGACAGGAGGTGCGTATGGTGCTGTTATATAAACTGAAATTTGCAGAGGCCATGGCAGGACACACATGGACACAGGGTTGATTCTGCATCAACCCCTTGCTGAAAGTTCCCGGCGACAGGCTGCAAAATCATGTGAATATCTTTGGCTGAAAACGAACAATCTCCCAGACGTTTTTTTTCTGCAGGGGGGCTTTGAGCAGATCAATGAGTTCTTGGCTGATTCCATCAATGAAGTGCCTGCCTCACCTTCTAGCCATGTGCCACTACCAGTGACTACCAACAACTTTGAGACTCCACATCTTTTGATCTCCTGATTGCTTCATCTTCCTTCATGTTGCTTCATTTGGCCATCCTGGAGGTGTTGAACAAACTCCGTGAGCAATTCACTCGAAACATTTCAAGCTTGGAGAGCGAGGTGGCGGCTTGGCTGCAGACCAGTGGGCTTCGGCAGAGCCAGATCTCCTTGCAAAACAGTGCAAAACTTATATGCCAAGCACTGGCCATGCTGAGACTTCAGGCAAGGAAGAAGATGAGAACAAGAAGCGAGCGTATTCGACGTTTGAAGGGAAGTCAGGCCACAGCATGGTCGACTGTAGGACCATTAGATCCGTTATGACAGACCCACCCCACCCCATGCCCGACATCTTCAAAAATGGAAAGTTGTGGTTTTTGAGAGGAAGGGTCCGACAAGATTCCATTTTGTGATGCTGCGCCGAAGGCTGTTGGAGGACTGGCAAACTCCAGAGCTTACACCGAACCTTTGGACCAGGACCAGGCTTGTTTTGAGTGCATCAATCAAGAGTGACGAGTGAACAATAGTCGTGAGCGTCCTGCTTAAATTCAGTCATATGTGAAGTAGACTTGAAGCAGGCAGCATGGAGCAGCAAAAGAGTGGCACAAAATGGCGCAAGCGAAAGCGTGCCGGCAGTGCCCTGCAGGATTTTTCAAGTCCGGCGTCCGGAGCATCATCGAGCCGGGTACTGGCAGCTCCCTTCCACTTACCACAGCTGCCATGCCCACCAGCTCGAGACTTATTGCGCTGATTGTCGGTTTTGGGGAACGTAGCGGAAAAAACCAGTCCAGGCCAAGCGAGGAGCCTACTTGCAGATGATGCCTGAAATACAGGACAGGGTTTTTGCCAAGCAATGCAGTCAGAGTGTGTAACCCCGCCCACACGCTCAATTTAGGTACAGATGATTACAGATGCACAATTAATTACACTTTTGCCCCCCTTTCTTTGCAGCCATACATTGATACATTATGAGAGTATGTTATGTTGGTATACTGGTGAACCACGGTGAACCCCTTGAGTCACACTCCCTCTTGGCCAGGGGCAGCAAGGTGCACGCAATGCCGGTGCTCCTAAGTGCGTCTGCCCGTATCTCAGCCTTTGCGCCTGAAACGGAAAATTAGCAGAAATCACGAAAGATGAGGCTGCTGTTGCTGCCGAGGATGAGGGGTGAAGAGTGCGGGATGGTGCTGGTGCTGGTGCTGGTGCTTGTGCTGGTGCTGGTGCTGGTGCTGGTGCTGGTGCTGGTGGTGCTGCTGCTGCTGCTGCTGCTGCTGCCGTTACTGGTGGTGCTTGACGATGACGTACAGTGGCTGACGACATGATGACAGTGAAGACAATGATGCGACATGACGGCCGTGATCAGCATGATCAATGATCAGACGTAAATCGGCACACAAGATGACGACAAGAGCACGGGTGGACACATTTCAAGCCCTTGCAACTTGGACTGGAGCTCAGGCCTTCCTCAGTTTGCTCAACCAGGCTATGCACCCCTAGCACTTCATCCGCGGCGACTCGTCGCGAAATCAGTCTTCTTCGGTGCCGTCATATTGGGGTGCAAGTGGGCATTCGGCCTCCAAGGCCTCCCACTTGCTCTTGGATTGAAATGTTAAGGGAGGGCTATGTTTATTTTTTTTTCGCGGCAGGTTTTGGATTTTTTTTGGGGGGTTCCTGGTTCTATGCTTTCCTGCTTCTTTGCTTTTCTGTTTTTCTGCTTTTCTGCTTTTCCTACTTCTCTGCTTGTCTACTTCTCTGCTTTTCTGCTTCTCTGCTTTTCTTCTTTTCTGCTTTTGTGCTTCTGTGCCTTTCTACGTCTACTATTCTACTTTTTCTTTTCTTCAGTCATGTGTTTTGCTGCTCTACTTCCTGCTCCTCTGCTTCTCTGCTTCCTGTCTTTACTGCCTCTTTGTTTTTTTTCTTTTCTTTTGCTTTATTGTCGCCTGTTTGTATCCTAAATGAAACCCTAAAGACCCTAGGTGAAACCCAAAGAAACCCTAAAGAAATCCTGATAAGAACTGACAAGAAACTCCTATATACATGAAACCCTAAATGACACCTAAAGAAACCATAAATGAATCCCTAAAGAATCTTTGAATGACACCCTAAATGGCACCCTAAAGAAACCCTAAACCACACTCTAAAAAACCCTAACCCTGAAGAACCAGCAAACGAAACCCTAAATGCAACCCTAAAGAAACCCTAAATGAAACCCTAAAGAAACCCTAAATGAAACCCTAAATGAAACCCTAAAAAAACCCTAAACAAACCCTAAAGAAACCCTAAATCAAACCCTAAAGAAACCCTAAATGAAACCCTTAATGAAACCCTAAAGAAACCCTAAATGAAACACTAAATGAAACCCGAGAGAAACCTTAAACAAACCCAAAATGAAACCCTAAATGAAACCCTAAAGAAGCCCTAAATGAAACCTATATGAAACCCTAACTGAAACCCTAAAGAAGCCCTAAAGAAGCCCTAAAGAAACCCACATGAACGTTTGAAAATCCTGAGAAGAAATCCTGATCAGAAACCCTACATGAAACCCTAAATGAAACTCCCAAAAAACCCTAAATCAAACGCTACATGAAACCCTACAGAAACCCTAAAGAAACCCTAAAGAATCCCGAAATGAAACCCTAAAGAAACCCGAAAGAAACCCACATGAACGTTTGGAAATCCTGATAAGAAATCCTGATAAGAAACCCTTAATGAAATCCTAAATGAAACCCTAAATGAAACCCTAATGAAACCCTAAATGAAACCCTAAATGAAACTCGAAAGACACCCTAAACCTAAAGAAACCTTAAATGAAAGCCTAAATGAACCGCCAAAGAAATCCTAAAGAAACCCTACATGGAACCCTAAATGAAACCCTAAATGAAAGCCTAAAGAAACTCTCAAGAAACCCACATGAACGTTTGAAGTACCAAAATGTAGCAAATACCACGCAAATGAGAGGTTGAAGTGCCAAAACATGGCAAACACCATGCAAAATGGAAGGCGAACATGGCCAAATGTAGCAAATGCCATGCACAGTGCAAAGTAACCATGCCAAAATGTAGCAAATACCATGCAAAATGACAGATTCTAGTTCCAAACTGTTGCAAATACAAGGCAAATGGTACCAGGAAAGACAAAAAATCAACACCTGAGCCAAAAAAAAAACTGAACCCAATGTAAAGGCTGTCAAGGGTTGCATCTACTTCAGTGGTGGTCAGGGATAGAAAGATAAGAAACACTGGAATGCTGCATCCTAAGTCGTCAAGTCTAAACTTGACTTTATCTTCACAAGATACCCTGCTTTTGCATATGTTGCTGTTGGCGCTCACTATTTACTACTTGCTTTTCTGTTTTTTTGGTTTATATAGATTTCACGGGAATTTTGTAGTAGATAGCTTGTTGGGGCACCATAAGCCAGGTCGGATGTGCATTACAAGGCCATACTAGACCAAATTCCTGTTCGAACATCCCAAACCTGTTGCAGTCACACTCTGACCAAGGCTACTCCTCTTACATCCGCTAACATTGTATTTGGTAGATGGTTTAGAGACTATGTAGAGTCTAGATGCTAGATCCGTCCTTGTCCTGCATGGTATTGTTTTCATGTCCACTGTTCAACTAAGCACATTCCAGCATGTTATAGGAAGAAAGGTCTGGTAAGGAATGCAGTTTGGGGGCCACATTTGGTGTTTGGACTTTGTCAAACATGAGACACGACCGCCGATTTCAACCTGAATTTCTTTGAGTTCAGACATTTCTATTGAATCCAAGGCAAGCCTTTGGTACCGCACCTCCGCTGTTTGCGGGTCACAAAACAGTGCGCAGTTCTCTGCACGTATTCTGCACTGACCAGCTGTTCAATCAGTGTGGCCCTTCAACAGTGTCAACGCTCCATTTGCTTTGGGAGGAGGGGTGCAGCTTACGTCGACTGTTTGCAATCAGTCGATGAGGCCTCTCTTGCCTCGTCTTGCCTACTAACTGCTCAACCTGTGGACGATTCCTGGTTGTCACCCACCATGCCATGCCATCAGAACCTTGTAATGGGTAGTTGCACAAAGTAGGATGAGATAACGGGTGTTCTGTCTACAAGTGTTTTAGAGCGACTCCCTTCCCAGGGAACTTCTGCAACGTGCCAACGATTCATATGCCTTCTGGATCCCTCTGGCTTTGTCCCTGCTCTGGTTTCCCCTTGGTATCCTTGGTCCGGCACGGAGGCAGCCAATGCTTCATTCATGCTGAGTTACACCTGGGGCTACAAGAAACTCGGTGGAAGGTGGAGGGACACCGAGGCAACATGAGGCAACCAGGTTGCTGCGACATGTCAAGGTGATCCAACAGATACTGCAGCAGATCATGTTTCGGAATCATCTTGGTGCATCAGGGACAAACTCCTGCAAGCAGTCAACAGAGTAGCAATCAATCTGTGCAGAGGATGGGAGACATCACGGACACTCTGCTGCAATACTGCAAGGACTACAGCACAGATCCCAAACGAACGCAGCCTGATTGCAGCTGGTTGCAAGTTATCGCCACATCACCTTCTGATGCACCCGATGCTTTCTTTTGCGGCGTTGGCTGCAATGCCAAGGTATGCCTGGATGTGCTGCTTTTGCATCAATCAGAACAGGATGAGAGCTGACGATTCCATGCATTTTCAGCTTGAGAATACATTGGATGGTCATCCATCAGTAGACAAGTTCATCAACCAGAAATGCTGTTCTATTCCAGCATGGGGCCATGACACAGTATAAGAATGTGCAAGACAATGGTTAGTTCATGTAACATATGTAACTGTATATATAATATAATATCACACCACGTATAGAGTATCGAAGGCCAGGCAGGCCCCGTACTGATTGGCTGTTGCAGTCATTCAAAGATGCGTTCGCTTTGTTAGGTCGAGCGGATGAGTTTGACTCTAATGTCTTGGAGCATATCCAATTCATAGTACATAGTGCTAATGCCAGACAAGGCGTATTTGCATAAATGCTTGCTTCCTTGCAGGTTCCGGTTCGATCACCGAATGCCGTCAACGAATGTCTTCACCGAATGTCATCACCGAATGTCGTCACCAATTGCACTCACATACCATGAAAGATAGGTCAAAAACTCTGATGGTGACTCGTTTCAACCATCGAATATACAGTTCTTGTCCTTTGACTGATTCTTTATTATTCTTTATTTGCACTGTAAATTACCTACTATTTTTATCCACACCCGTCTTCTATACTACCTGCGGCTCATTGTCACGAGGAAGGCTAGCCCGTAGTTAGCTCTGCTGTTCTTCCAATTCGTTCTCCTGAGCCTTCTCTTTGAACTGGTTGTTTTTGAACACTGATACAGGCTTAGGTTCGGCGCACAGACTTTTTTGTGAGTCTGCACTTGGGAAAAAATATATATGTAGTAGATTATGATTGTGCAGCATGCACAATCTCAATCAGAATTTCAGTTGTAACATGGTAGAGTCACCTATACAGTTGCACATAGATAACATGTGATAACATATCCTGTACATATCTAATGTATATATGTCACGTCTATAATGTGAGTGTATGTATACACGAGCACACGCACACAGTTATACATGCATATTTATGCAATTTTATGCAATTTTTTATGCATACTTATACATATTACACATATATTTACACATTTGCACATAATTATTTATACATGTACGGGGGCACATTGACATCGTCGCGTGGCCATAATATTGCTAATATATGTACACACACGCGCTCACACACACACACACATATATATATACATATGCACAGGACGGTACGTTCGCCGTCGGTTGAAAGGTTATCAGGTCCATGAAAGTGCATGAAATCAATGTCCAGTGCAAACTCAAGCGTTCAAGGTTTTTTTCACTCACGCGTTGTGCAACCAGTATTGCATGTCTGGTTTAAAACATTCCCGAGGTGCCGGGTTCAGCAATCCACGGGTGAGGTCTTGGTTACAACGTAGCATCAGAAGCGTCTGAGAATTCTCGAAAGAAAGTTTGCAACCGATTGAATGTTATTGCCCCACCCCACCCCACCCCTAAACGACAAGACGTCAGTCACGTAGCATCGTCAAAGAACGAAAGCGCGCAAAAATCAACCCCACCCAATTCTGGGCAAAAATGCGCCTACGTCCATTTCGTCCCACAAAACAGAGGTAAATTGACCATGTTACTACTTGTTTGCCGACGGCGAACCCCCCGGCCTGCAGGTATATAATGGTATATATATATACACACATACACACACGCAGACTGGTCGGAAAGTTGCCCTCCTTTGCTTGAAACTTCATCCCCTTGCAGGGTGAAGGAGACAGAGGCCGCTGGAGAAACCGTTCCATTCGAAGACTTCAAGCGACCTGGCATGGCAACAGCTAATGACAGCCATACTGTACTGAGCATTTGACTTCCCAATGTTTACTCAGTGTAGTTGCAATCAGCGAGGCACCAGGGTTTGTTGGGTTTTGACAGTGCAAAGCAGTGCTCTTGTATGATCCATCATTCCTCACAAGAAAGGTCTGGCATTTCAACGCACGCGTTTGAGCCCAGGAAAGCCTTCGGTGACCGAGTGGCCGGCATTGGAAAGTGGAGACCTTATGCGGGATACTGCTTGGAGGGCGCCCACCAAGAGAAATAATCAATAATTATGAAACATTTTTATTCAATAAATCAATCAATATCAAGCATTAATAAACATGATGTGAATCTGAATCACATGTTTTCACCTATTTTTTTCTTGTTTTTTTGGAGGTTGCACTTAATTGCATCATTATTTGCCAAGGATTGTTGCGATGATGGCACCCTGGAAAGATCCATTCTACATCAAACGAGCGCAAGCCTCGAACCAGCACCAGCTGAAAACGGTGTGTGTTTAAACGGTGCGGATATACATGTATACCCTACATATGCACAAAAATTGTCCTCTGCTGTGCGTGTGTAAATAACCATAAACCATGATCTTCGCAGATTGAAGCACGTGATTTGTGAAGCTTTCCTGTTGTTTCCTGTTTTCTGGGCAGGTGTGGTGCGATTTCGAGATGTACACTGCTACGGACCTGAAACAGGACACTTTGCTCAGAATTTGGATGTAAGTCGGGAATGCTTGGAGAATCAGCTACTGACACCTTCCCCATGATGGGCCGGCAGGAAGTCATCATCGCAATGCCTCCGAAGGAAGCAGAAGACTTCCGCAGCTCATTGTTGACCGGCGGAGTCAGCGAGGTGCGGCGAATGGATTCATGCCACCTCGTGAAGGATGTTGCAAGTGCCAGCCGAAGGCCTGTAGCTCCAAACGCAATCAGAAATATCAGCTATGGAATGCTATGGGCCCATGGGCCTATAGATTCATATGTGCACATATGCGAAAAAGAGAATCTATAATTATACGTTGGATCCAACTAGTGCTGCATGGAAACTGGTAACTTTGCAGGTTTGGGCTGCCCTTGGAGCTGTAAAGGTCGAGCAGGACACCGAGGGACTTGGGACCGATGGCGAAGCTGGTCCAATTTTGGTAGAAGACTCCGGGACAAAAACTATGACAAAGTCACGTTTGCGCTGGTAACATGCTGGTAACATCTGGTAAATCAGTAACACTAATATGTATTTTTACATGGTGCTTATGTATAGTCTCCATTACCTCCCTGTAAAGTATCGCCTAATAGTGTACCTTGTATATTCACTTACATTTTGGCTCAAGCAAAATAGCGTGTGCGCTTACTGGCT
>Ga0126342_10018543_pt1 | contig 11919 bp, 6 predicted proteins | sample Cyp1metagenome_FD_92528 | JGI IMG/M metagenome (GOLD analysis project Ga0126342, IMG submission 92528) | Coral microbial communities from Lord Howe Island, Old Settlement Bay, Australia - Cyphastrea 1 metagenome | ecosystem: Host-associated > Invertebrates > Cnidaria > Coral ... | reverse complement strand
ACCATTGTGTGTATTTTCGGCCCGTGCCTCCTCCCGATCACAGTGCGGCCAAGGCGCCGCCATGAGCAGCGGCCAAGCGGTCTCTCGCAAGCAGCTATGGCGTCAGGCTCGCCCGGTCTGCTGACATCATTGGATTTTCCATTTAAATGGTCATTTCTAGAAAATTTCCCATTTAATAGTGGTTAATAGTGGTTAATAGTGGTTAAAACCACCAACCACCAACCGGTGATTCACTAGCTCTTCAGTCTATGACTAGAGAAAGTGTCGAGTGGAGTCGCGCTGCCTCAACCGAGTGAGGCAGCTACCGTCCAATCCCAACGGCCTTTTTCCATGGTGTCGCGCTTGCCCATGTACTCATAGGCACCGCAGACCGCATTGGCGCAGCAGCTGTTGGTCTGCGACTGATCTTCGACCTGGTCATCCCAAGTGGTGAACCCTGGTGATCGCAAGTCCCTCTTAGATCAGTGAATTACCCTCTGGCTATTTAACATAGCCATGGAAAATGGTCCATTTATAGATGGTTTACCTATTAAAAATTGTGATTTTCCATGGCTATGTTAAATAACCAGAGGGTATCTCATTTGTAAATGGGTTACATGACATATCACTCCCGTTACCATGGCCAATCCTAGATGCCCAGCAAAAAAACACAAATTCTTAGCTGGGTGAACGTAGATAATCCCATAACCTAAGATTGACCTAGAGTCCATGAAATCCCCATTTAGTGCATATTTCAAGCATCATGTTTCGAGATCCCCTTTCATAAATGGATCACAACAATGTTATAACCACCAGTTGCTAAGCACTTCCACCTCAGGCGCTTCTCCAAGCGACTGTCGTCATGTAGTTTCTCAGGTCGACCTTTGCGGGCACCCTCTTCCTCAGCGATAAGCATTGCATCATGGAGCCTGAAGCCATGAATTTGTTAGTGGATATTGAGATATTTTAACCCAAAAACATGGATTTTTAGAGAGTTCCCAACACTCCTTGACTGAAGTATGCAGTTTTTCCAGTGGATTTGCTTAAGGCTAAGGAACCAAACAAACTCATGAATATTCTCTATAGATTCCCCAAGTAGTGGAGTTCTCAGGGAAAAAACACCTTAAACAACCCCAAACGGAGTGGTCACGAAGTGATCGGCAACCCAAGGGTGAAAATCGCAACAAAAATGATTTTTTTTGTGTTTTTGGCAAAAGGGATGCACTCAGGTAAAATCTGATTCCTTGTTTCTGATTCTGCGCGCTGTTTTTTTTAAAATCAGATATATAGATGTCCTGATTTTCCTGGGTTTCTCTTCCCAAAAAATCAGCACCTTGGATTCTTGGCATGAGTGAAAAACCACTAGGCATAGGTTCCTTGGCGGACTCCTCATCGGACTTTTGGAGCGATGGATCCAACATGATCCAGTGCTGTTGGTGCTGCCCCAGTTCGCTAGCTAAGTTGGTTAAAAAAACTCCAAAACTCGGGTTTTTGGTAGATATCCTAGATATATCTATACCTGGTTGGTGGTATACCTACCCCTCTGAACAATATGAAAGTCAGTTGGGATGTTTATTCCCAATATATGGAAAAATGAAAAATGTTCCAAACCACCACGTTTTCCCACGTTTTCAAGCTGCATACCGGCTCAGAATTGGAGCGCGGTGTGTCACTGCACTAGATGTCCAAACTGCGCAACTATTGTGCCAGTTCCAGTCGCATGGAGCTCGTCTGGGCTGCCAGCGGCAAGCTTTTCAAAGTTGAAGCTGCCCGGACACATGGTTCACGCAAATGCGTGGTCAGCCAGTTTTCAACCTCAAACAGCGCCCGAGGGCACCAGGGCAAAGCAATCACTTGGAGATATGATTGAAGGGTCGCAGATTTTGGCTTGCATTGTTCAAGATGAACTGACATCTTGGCCTCTTTGAACAAAGCTTTGAGGAACTGCCTGAACCACTTTGTCCGCTGCCGCGCTGGAAACCGTTCTGCATCCAAATATGGTCGAGATGAAGTGTCCACCCATTGGCCATTGATTCGAAGGGGTCCTGGGTTGCCCCAGCTCATCTGAAAGTCCAGGTGCAACTGGGTGAAGGATATCCACTCAACAGGTGCGCCTGGACTCAGATCCAACCTTTCAAGCAGCCAAATGATGGCGCGTTTCACATGCATCGAGCCGCGAAACTTCCGGCAACGCTTCTCCTCTCCACAAACCCATATCAAAGGATCCAACAAAGCACCTTGCGTCCTTCGGGGTGGCAGCAGGAACTGTGTCAGGTTCGTGGCCCCCTCGGACGTTGCGCCTCCCAATTGCGATGTGAAGGTTCTTGACCTGCTCGTACAACACTGTGGCCGCTTGAGTAGCCTGTGCATGAACTTCCCATTGCCTCCAAAAATCAGGAGGACGAGCCTGATTGGACAGCCTTGCCGCTTTGTCTGCCATTGCATTGTGAAAGAATTTCCACGCCTCAAATTTGGAGCGAGCACTGCTGAGAACTCTGTGCGCCGGCACCTTGCGGAGCTGTACTCGGTCTCGTCCCAATGTGTCAAGAGATGTTGAAATCCAGCACCAGAGATCAGAATTGGATCTGTTGACCGGCAACCTAGACCTTCCCCAAAACAGTTGATGAAACCTGGTAACAACACCCAAACAGTCCGACCAAATCCTGACAGGGGCACGCGCACGGGCAGCACAGTGAAGGGTGTAAGCCAGAGCAAACAACTCAGCACGGTATGCAGTTTGGCAAATGCCAGGGAGGAAGGAAGCACCAAGCACAGTGGAACCACCGGGAGTCCAAGAACCACTGAAGGGCTGGGCACAGACAACAGACCAGGCAGCCAAACGGTACATCGGAGTGGACTGAAACAAGCAGGATCCATCAGTGAACACGTCGTTCCAGCAATCTGGCCGAAGTCCAATGGCCGGGACAGGCAGTTCGGTAGGCAAAGTTGCCAGGGTACTGATCCAAGCATGCCATGTATGTGGGAACAGCGACCACCCACGGAGGGCAAGAGCTGGGGGAATGGAATCCAAGACTTCGGTGGCCAAAGGGGGATGGGTTTCTCGGAGATCCTGATGCTGAGGACAAGTCCAGTAACGGTGGTGAAGGGTGTCAGGCTGACCACACCACTTGCACGCATCTGTCTGATCCGCCCACTTTGCTTTGTAACTTTCCGTATACAAACCGCCGGACAGGCTGTGGCGGTACATGGCCTGGTCGTCAGGAGGCAAAGCATGCAAGGCTTTTCTGGTGGCATGGACGTCCACCTGCCACAGACCAGCAAAGTCTTTCCTGTGTGACACTTGGTGAGCCACAACTCGGTTCCAAGCCCAAAGCAATCGCTGTTCGACCTCAGCATAATTCATCGTATGTAGATGGAAACACCCAAACTCATCACTGACCATGCCATTGCGTTGAACAGACAAACCGACCTGACGCAACCGACAAGCAACAATGGACGCAAGAGAGTTGGGGGCAAGTCCAATTCCCCAAGAGACACAAGCGCAACGGCAGTATCCCAAAAATCCACAGTGCACTGGGCTCTGACCGACCGACAAGTCCACAAAAGGCCAACCAATTGAGGGTCAACCAAGGCTTCAACAAGGCCAAGCAGCAAATTCCCATTGACCCCAGGCTTATGGCAACCAAGGGCCCCGGTAGCCTTTCTCCTGAGTTCCAACCAAACACTGTCACCAACTGGAGCACTGGCAATGGCATGAAGTCCACGTGGCCAAGCTACCGCCCTGAGTACATGCACTTTTGCATGATGTCTGGCCCGGCTGGCCTTCAGCTTGGTCCATAAATCATCCAACTCAGACATGCGTTGCGTGACAGTATGATTTGTGTGTTTTCTGGAAATTCCAAGGTGACCTCCAAGTTCTCTGGCTTGGTGCAAAACCCGGATGCCATGGGTACGCAAGAGCCGGCGGGTCTCAGGGCATGTGGACCACCCAAAAGTTTTCTTGCGGTCCACTGTCAAATCCCACAAGGAAGCATACTGCTCAACCAACTCAAGTTGGCGAGAGGCAAATGCAGGGCTCTGAGAGTATGTCTGCCAGTCGTCAACATACGACAAAGTACGGATGCTCGGGGCCTGGTGGCGCATCCACAATGCAAAAAGGTGATCAACCAACAACATGCCATAAACACTAAGCCCACATCCCTCTGCAAGGCCCGTGGAGGTTCTGAACCCATCTGAATAGGAGTCCTGGACCTTGAAGTGACGGCACATGTCAGAGAGGGCGCCTGCCCAGGCAGTGGTGACAGCATGTGGTGTTCCTACCAAAACCGCAAGGCAAAGTGCCGGAAACCTGGGGATGCAATTAAAGCACTTCTCAATGTCGGCTGACAAACCTGAAAGGCATTGACCTGTGCTGTACGATTCTTCACATGCAACATGACATGATGCCACAGGTCTGCAGCTTGGCGTCCCTGTCTGTTTCCATACACACTATCGTCAACCCACTGCTCCGCCCATGCAAGCAAATGCCTGGAGTGCAAACTGGACCAAGCCCTGTAAGCCAATCCAAACACTGTAATAGGGCGGTAGTCGCCCACAGTGGACGCCGACTCGGTTTTGGCCAATGAGTGCACCTTTCCCGCCAGCAGTTGGCGTGGCCACTGGCCATCCTGTTCCGCTCTGGTAAATGCGGAGATCATGCTCTCAAGGGTGTTCTCATCCGCAAGAATCCAATCTTGGCGGCTCACGCCATCAAGGCCAGTAGCTGCAGTCTTTTTCTTTCTGTGAAATTCAGCCAACAGCATTGGCGTGGTCACCTGAAGATGTGGAATCTGACACGGCTTGATCACCTGTTTGGCAAAGTCGATCAGGGTGGCCCAGTGCGTGAAAGGTGTGCTATCATGGCGGCACCACCTCTGTCTCCATTGATCATGGAAGTCTCCAAGATATTGAGTTTGGGCTACCTTGTGACCTGGCTGAACATCATCAACACTGGAAACCCAGATCTTGTCATGGTCACTATAAATGACTTCATGCTGGGCTCCGGCAATCCACAATGGATCAGTGGGCCGCACTTCAGCCGGCTGTGTCAGGATGATGGCACATTCATTGGTGTCCACAGACTCCACTTCGGCGTGTACCTTGTGCAACAAAGTCTCCACAGGGGCAGCGGGGTTCCTGGCTACCTCACGGAAGAGGAGGTTCTTGTCCCGCGTGTGCATCTCAGCACGGTGGGAGGCTTTTGCTTGGTTCAATCTCTGTTCAAGAGCTCTGACCTCAGCATAAACTGCTTCGAAGATTTGCTTGGCAGTGTGTGCATCGGGACAAAATGGAGGGATGCTGAAAGGATCCTGTGGGCTAACAAACTGTCTCGACCGCCACCAGTCTGGGAATGACGGTGAAAAGCCAGGCGCACGCACTATTGCATTCCAAAGCCCAATGCCATGCACATTGTCGGTTGCACTGCCGGACTGGTTGTTGGTTGCCCAACGGCAATAGTTCTGCAATCGTCTCAATTGACGGAACTGCTTGGCATGCATGGCAGAAAACCCGAAGAAAGCTGGGCATACATCTCCAATGCGCCCTTGTTTCAGGGGGGCTTGACTGGTGCATCGGCGCTGTGGCTTGAGTTGCTGTCCCCTCCCCTGCATGGAGGGCAACCATGCATGCTGAAGGTCATCTGCAGCCTGTGCTTCTTTGCAATGCCACAGTTTGGCATACTGGGCAGTGGGGTCACCTGGTGCCTCAAAACTGACAGGGGCAGGCACATGACGCACTTGTTTCCATGGGACAGCTTTGGGGCATGGCCAAACGAACCTCTCGAGATGAGCCGCATTACCTGCAAACACTGCCAACATCACTGCATGATCAGCAAAGGTGTCATGGCAAAGCTTCAAGCCACGGAACGCTAGAGCCAATTCTGGCGACATCCAAAGATGATCTTTCCGAGTGGCACCCTTGCATGTGGGTTCAATGGGGGCACCAGTGCGCTCATGTTGCAAATCTTGTGCTTCTACCCAGCCTTTTGATCTGAGCACCTGAACTGCCGCAAGGTCTTCCGGTTGGAAGTTGAAATCTCCAGCAAGGAACCGTGGACCTGGTTGCATACTAAGCCTTTTGACAGCAAAATCCAGCATGGCTTCTGTGCGCTGGAGAGCATTGTGATGCGTCTTCCCTTCCGGAAAGCCATACAAAACTGCCCCAAAAGTCCAAGAGGCTCTGGCTTGAAAAGCGGCAAATTGTAAACGGCCTGTTTGGTAAAGGTCGTCAGGCCAGTCAGTGGCAACAGTCCTGCATGGGACAGCAGAAACAAATCCTACTCCTGCCCATTGGCCGGCCTCACTGGCGAGGGAACGGGGTGCCATGGGTGCACCTGCGATGACATGTCGATACCTGGATCGCATGGATCGCAAACTGGACGTCAAGCTGCGTTTGGCTGCAGCTGTCAGGTGGGTTTCACTGAGAGCAAGCACATCGGCCGGGACGGAGTTGAGCACATGGAACTTCCCATGTAATCCTGAAGGATTACCCACTCCCAAAGTCCACTCATCCACATCAGGCCCAGGAACTCGTGCTTCGCCAACTCTCAGCATCATGGACAAAATCAAAACTTGGAAAAGTGCCCTAAGTGGTCTAAGCAACCACGGGGTCACCCTGCGCTTGGGCATGGCATCAGGGCCCCCACACCACCACTCAGTTCGAGGTTTCTTTGCAAGGATGGCTTCCAGTCTGTTCATTTGATCAGTGAGCATACCTTGCATCTTCTTGGACTGCATGTCCATCTGCACCATCATCTGCTGTTGCAAGCTTTGCACCTGGGCTGTGCTCTGAGCATGATGGTCGGTGACGGTGGCTTCTAAGGCTCCTTGGCGGCTGGCCAGCTGCTGGACTTGCTGCTCCAGGTACTGCAGCCGGCTTTCCTGTTCATCCACTTCCATGTCATGGTGTGTGGGCAGCTTGGCCAGCAGAGTCTGCTCCAGTCGATCTTCCATTTCCTGCAAGGCATTGGCAGCAGAAGGCCCAGGTGGAAGAGCCACCGCGGCAGTGGCCGTGCGCCACGGATCATTGGTCAGCCATGGGTCAGTTGGCTGCTCTTGATTCGTGCACATCTGCACTGTTTTGGCCGGGCCAACAACGTTGGTTGTCACTTCAGGGCCGGTCGGCTTGGTGTCCTGGCTGGTGATCACTACCTGGCCATGCTGGAGAGACAGCACATTGGATGGTGGAGCGGTAACAGCCTGCACGGCCCACATGAGGCCACCCGGTACGCTGTGTAGTGGTTGTAAAGGGCGACACTCCCAGCCACTTGCCTGCAAAGTCTTTGCCATGCTTTTCCGATCACTGCCATATGGCCATGGGCCGCAGTGATAGGTGAGGCGGTCACCTGGGGCGAGGTACACAGCATCTGGTTTCACGGATGCAAAGACTTTTGGGAAGTGGGTGACATGAACTCGGAGGCCATAACGGCGACCAGCACGTGCAAGGCCAATGCAATGCATCTCACATTTGGCAGCATGTACCACCTGAGCAAACTCATGTTGTGGGAGCCAAATGACTTGAAAGTCAGGGTGCGGCTTCAGGGCATCTTCTGTCTTGGGCTCGACATAAAGACCATTGCGGCCACTTGCTGCCAAGACTTCTTTCTCCAAACTCTTGACATACCTGATCATGACCGCAAAGGACGTGGCTTTGTCCCACTTCACCGGCTTTCCTGCATCATTGAAGTACTGCCTACGGAAGACATCGAGCAGGGCATCTTGAGGCTGGTCTGGCTTTGGGTGCCAGGCTGCACATGCACAATCGGCTTGACGACAAGTCTGAAGACACGACAGGGCTGAGACAACATACTTGACAGGCTTGGCAGTGAACTCTTCCCAGTTGACATCCAGCTGATCCTGGTACACCGTAACTCTTGCACAAGCTACTTCAGCCGCAGGAATGGCCAATACATCCTTGGCCCGGTATTGATAGACGACTTGCTGTCCCAACTGGACAAGGACACCAGACACCAACAGCGGCTCTTTGTTGACGGAGCATCTGACAGCAAATCTCAACGTGGACCACTGCAAGCTGGTATTGAAATCCGTCGGTGGGTTCAGGACCAAAATGGCCAATCCATGATGTGTCAACAGCTTCCCTGCCTGCAGAAACTGTGTGGCCTCGGCAAAAGTGGCAAGCGCAACTCCTCTGGCAAGGGGGCCAACGGCAGAAAACTGAATCTGACTCAGTGGTTCATCATCTCCGACGCAAAATGCGCCAACATCAAGCACTAGCTTGGAGGGATCCATGTCAGCTGGACGGGCCGGGGCAAACGACTTTGTCACAGTGCTTTTGGCAGGTTTGGTAGATTGCTTGGCAATTACCTTCTGTGCCGCTTCGTCGGGCATGATCAACTGCAATGGCGGTGACTGCAGGTTTGCCAGCGACTTCAATGATTTCCAGGGTGAAACTCCTGTGACAGCTTTTTGCACTTCGCTTCGACCTAAGCTCTGGACCACCAATTTGGCTCTGGACAGGGCATGGGGCTGTGGAACACCATGCAAGTGCAACAGGCTTGCAGTAATGCTCAGGACATCTGGGGTGCCGAGTCCCCAACACCAAGGCTTGGGAACATGGTACAAATTGTGCACTGCAGCTGTGAATCGGTCACGCAGGGCTTTGTGAAAGGCCAGCATCTCTTCTTCCGTCTGAGGCAAGGCTGCATCAATGAGCATGTGGGCCAGGAAGGCCACTGCTGCAGCCCCACAATGGCTCTTGGCATACGATCTGCGACTACAGGCAACTGCAAACATAGGCATTCCCCAAGCTACACTGATGAGACCATGCAGCGGGTACAGGGCACTCACATCAACGTCTTCATGTTCCCACATGGACACCTGAACTTCGGTGATGCCCTTTTTCCAAACTACAGGAGACCAATGATCATTCCAGTGCACTACAGTTGCTATGCAGTTAACGTCTGGTGTCATGGCGAGCCATTCTTGGACTTGATCACCATTGCCTACCTTAAGACATGTGGAAGCCATCAGCGGGTCAAGGAATTCCAAATTGGGATTATTGGCAAGAAGCATGCACGCATGAGCATGTAGGTTGACTTCGTCATCCCCCATGGCACTTCCCTCTCTGCTCAAGACATCCAGACGGGACACATTGGACACAACCTCATTTCTCATGTGGCGGCAGGTTCTGGCATCTTTCACCAGGGGCAGGATGAGTGCGGCAAGCTGTGGGCCCCTCAGGTGCTTCAGTCCAATCAGGACATCAGGCGGGACACTATCGACAAGGCTAGTCAATGCTTCACGGGTGTCATTGCTGCTGGCTGACACGACGGCAAGTGCAGGACTGACATGACTTGGACTGACACTGGACTCCCCGGCCTCGGATGCTTTTGGACAGACTGAGACATCGGCAATTGACTCTGACCTGGCTGTCATGACTGGACCACCTAGGTTAGTAGACTCCCCTGCCTCGGATGTTCTGAACAACTCTGGGACACTGCAGACTTCCGGCGACTGTTTGGGCTCAGGGACACGACCAAAGGGACACGAATTGGCGGACACCCCAGCCTCGGATGCTTCATGTGCGTCCAACAGTTCTCTTGGCGAGTGATCATCAAAGAAATCCATCATGGTGAGGGCAGGAATTGAAGGCAACGGGACATGACCTACTTCCGACCCATGGGCAACCTCTGTGAATTGATACGGAACTACACGGATGCTGCGGGAGGCCACTTGTTCATCCCATGCAATGGTTTCACCGGTCCTGGCATCACACCACTGGCCTTCAAGTTCTTGCTGTGTGAGATCCACCTCAGCGCGACACAATTGCGCAAGCGTTGTCTGGGGGGAGACATGCACCACAACTGTTGTCCCATCAATATGCTGAATTTCAACTCCAGGCATGTTGGGCAGAACAGACGGGATGTCAAGAAACAAGTCTTTGCATGCTTGGAACAAACTTCTGCGGTATGACGTCAACATCTCGGCAGGTTCCGACTGTGGTAAACCCAAAACCCGTTGGAGATGACTCATAGCACATCCTCCTACCCAGACAGCTTGGAGTGGGGATGCAAGTTGTCCCACTGCGCACAAACAAAGCCTGAGAGCAGGGTGTTCCGGATCCATCCATGCCTGAGGGGGAATGAAGCCATTGAGGAGGGCCAGTTCGGTCGGGTGAACATGTCTGTATTAGGCACCTGCTGATCCCAAAGGCAACTGAAACACCTGAGCATAGATTCCTCGTTGCTGCACCAATGCATCTGAAAATCCAGCCTGTCGGCAGCCGCACGGGCAACTGTCTGCTTGGGATCCCCAACTGTGCAAACATGTTGGCATCTTGCCATCTTTCTGAACCAAGTACTTCCGAATGTGGGACCCATCCATAGTGAACTTGTCTATCTCATGTTGTTGCAAAACCAGTTCATCGTTCACATCCTGATCCCAAACTTTGATGACCGGCATGATATCTCTGACAAGGAGCATGGGGGATTTGGGCCAATCAGGGATATCCACCTTGCCAAGGCTCGGGTGTGTGGCAATGACCCACCAACGGAATCTACGGGAAACCCAAACATCTTCCAACTTCAGGGACACTTGAGAAACATGATACCCCAACATGGTCTCAAGATATTTGAGATGTGCCTGCACATACTTGTTGCACCTAGCAGGGGCTACGCATTCAAGCATAAGGACTGGGGACTGGCACAGATAGCACAAACGAAGGGTGGCTGGCAAAGTGCTTGACCTCTCATCGTTGGAACCTGCTTGGGCACCTCCTGTCGAGTATGGCTGGCATGAGAACCCTGACATCAGTGAGAACGGTGGCTCAAGTTCCTGCAAAAGCTTTCGGGCACAGGTTGGCTCAGTAACGTCTTGGACAAAGACCGGGACATCAGGGTGACAGGACAGATGCAAGTCAGCAAGCGGCTGCTTCCACTCGACACTGGCAAGGTGACGGAACCCCACAGACGATAGTCCAACACCGGAGCACGCAATACCAGAACACAGTTCGACAAACCGCAGGGCGTCGGTGGCTGGGCGAAGTCCATGAGCCACCACAACACTCAGATCAGTCAAAAGGAGGTCCACCCAACCCTTAGACAAATCCAACAGAACATCAAGTAGGGTCAAGCGCCGACAACCTACCACCTGCCTCCCGATGTCTCCAAAGATACGCACCTTTGTAAGGTCAGGCACTGAAGTTCCAACCATCATTTCCCCAGTATGGATCTCGCAGTCGACCACCAAGGATACCTTTGATCCAGTTGGGGTATCATTCCAGTTCGGGGCAAAAAGGTTGTGGATAGCGACTGCCCTATCCCATTCAGTTGCCATGGCACCAATGTAAACACGACGCTCAAAATTTCGAATGAACAGGTCCACCAATGACCTGGAAGGTATTTGAGCCTAGACCTGTTCCAAACCACCAACCAGCTAGATATATCTATACTTTCTATGGTTTATAAACCAACTTATGTGGGGTAACCACCTTTTAGAAACCAGCAACCCATGAGGCATTCGTGGTGCGACCAAGCTGCGAACCAGCTTTGGGCCGGAACGCTGCTACCTGAAGATGACACCATAGGCTTCATGATATTCGTACCAGCCTTTCACAAGATCATCATAATATGAAAGAATGTAACCTATATGTGTCTATATGTATTTTCATTAGGTACTATTCATGATAAAATATCATGTAATGTCCATTAAATAATAAGATGTAATAAAACTATATAAAACATGTATATATGGTGCAGCGTTGGCCACCCCCCCTCCCCCCCCCACCAATGGGTATGGGTGGACAGTATCGTCTGGTTCTTCTGGTCTCCCCCCCCTGTGGCCTGTGGTGGTGGTATGTGGGTGTGTTGGTATGTTGGTATGTTGGTATGTTGGTATGTTGGTATGTTGGTATGTTGGTATGTTGGTATGTTGGTATGTTGGTATGTTGGTATGTATGTATGTATGTATGTATGTGTGTGTCTGT
>Ga0126342_10018542_pt1 | contig 11920 bp, 16 predicted proteins | sample Cyp1metagenome_FD_92528 | JGI IMG/M metagenome (GOLD analysis project Ga0126342, IMG submission 92528) | Coral microbial communities from Lord Howe Island, Old Settlement Bay, Australia - Cyphastrea 1 metagenome | ecosystem: Host-associated > Invertebrates > Cnidaria > Coral ... | reverse complement strand
CTCCTGATTTCTTTACTTCCTCCAGAATGGCTGCTAAAGCAGCTTGGGAATGGTTTGGTAGTTTGCTCTTGAATTGCAGGAGCTGGCTCAGCTTGGCTCTCTTATTGGCTGCACAACTGGGCATTGGTTCAAAGCCCATGGCTCTCTTATCCATGGCAGCTTTGTCCATGGTTATGAAATGGAAAAGTAAATTCAAAATGGAAGATTGTAAATCCAATTCCTATACTATAGCAGCTGGTTTTATGTTTGTCAATATATTGTGAAGCTGCATTGTGTTGGATCATGGGGTTGAAATATACTATAGCAGCATTGCTGTAAATTCTGCAGAGGAAAAACAACTTGACACATTGAGGCATTGACCATGGGAAGCCACAAGGCTGGTGAATCTTTGCAGCAAAGTGACACAGACCATGGCACATGGGTAGCCAAGAAGCTTTTGACATGCACAAACACAGAGCTGCAGTTTTTTTTCCATGGCTGCGCTCAATCCAATGCTTTGGCTCCACTGGGTTTCACAAGATTGTCTTGTGTTGGCACCCATCCCTGCAAAGCAAAGAAATTTGGTTTGGGAAGCTACTTTGGCTTTCCAAAGTGTGCCTTCCATGCAGCTCTGCCTGGGTAAATCTGGCCAGAAAACCCTGGCCTGCCACATGTGGAACATCCATCACCTCTGCACTTGGAGCAGCCTGGGCCCATGCCTGGCAACCTTGCTTTGCCTTTCACCTTTGGCACTGTCTTGGCCTTTGCCTTTGTCTTGGCTGCAGGCTTGGCTTTGGCATGTGATGCTGCTTTCTGCTTGGGTGTAGCTTGGCTTGCAGCAGCAAGGTTCATTTTGCTAGCTGGCCTTTTCATGGCTTTGCCTTTGCCTTTCTGCAACTGTTTGAATACGTCCTCCTCCATGGCTTGCAAATTTGGTGGTTTGGCACTGCTGTCTAGGGATTGTGTATTCTCATGAGCTTTTTTTGGCTTCTGGCAGCAATGGCTGGCTGTCCATGATCAGCAAACAAAGTAGCCTGTGGTGTGGCTACTGGCCTCTGTTCAGCCAAGCTATGGCTGGAGCATGGGCCTCCTGTTGCAAAATTCACGTGGGCAGATTTGTCATGTTTGGCTAGCAGCAACTCCTGGAGAAGTTCCTTGCTGGTCTTCTCATCACACATGGCAGGTGTGGTGCCTCTAGCCACTTGGCCAGTTTGGAGCATCTTGTTGGTGGGCCTGCAAGCAACTTTGCTCATCCAAACTGCCATTGGCGCTTGCTTGTTTGGCAAGCAATCTGTGCCATACACTTTCTGGATCCATGTGGTTCCCATCTCTTGAGGGTTGCTGGGGTATGTCCTTGGCCCATGTGTTTGGCTATGCATTGTCTCCAGGCGCTGGCTATGCAAAGCTTGGAAATCAGCCAAGCAATTGTGGATGGTCATGGCATTGGGTTCTGGCTTACCCAATTGGCTTTGGCAGTACAAGGAAAGAGCCACAGCTTGGGCCTTGGTATCTTCCCTCAAGCTAACCACTGCCATTGTGGCAAGCCTCTTGGCAATCACATGAATCACATGCATGTGATCATAAAGGGTGGCATTGGTTTCCAATTTTGCCCAATCTGTCTGAGACATGTAGGCTTTCAAATTACGCATCACTTGGCCAGCCTTGATCACCTTAAGTGCTTGGGATGAGCCAATGGTCAACTTTTCCAAGCACTCATGAAGCTTGGCTTTCATGTCATCTGGAAGGCTCAAACTGTCAATATGGTTGATCAACTCCAAAATTCCATGGCTGGTCCAGCTGGTGACAGCTTCGACTTTTCCACACCAGGTGGCAGCCATACCTTGGACCACAGGACTTGCTGGCCTCTTCTGATGCAAAGCAGCTAAATGGGTCAACTCTTCCTTGACGTCAGGAATGGTCCATAGGTTGCTCATGGCTATCCAAGCAAATGGTACAGGGATGATGCTGCAATGTTCAGCTGGCCAAAACAGCTAATGGTATGATGTGCTTCTGATTGTTGACAAGAAAAGGTATAATGTTGGCAAAATGTCTATGTGGCATATGAAGCTACCTGTGTATCATAAGTGTAAGCTTTATATATGGTCTATTGTATCCAAATGTTTGATACATGGAAGATACAATTCAAGGAGAAACAAAGCACATGGGGAACCATAAATAAACAAACCACATATGGGATGAAAAAATAAGCTATATAGTGGTTTAAGAAAACATGAAAGGGACATGGGAGGCCAAGAGGCCAAGAGGCCTTTGCTAAGGTGGAAGCAACATGCACAACATGGGAAGCCACTTGGCTTTTGTTGCAATGTGCAAGCACACAGCTGGACCGCTCATTGCAAAAACATGGACAGCACATGGGAGGCCAAAAGGCTTTTGGCAGCAAGCAGCAAGCTCTCCTTTTAACCTGCTGGATGCTGGCATCTGGGAATGGTGAAACTATCCCATGGTCCACCAGTCTGGCTGGCGCAAGTCCCTGTCATGGCTTTGGTCAATGGCTTCACTGCTGATGACAAGGTGGTTGAAGTGGGTATCTCCCCTCCATGTGGCTATCATCTCATCGACCTTGGCGAAGTTCTGTTGGTTGTAGTGGTGGACCCGGATGTAGGCATTGCCTTGCCAGCCCCTTGGAGATGGATGGATTCATGGCTTTGGTGGAAATACCTACCATCCTGGTTTGGGCCCTTTCTAGGTCATTGGTGAACTGGACAATGGCATTGGTGGTCACATCATAGTTTTGGGCAATCCAATACTTGGTGAAGAATGCCAATTTGTTCTTCCATCCAGTGGCTCTGGGTGTTGGTGGATATTTGGGTTGCTGGGCCTGCTTCCATGAGGATGGCCCACTTGGTGTCCGCTTTGCCTTTGCTGGCTGTTTTGGTGGTGTTTGTGGTGCTTTTGGCTGTGATTGTGGTGCTTTTGGCTGCGATTGTGGTGCTTTTGCTGGTGAGTGTGGTGGCTGCTTGGCATGTGATGAACTTGCTGGTGTAGAATGCTGTGGTGCATGTGATGCACTTGCTGGTGTCCTTGGAACATCTGGAGATGCAATTGGCATTGCTTTTCTAGCTTGCCTGCTGGCTTGAGAAGCTGGGTATCCTCCTTGTGAAGCAGGCTGAGGTGGTGCTTGGCTGCCTGGTTGCTTGGCCTTGGCCTGGTGGACAGGTGCAGCTGGCACTGGTGCAAGCTGTGTTTGCACCCACTTGGCTGATTTACTGCTGGTAGTTGGTAACTCAGCTTGGTGCTGTGGTGCTTGTGCAGACTTCTTGGCTGCCAATGGTAGCATCTTTGGTGGTGTCTCGGGGCAGGAACCACATATGGTGGTGGTGATGCGGGGTCATCATCTGCTGGAGAAGTTGGAGAACCCCTGGCTATGTCTGCAAAGGTTGCTTTTGGAGCACCAATGGCTTGTAAAGTCATGGCAGCCTGGTTGGGCCATCCATCTTCAGCTGCCATGGTTGCAATTTCTTTTGGCCTCCAAGCCTTAGCATCAATGGCTGATGGCCAACTCTTGGCACTGCCTGGGCTCTTTGGTGGAGCATTGATATCTGGGCTCTTTGGTGGGCTCCTGGGAGGTGGTGACTTAGTCACATTGGTGGAGCTGCTGCTGGAGGAGTCCATATCTGTGGATGGAGCATCATCATCACCCATGGGATCATTCATGGCTGTGGTCAGGGTTGACCAAACAAAAAAGTGGTGGTATAACAAATATCATCCAAAAGTTGGTGACAAATCTGGCTGGATTCTGGCACAAAATGTTAAGTAATGTGTTTGGTTGCATCCAGCTGGCTAATCTTACTGGTGCTTGAACCAAAACAATATAGTCACATTATGAACAAGTAGTGTTGGTTGGTCTATATTGTGCATATGCCATGGTCATAGCATTAGTTGTCCAAAATTTGGAGTCCAAAGTATTTAAAACCAATGATATCAAACATAGATGGAATCAGTAAAATACATATTGGTTTCTTTATAATCATGGAATGCAATGTATGGCTTTTGAGATATCATGGTATGGGATGCCACAAAGGCTTTTTTTTGTAAAGTACATGGTATGGGTGGCCATATAGGCTTTAATTATAATGTTAACATGTGATGCCATGCAGGCTTTCAAAATATATTGAAATATTTCAAACATTTAACAATATAATATTTTCACATGAAAATTACTTCTACAAATCAAAACCAAACAACTACATATATTAGAGCAATTGGATATTGAACAAAAAACATATATACATATAACCAAAGGACTGAACTTACCGTAATTGCATTGTAAAATTGAAAAAGTAATTGAAAATAATTTTCAATGGAATCAAAACTATGTGTTTTTAATATTAAAATTGTTTTTGTTTAAGCTATATAAATCTATGTTATTTTTCGTTGCTTGGAGAAACATTTAAACAACTGAGCCAATAGGTCCAAACTTGAAATTTTGGATTCAACAACTAAATATTTGAAACACATATATTTCTTTAAAGGTTCAGCGGCTGACCCTAAATGTAAAAGGTGCTGGATCTAGGTTCAGCTATTGAACAAAAATGAACAAGTTCAGATTCAACAGTTCAAATTGTTGTCTTTTATGTGTTTAATGCTTACCAAACTACATCATTTGACATGTAGCTAGCTTGGAAATTTATTTCACACAGCTTCCAAAACAATTTGAGCACATTCAAATCCAAACCAATTTCGCAAAACAATGCAAAAAATATTATATAGAAACAATATTCTGTTAAATATTTACTATACATAATATGAATAAAACGCTAAATCCACAGTGGTTGCATTATCTTAAATAAAACAATCTATTTCACAAACAACTAAAACAAAAATAACATTAAAATGCAATATTTATTTTAATTCTTAACTATTATTGTGCAACATTTTTCAAAACATGGCTGGCATAGATGCTGGCTCTTATTGGTTGGGATCCCATGTTTTATGGGGTCCCGGTTGGAAGGAACTCTCAAGCCATGGCTTCTGACACTGGCAGCACCTCTGGTAGTTCTGGTCCCTGGTCTTTGGCAAGTACAGCCATGATGGGCAACCTGGTGTGGCACACTGGAGTGACCACCAAGTGGGGTCATAGCAATGTACTTGGTCAAGTCCATGACTGTTGGTGGCCCTGGTGCCCAATTGTCTGCATGGTACTGGTAGTTGGCATCCATATTAGTTGCATTGGCACTGCCCATCTGGTTCTGTGCTGCTGGTGTGCCAACAGTTCTCCTTGCTGCAGTAAAGGTGGTATGGGTCTCTGACTGCGAGTCTAAGCATTGGAATGGCTATGAATTTCACAATGGAACTGGTATGAATTTGGAAATGCAAGAACACCGCGTCAACAGTCTGCAGGTATGAAGTCTGGAAACACTGGAATTATGGTAATGCCAATGGCTTTGAGTCCATGATATTGAGCCCATGATATTTGCATATGCCATAAATGGTTTGGCGTGGTATGGGAAGCCATGGATGGCTTGTGGAATTCAGTTGTAAAACAAACAATGGTAAAACAATCCAACATCAGGGTTTGGATGCCAAAAAACATGGGATGCCATGATGGCTTTCACCCCTGCCCATCCCAGTTCACCCCAGGACAACATGTTTTTGGCACACACAGGTTGCAAGGCCAAGGCCTGGCAATGGTGCTGGCCGTACATGGCTGGTGCCTGCCATCCTATGGCTGTGGTGTAGCCATTCCATGGCACTAGCTGGCAAAACCGATATGGTCTATGGTACAGGCCAATCACTTGTTGGCTGCCTTCATGGCCTTGGACTTCATGGCCTTCATCACCTTCATGGCCCCAATGGCCTTCATCACCTTCATGGCCTTCATGGGCTTCATGGCCTTCAGGCATTGGGCTTGGTCTCCTTCGTCTTGGTCTCCTGGATCTCCTTGGCTTTCTTGGCTTTCATGGCTATGTGGTTCTTGGGCAGGTCCCTCCAGAGCATGGAACCTCCTTGGTTGAAGCTCTGGATCCAAGGCTGCCCACAGATGGCACAACTGGCATGGAAGCCAACCTTCCTTTGGAAGACCCATGACCCACAGCCTGGGTTGGTGCAATGGAGCACCATGTCCCAGGTCAGAAGGCGCTCTGGTGGTTCCTCTTGGACGGCACCAGCTGGTTTCTTCATGGTCTTCATGTTAGTACACTTCTCGGCTCAGGGCCGAAGGACATGCAACCAGCCAGGTCACCTTGAGAGCAAGGCTCCACGATCAGATCACAAGATCCCAAAGGAAAATCATTGAAAAATCCTGACATAGTACTCCACGGGTCATTTCGAGGGACGCAAGCTATCAGGTAGGTCAGGAAAAAATGAAACGAACCTCCAGGACAAGAGCCAGAAGCCTCAGTGCCCCATCACTGTGTGTGGACATGATAGGAGTCACAGGGGCCAAAGGTCAGCCGAAGGCGTTTCAACTTGCTAAAGGAGGCTTTGTGGCAAAAGTTTCAGAGAGGATGTGCACGTCCGGTCCACAGTACATTGGCTCCCTTGCAAGGCACAAGGCCTTGCAAATGCAAAGCAAAGAGAAGCCAACACCAAAAATGTTATGAAGTTCCCAGACGCCAGGTCGGAAGTGTGAAGTTCAACGAGTCTCTGAACCAAGTCGATCAATCCACACCACGGCACAAGTGCCCAGGAGGCCGCAAAAGGCCAGGACTGTGAAGCCAACAGTGGTAAGTGGCGTCCCCAGCTGCACAGTCACAAAACGAAACATCCGAACACCCTTCTGCCACACGAAGGGGACTGTACACGATCGGCAAGAGATGATGGCTGCTGGAAAGGTCCTCCCGATCTCGAGGATAAAGCTAGCAGAATGGCCATCAAGTCCCAAACAGCAGCATGGGAAAGCAACCAAAGGGAGAACTCTGCAAGGAGAGGAACTCAACCCAGAGAGCTCCCCAGGAGCAGTAGCGTTCACCAGCGACGTCTCTGCCCGAACGTCAAAACATCAAAGTAAGCCCTGTACTCTACAAAAGATGGAGCCTTCAAGCCAGCGGGCCACAGGGAGAAGGACTGGCGATGACCATCTTGAAAACAAACTGCATAAACGCGGCTCATCCCCAACGCCGCGCCGACGCTGCAAGAGCATCGCCCCAGAATTCTCCAGAGGAGTCAGTGGCACTCAGGGTAAATGCCACCCGGAGATTTTTATATCGGGTCAATTCCCGCCACCCGAAGGCAGCCCCTCCCCGGAGGGTCTTCATGGTCTTCATGGTGGCATTCTTCATGGTCTTCATTGCTTTCATGGAAGCCTTGCTGGGAGCCATGGCTGGTCTGGGCAGAGAAGAAGGCACCTATTGGTGGTCACAGGCAAGCTTGGGCTTTTCAATGGCTTCCAAACAGTAAAAGCTCTGGCCACATGCAAACTATATGAAGCACATGGTTTGTGTTTTGGTTTTCATGGGTGTTCAAATGGTTCATGAACAAATGTATATATATATATATATGTAAAACATGATCATGGATGGCCATGTATATGCTGGTTTCATGAGAAAACAAATTGTATTTAACCATTATGTTAAATGTAGCATGGGATGCCGCAAAGGCTTTATGGGAAGCCATGAGGCTTTTGCACACTGGCTTTGGGCATGGCATGGGTGGCCACAATGGCATTTGCAAGACTGTCATGGCACTGTAGCCCTGCAGCTTTTTTGGACACCACAAGGTCATGGCTGAGCTCTTTTGCAAAGTGTTGGGCACATTGCACTTTGGCATGTTTGGCTTCAGGGCCTGGCAGAGCACCAAGCAGATGGGATCATGGAATCTGTATGCATGGCTGATCACTAATATGGGCAGCCAATAGGCTTTTACAAAAACAATTATGGTCAATCAATGGTAAACCCAATCTTGGAAACACATGGGGTGGAACCGATTGGTTATATATATATATATTGTGAATGGTTTCAGGTACCAAACTTGTTCGTGTAATCGTCCAACTCAATGGGTAGTTGTCGCAGTTCACCCCGGCGATGTTCAGCAGCGGCGGCCCTTTTGCCTGGTAACAGAGCGTAGCGGGTCTTGAGCCAATATGCGGGAGTAAATGGGTAATGCTCGACCGCACTGGCATGGGAACATACTGGTCACCTCTGGCCTGCATTGTATTCACACCCCCCGCGATCGGCATGTTCACTGGCCCATCGCAGGAGCAGATGCCAGGGTTTAAAAGTTTGACCCTTCCAATTACGCTCTGTACATTTGGTTGTGCATGAATTAGATTCTGTTTCGTGAATGATCTAGCCGACTATGTACACTTCTGGCAGAATGACTCTGATCGGTGGATCCATGACGGTGCAGACTTGCCCCCGTCACTTCACCAAAGATCTTCGTCAAAATTGCTACTCATGACGATGCAGTCTTGCCCTCGTCATTTTCGCATCTACCGCAACGTGCTACGCCAGCTGTACATCACTAAATGAATCCACACTTCCGAGATTTCCGATCTCGGCTTATACTCAAAAGAAAACATGCTTTCGCACAGAAGCTATCTTACGCAGCTTCGTGTGCGTTGACACTGTACGAATTAGTCCGGCTCTCATGCCTCTCTCAGAAAGATTCCGCGATGAAATAGCCCAGTAGCCCTTCATTTCTTCCTCTTCTTGGTCTCCTTGCTACCAGATGCCGCGCCTTTTTCGTCTCCTGGAACGTTCGTAATGGCCCTGACATAGGTTCGTACTCCATCTCGTTCAGGAGGAACAAGGGTTCGAATGCTTGTCTCGAGCTGCGTGTCACTCTGCTTGACTGCCTTCAGCTTTCCCTCCCATGATCGATGTAGTACTTGAGGTAATACTAATCCGATCTTGTTGAGGTTGAGGGTCGCCAAGACGGCAAATGTTCGAGCGCGATCTGACACTGCACATACTAGCTCTACAGGATCAAGATGAATATGATCTTCGCGCTTCGGCGGATCCACTCTGAAATAGTCACTGGACCTCACTGCGAAGGTTCCCGCAATGATTTTCCAGACAAAATCAGTGGCCTCCCTTCGGACCTCTGTTCTTCTGTCATCGTCCACATCAATGGTGTCGATGAGCTTTGAGGTGATGAGCTGCGGTGTCACGCCTGTTTGCACCAGGTACTACATGATCTTGCACAGGACCTTGATGCCTTTGATCCCCTTGATATACATCTCGAGATCTCGACCACCGAATTTGCCGTTCTTGCTGCATCTGTCGAATGCCTCCTTATATTCAGCCTCGGTAAGTTCCCTGAGATCACCTTCATCGTTTTCACCAACGTATGGGATGTACCTGTCATACTCAGGAAGCAAACCGGCGTTCTGAACATGGTTAAGATAAGTTGGTGAAGATGCTAAAGATGTCCATGCATGGAACAGGCGGTAAATCAGGATCATTGTGTCGATGGTCCTTGCTGTGCTATCAATCGCATCTTCGTTCTCGGCGATGTCTATGCAGTGGATTATCGACCCCGGTACTAATCGCGATGTCCATGTGGGTAACTTCTTCTGGGCTTCCCGCTGCTCTTCATCTTTTTCTTGTTCTTGGGCGACATGTTCATGTTCTTCTTCTTCTTGCTCTTTCGTCTTACCACCGTATGCTGCCTGTGGCTGAGGCGTAGTTCGCGTGCGTCTTCACAATCCAGACGATGGTTGGCTTGACTTCGGAGCTGACATGTCCACGTCATCGTCGGTTCTCTCTGCGGCCTTCTTCTTTGATTCTTTGACCAACCGATCGATCTCGCCCTTGTCCATCTCAACATCTCCATCATCTCCTTCGGTGCCATCATTGCTTTGCCTTCTTTCCCGTTCAGGCATCCCAGGGGCTGCACTTTCATCCTGTGTCGCAGATTTCTCCCCCCAGCTGATAAGCGATCCATGGCATCGTGATGGATATAGGTTGTTCGGAGTCTCGGTCAAGCAAGCCGGGCAAATGGTTTTGCCGGCTTCTCGTGGAACGTAGTTCTCGGCGATGAACGTCACTAGCCTATTTCTCAATTCGTCCTGGTACGTCAACACCGCATTCGCCTTCTCGAGCCTTGACGAACTCGATCATTGTATAGTATGGAACGTTGTCATCGGCGTCGATCTCATTCAACAACGTCTTTGCGATCCGCATGACAATTGATGCAGTCGCGATTTCTCTAGGCTCGTTGCAGGATCTCACCAATTGTAACCGTCCAGAATCGACAAGTAGTAGGCGTTCCCAATTGTAGTTGTTGGCCTGGTACCAGGCTCCGATCACTTCAGAGAACGGAATGTTCCACGCTGGCACGAAGCGTTGAACATGACTCCCAGTCCAATGAGTCGATGTACGCTGAAGGCCAGAACGATGCGCGCTTGCCCGAGGTGACTTAATATTAATGCTCCCCCCAGGATCGCCTTGTAGTGCTCGTCCCATGGTGCATAAGGGTTGAGGAACACTTGAGCTCGTCCTCCTTTGTGACCTCCTGGTCGAAGACCTTTTTTGATGATGCCATTCACGTTCTTGATCTCAGTCATGTGACAGCAGAAATGAAATTCATCCGCGAGCTTGGTGGTGATCGGATGACAAATCTTGTCATAGTCAAGGCGAAAGTCATCCCCTCGTGCTGAGTAGCCACTAGGTGATCGTACTGCGATCGGCGCCAAGAAGACTTCCCTGTTCTGTGCGATGAGTCGATGGATATCATCTCCGACTCCCATGACATTCCTGAGGTAGTCATCTGGCCCTTTGAAGCTTAATCCAGGACGATACACAAGAACCGAATGCGAACCTTGTTCTTCTTCTGGAATTCAGACCACATAGTCTTGATCATTGTGTTTACACGCTCCTCTCTGAACTCAGGGGCTATGTACCCGTCATCCTCAAGTCGGACGTTTTCGTGATCGAAGAGCCACCCGTGGTGCAGGAACTCCATGATGTTGACCCAACCGGCTTCATCGCAGTGGAGTCCGGGATGCCTTACATAGGATGTTCCGCTTCCCCTTTCCCACACGCTGGATCGTCGTATATGATGACGCAAGGCCTTATTGAAGTAGTAGCTGTAATCGTCCTCCCATGTCTCCAGTTCCACTCGATGACTGCTTTCATCAGTCGGCAATGGGAATTCAATTCCACCCCCAGCATATCGGCTGGGGTAGAGTTTTCCGCCGTTGAGTGGTAGGATCTTCAGTTTGCCGATGTCGGTGCCGATCTTGAGCTTCTTGTACATCTCTCCTTCATGTCCTTGCACGTGAGGGTAACTCCTCTCTGGCTTGCAATCTCAACCAGATCGTTCAGTCCCTTCTTCGTGGCCGGACCCTTCTCTGTGGCCCTCACTCCGCTGATGCTCTTTTCACCGTGTGCTCGGTCACCAATCACCGATAATGGGATGCTTGGTGGATGGTTTTGAGATAGAATACAGCATGTAAATTACTTTTGGCACTTGACCTACTTACACAACTTACAAGTTAACTTAGGAAACTTAACTTTTTAATTGTAGCTCTAAGTAACGTAAGTTAAATATAAGTAACTTGCAAGTGTTTAAGTTGTTTTAAGTTATTTTGAACATGAAAAGAAAGGTATCTTAGCAGCTTTTTCTTCATCATTGTGTTTTGCAATTTTATTTTTTGTTGAAGAAACCGTTGTTTCGTAAGTTTTAGTCGAATTTCTTTGCTGCACTTGAAAATTTGATGATGTTTTTAAACTTTGGGTTGGACTATCTTAATTTGGAAAAAAAGAGAGAGTTGCTGCCCAAAGGGCCGCAGGATAAAACATCCACGGATGACCAAAGGCGTGCGACGTGGCATTCAAATTCGGTTTGGTTTCATGGATCATGGTTCAGAACAGGAGCTGTCGGTAGCCGCTACTTCCCTTGACGAAACATAAATCCCAACAATATGTTTTTGATTGACCAGAGAATTATATAGGTATGCGATCCAGTGGGCCGCACTTTTGAATCAATAGACATGCTTATCACGCGTAAGTTCATTGCAAGAAATGCAAGAAGATAT
>Ga0126342_10018541_pt1 | contig 11920 bp, 11 predicted proteins | sample Cyp1metagenome_FD_92528 | JGI IMG/M metagenome (GOLD analysis project Ga0126342, IMG submission 92528) | Coral microbial communities from Lord Howe Island, Old Settlement Bay, Australia - Cyphastrea 1 metagenome | ecosystem: Host-associated > Invertebrates > Cnidaria > Coral ... | reverse complement strand
CTGATTTGAATCTGATAACTAAAATATAATGATTTTTGGGATATTAGTGTTTTGTGGGACGTCTGGCTTCCCGAAATGTAAGTTACATTTTTGAGGTCCCGGGGGGTCCAAGGGCCTCGGGATCGCGCAGCATTTTATTTGTTTGTCTTCCTGATTTTCTTGATGATATTTCCCTGGATACGCTGCTGTTGTTGGCTAAAATCAGCAATTCGGAACTTCAATGAGCGCAGGCCACACGATCATCCAAATTTCCCATCACTTTCGATTTGATTCCAAGACCATTGAAGCAACAGCACAGTCTTTAGTTTTGTTTTAGTTGCCCATATCATGAACCGGCGTAAGCTACATCATGCTCTGTCCCCCAACTGTTGGTCAAAGAAGGATACCCAAACATGGGATACAGCAACCCCAAATCGGATACAACAATTGACACCTGGAGATGATGGGCAAAACAACTTATCCTCAAGATGACCCGCCAATCAGTGGTTTAAAACCTTGAATGGTTCCCACTAACTGCATCTAAATGCAACAATATATATATATATAATTATATATTAGTACTTTTAGACAGAGACGCAACATATATATATAATATATATATATGTTGCGTCTCTGTCTAAAAGTACAATCTGAATTATGCAATAGTGGCCTGCCAAACAAAATCTAGTTCCCCATACAAATAAGTATGGATGTTGATGATATTATCCTAAAAGTCATTGGTAAATGATTCCCCATGCTAAAAAAATGATGTTGCTTGCCGGTTTCCATTGAATTAATCCCCCACGATTAGGTAATGTACCCAAAATAAGACGTTTCCAGCAAAACATAGCCCCCCTAACGCTGATTATCATTAAGAGACATGGATGATTAACCATTGATTTACATGTCGTTCCTTTCCCAGCGTCGGTTTAAGATGGTTACGGGAACATCCCCAGGAAACCTGCAGATTTTCCCTGAAAACAATCCATTGACAGTCACAGGAGATCTTTGGGGTAAATCATTGACACCCATCATGGATTTTCATGGCTTCTTGCGGTGTAAATTGATCAAATCCACCACAGATTTTCAGGGTTTTTGGTCAGGGTAAACGGTAAAAGGGGTTTGTCTGAAAATATCCCATAAAAATTGGAGTGTCAATGATGATCATGAACATGTCTCTATGAAATTGCTATTTCATTGGGGGTATACCTTTTTTCCAGAGAGAAATGGCTAAGCCACGCCCATGTTCCAAGCCAAGGCCCTACGCTTTGTAGCCTTGGGTGGCGAGACGATGCCCAAGCAGATGATCCAGGCAGCGTTTTAAGTGGGGTGTCTTTTTTAAAGGGGATTTTCATGGGACTTTTGAGGATTTATGGTGATTTCATGTGGATTTCATGTGGATTTAACGGGATTGAACCAACAAATGGTGATTTAGTAGGACGCAATGGGGATTTAACTATAGAATCTGTGGGAATTGATAGGATCCAATGGGATTTATATTATTTACACGGCATTGTGAAACTTGCTGAAACTTTAGCTTGTTGCTGATAACGTGCTGGCATTGCCAACGCACCTTTCAGCATTTTAGGTATATCATAGAACCAAATATGGACTATTTTCAATAGCTATATGACATTGCCATTTCGTGTATCTGGTTTGATCTGGATCCATATGATCCATGACGTTGGGAAGATCGAATCTTTGATGTAGACTGTTTCCATGAATGGAGGGTAAACATGTAAATCCTGCAAAAACAGATGATGATTGTTATGTCCTTTTTGAATATATATATATATATATATGATATATATATATATATGTAGATTTTGCCTATGTTTTAAAAGGTGGTCATATGGCCCATTATTTATCCATAGAGACTTTTGAATAATTGTAAGACTTAATCATGTTTATACATCCCTGTGACCATGTAAAAGCTTTTAGTCACACCATAGCCTATTGTTAGGGAAGTGTGTGTAAATGCTTTCAAATAGATGCATTTTAGACATCATGTTCCCATTTTTTTCATGATTGGTGTTTCAAAAACACCCATGAACATTCCCATATGCTCCATGTATGGAATATTTACCAACATTTGCCCTAAACATCACCCAAATGTAGCTAAATATACCAGCACCATGGAGCATATGGGATTGATCAGCAGTCGCTGGGAATCCCTGCCACGTTCATCGTGAAGCCTTGGGGACCAGTGACAGGACACGACTTTGGGGGTAACCGGGTAACCGGGTGACCAATAAAACATGTGACATGTCAATTTCTAATCATTACAAACACCAAGGAATCGGGATTTGAACCTTAAGAGAAAAGGATGGGCCTCATGGGTTGTCGAGCCGATGCCGATGGCACCAATGACATCCTGGGAAAATATCCAGTAAATCAACAGGATTTTACATTTCAAATCATCAAAATATCCAGAAAAACTGGATCAACAGTAAATCAATCTATTAATTTTCCATGTTTACAGAAGAGTACCATTAATATCAAATCATAGCGTGGATTTTCACGGTACACCAGGTCTGCTGCCGTATCCAATCGATCCGAGGACTGGGCGTTGCGGGTGTCGCTGTTCAACACGCAACTTGGCACAACGCCAGCATATCATGTTGGCTAATGGTTATTAATGCTGGTTATTAATGGTGGTTATTAATGGTTGATAATGGTTATTAATGGTGGTTATTGATAATGCTTATGAATGCAATATAAATGGCACGTTATTAATGGTTATTCATGGTGGTTAATGGCTAGTTAATGGTGATTACATATGTTATTACAATAATGAGTAATGTGGGAATAACAATGCCATAAACCACCCATTTGGGAATGGTCTATACCACATAAAAATAGTGATTTGGGGGATGGTTGATTATTTTTTTACCAACATTATTCAAAATTATTCAATCCCATCTGAAACTGACACTTTGATCCCTTGCGTAGGTAGCTAGTAGGCCATGTGCAACTGGGGAATCTCCCACATAAAACTGGGGTGTAATATGGTTCTTTCCCACTTACTAACTTGGATGCGCATCCCAGTAGGATTACTTGACTGATTTGGGCGATGAACTTATCATGTTAGCTGGGGCAGCTGCAAATCATGCCACATAGGATCCATGTATGCTATATATATGGTAACATTTACCATCAATATACCCCAAATGTTAGCATATATATACCAGCACCATGGATCCTATAGGTATCAGCAACATCCAGCAACGATTGTAAGCCGTGTCAACCTGGAAGAATCCGATTTTGGGGGGCACTTCCCCACCCAAGGTATGGTGTCACGGAATGCTGCGTCTACAACGCCTTTCGCCGGCTCCACGTGTCAGATGCGTAACTTTGGTGGCAACACTGGACCCTGGATCAACCCGTGTTAAGTGAATGTAAGCGGATTAATTTTTGGCCAGACTGGCCATTACTTCAGTAAATCGTCATAATCAGATATATTCAGTATATTGATGTATACCAGCCAGCCAAATATGACCCTTTTTTTCAGGTTTTTTGACAGCCATGCCGCCCATGCCATAGAATTCTCGTTTCAGGTGCGTATCAACCGCCTAAGAAGTGGAGAGTTTTTCAGCAACGTCCACCGTAGGTTGGAGTTGTGGGAAAAACATGGCACCATTTTTACCACATGACTGGGAATGGTAACCATACCACCTATATACCACCTATAAAAATGGTGATGACTGGGGGATGGTTCATGATTGTTTTAACCACATAAAAGAGAGTCTTTGAGTCAAACGACGATGCAACCGACCACAGTTTGACTGGCCGGTGCGAAACTGCCCTACCTTGGGGCCTTGGGGTACCCAATTTTGACCCATTCCCGTGGTCGATGAACATGAGAACTCGTGCGATACAGAGCCAAACGTGAGTTTACAAGCACCGGAGACGCAGACAGTAGAACCCATATGCTCCATGTATGGAATATTTACCAAAATTCCAGATATACCAGCACCATTTTTTGCATATGGCGAATAGGTAAGTAACGGTGAGTAGCCCTTCTTTTTTTGGACAGCCAAGTTCCGTACAGAACTGGGGCCTGGGATGCAGCCCTGGCGGCAACTTGAGGCCGAATCTTCTGGGGGCACCTCTTCCGCGAAATTCGCTGCTGGTGTTGCCGGAGGAAACAACGAGAATGCTTTGAAGTGATAGGTCCAGGAAAGTGCAACAAGATACGTAGTTTTATTTGAACAAATAACATGTTTGAACATTTTTGAACATATGGTTATAGTATGTTGTAGTAGAACATAATATATAATAATAATATTTGTTATAATTAATTATAATTATAACAATTATTAATGTTTATTTATATATATAACTATGCATCACAATATGTGTATTACATAAGTTTGACAAATGACACTTCGTTGTTATATACGCAGCCTCTTTGTGAAACAAATGTCATTACGATATATTATGTGTACACATGTATGTGTATATATTCCCCTGGTTGTATCCAGCACCCAAGAGAGGTATTGGGTAAAGAATTGGTGCATCTGGGTACACAGCGATACTGGTGAAGAACAATCTGGATCCATGTTTGGGAAATTCTCATTCTGTGGTAATTTAACGTATATATATATATAATTATATATATACACATACATACACATACACATACACATACACATGCATACATTACATTACATTACATTGCATTGCATTGCATTGCATTACATTACATTACATTAAATTCCATCCATCCATCCATCCATCCATCCATCCATCCATCCATCCATATATATAGATAAATACATACATACATACATACATACATAGGCTACTTGTATGGAAAATCACCATTTTCAATAGGTAAAGCATCATCAATCATCTATAAATGAGCAACTTTCCAGAGCTATGGTAAGTAAGAAAAGGGTATATCTCGAGGGCATACATAGACATTAGATAATTCAATCCTATGGGGATCTGTGGGACCAAGGGAACACTGACCATTTTGGCATTGGCCCATGGCTATACAACTTTCTGACAGTGAAATATGATGTGAATCATAGAGAATTTGTGAAGTCAAAGGAGAGACACAGAAAACATGGAAACATTGACTACACCTTCATGGTATGCTCATGTCTCCGTTGCTAGTTTCTTGTTTGATCGAACGAGCATGGATCAACCATCCACGTTTGGGTAGTGGATGGACAGATCGTGGTCCCAGATTTGATTTGGGCTCCACGTCACCCTTGGGTAAGTAATGGAATTAAGCCATGGACGATCCCCCATTTCTTGAATAACCCACAATAACTGGAGATTTTCCATTGCCAGCTTTGATGGGTGAAGGGCAAGCAAAAATGTTGGAGTCAAGGAACGGGGGACCGCCAAAATTGGATGCTTAAAACTAAACATTTCAATTTTCCGTCTTTTTATCTTTACTGTTATCAATTTTAACCCCTAAATGCCTAACATTCTCGACCTGGGGGTCTTACAAAAAATCCATAGCATCAGCAGGAGGCTGCTGCCAGGTGCGACTCTGGGCTGGAAGAATCCAACGAAAATGTGCAGAGAAGAAACCACTTATGATCTCCATTCAAAATAACCACCAAAAGGAGAGAACAGAAATTTATAACTATATTATTTAGTGGGAGTTTACTGTTCTTCTTTTTTATTTGGGGGGTGCTATAATAGTGGTTTCTTGCAAGTGATGGTGATTTTCCGTTTATATTGGATATGAGAATGTTCGTGTAAATTTGTTTTTGGGTTGATTAATGGAGGTTTATCCGTAGCCATGATGTGATTGCCAATTTATGGTAATATGTGAATGCTTATCATTGGGTTTACGAAATCAATAACATATTGTGTAAATCATGGTGGTTTACCATTTTTTCTTTTTTGTAGACGATTGTACTGGTATTTATTACCGGTACAGTAATGGATATTATTCCATGTTTTTTTTTTTCGTAGGGCTGGTAGGTTAGTTCATTGGGATGTGTCCATTGGCGACCTCACGTTGTCGTGACTGGAATGATGATTAATCCCATCTTGTGGCTGAACTATTTATATATGCAGAATTACTGGAGAAATGAATTGTTAACAAAAAGAAGGATGTCATACTACTCTTTGGTAAACATACAAAAAACGATGGAAAGATCCACATTTTAAATGGGTAAATCAACTATTTCTATGGCCATGTTCAATAGCTATGTGACAAATTATCAGAGGGTAATATGAAGGCTTTTTCCGCAATCCAGGGCTTTCAGAAGAATGGGGACATGAGCAAGAAAAAAGGGGACTAACATGTTAGTTATAACCATAGATGTTCCTGCGGTTGTTGTAACCATTGGGTTATGAATCATATGTCATTCGGCACATCCAAGCATTAATGAGCATCCCAGGTTTGCCAGAATTGGTTGCATAAATATTTACAGGCAATCCTACTTTTACTTTTGGATATCTTTGGATGGTAGCAGGGTTTCCTGCCAATATTCCTCCAACTATAGTCTATAAATCCAGTGTTTCCCTAGAAACTGGTGAATAAACCTGACTTTATTTGTTGCCCGATTGAGTTTTTTCGATGGTTAAACCAGCCTTCAGCGGGATGCACCACATCGATTTCGCCGTCCGTTCACTGAGTTCCACGAGGTGGACTCAGACGTCCAGACCGACGGTCGGAAGAGCTTCAGGTCCACACATCCACCCGGCCTGGTAAACCTTTACACATAGCGAACTGGAAAATCACCATTTTATAGCTGGGAAAATCCACTATTTCGACTGGGCCATTTTCAATAGCTTTTTGTATGTTTACCAGGCCGGGTAACATCAAACTATGATCAAATCAGCCAAATCCCGACCCAGAATCTTCAGTTTCCCCTGATTTTTGTTTCTGAAACTCCTCCATCTACGGGGCTGCAGTTCCAGTGGATATACAACCAATTATATGTAGCCATAGTCTGCATAGTTGCAAAACTTGTGGAGGTTATCAGCATGGCGATCAACATGGAATATCATCACCCCATTTGGGCTTCATATGCCGATGATATATCAATATATGCTTTGATTATATATCAATATTGACTATTGGATGAATTTCGCATTCTATCCTCATGAAAAGCTCATTGTAGCCATGGTTTTCCACCACTGCACCCTCCGGTTGTAGCCTGTGCTGACACCGTGTCGCTCCCGCCCAGTGTGGAGAGCGTTCACTTCGAAGCGGAGGAGGCTAACATTCTTGGCTTTTTCATGCGAACATCATGAGAATAACAAGGGAACATCATGGAAAAACTCATGACATTTCATAACTGTGTATCTGTTTAAAGATATTTTTATGGGAGATTCCAGAGCGTAGAGTACATGTTAGATGGTACCACGGTAGTCCCCAGGGTTTGATCACAGACTCAGTGTCTCATCGATCTACTATTTTCGGGGACCCCAGAAAGTACGATTTTTCACGTGATTTTACCCGGTACAAGTGATGGTTTCTATAAATTCACACCATGGGCTAGGGTCAATCCAACAATCTTGAACATTGCATGTTTTTCACAATCTGTGCTCCCCTGGAGCAAAAAAGAAGTTGACCCGTGCCTCCACTTCTTGGGATGTTCCATTTCAGGTTCTAAGATGACGTCAGGATGAGTAGTGTACATCTTGCAATCCGGTTTGATCGCTTTCTTGATCAAATCCTCACTTTATTGATCTATTTGTTTTTTTTTTTTGAGGGGTTGAAAGCTGAATGCTGCTAGGCTGTGCAGGGCGAATTGGTGATCGCTGGCGCGCAGGCGAAGGGTTTCTCCAATCCCACAATGAAACCAGAAAATATGGGAAGTTGCATAGGATAATATCCATGAAAATGAACGAACATTAGATTTCAACCAAGTTGAATAATGTCAACCCTGGATTAATAAACCCCTAGGCTCTTTAATTGGGAGGATACCATTTAAGTATCAGATTATGACTATTGGAGGAGTACCCCCTAATTAATAAACCATGGTTTATTAATCCGGGGTTGACATTATAGCGGGAAAATGAATGAACATGATACAACAATGATATAACCTTAGGTGTAAGCCACTTGGGGATGCAGTTCTTGTGAACTTTTGTGCATAGTCCTACGGGCCCCATATCATATCCCAACATATCCCAACTGAGGTTAAAATCCTATGGTGATACAGTGATACCCATTCTTGTACACCCTTTTTGGACTGGCCAAGGTGGCTGAGTGGTGTTTCATCAAACATGCTTCAGGGAAATGAACATGAATCAAGTGAATGACTTAAATGCAGATAATATGTTGATACTCTACTGTGCTGGTAGCCTTTTACTTAGTACAACTCATTACTAGTATGTTAATGTATGATATGTATCATTATGTATCGCATCTATGGCTGTACACATCATGTTTATCTATAGAATCTATGGCCCATTTATGAGTAAAGTGGTGGTTTGCCATTTCCCCACCTGAGATTCCCAGGGGCTCGGTGGCAAACACCACCATGATTCAAGGTGGGCGAAGGCTACTTGAAACGACCTGACTTGACGGCCAGGCATGGCTCTGGGACGAAGCATTCAAAATACCATCTGGTAATTTGTCACATAGCTATTGAAAATGGTGATTTATTGCTGTTTAATGGAACTTTATAGGGATTTAATGGATTATAAATGGGATATAGCCTCTGGTAATTTATCACAGTTTGCTATTGAAAATGGCCATAGAAATAGTGAGTTTTCCAATGAACAATGGTGATTTTCCATAGTTATGTAAACGTTTACCAGAGGGTACCTTTCTTCATTGGTTTGTTGCACTGAAAAGCCATTTACCAGCTATAGATGGTTATAAAATGTTATAAATGGTTATAAATATGTGATTATCATTCCACATCATTCCATTTATCAGGGGTTATAGCATGTTAGAACTGACGGCCGTAACTGGTAAAGGGCCGCAATTCTGTGGGGAGTATCTATGAATCTATGATGGAATCCCTATCAAAAAATGTATATGTTTTTTCATGGCGAACTAGCCAGGACTCGTGTTTTCAGGTTAGATAACACTCCACGAATCATTCGGGTAGGGTGATCGTAAAAACGACAAAGTCGTGATTTTTTTGGGGTGAACTGCGAGTAGAAGCTCTGACAACTGGGAATATCACTGTTTTTGCTTCATGGATTAGAGGATACTTCATGATATTCAATGGTTATTTTTATGATATGTCATGATACTTCCTGATATTTCAGGGGTTACAATATATGACTTCGAAGCCAGTTTTCAGAGCATCAAGGACCTCAAGTGGGTCATCCAAGTGGCTTCGGATGGTAAATGCTGACAGTCCTTCAAGCTGGTTCAATCAGAACCGTGTTACGATGATGACAGCTTTGTTTTTCTCAATGCAAGAGATGCATACTAGGCCTCCAAAAATGACGACCATGTGATTTCAGTTTTATCATGTTTCTTGGCGCAATTGTTCAGATGTGTGGTATTTCACGGTATGTCCATGTTGATGATACTTTGTACCCTTCGGAGGATCCGAAATTATTTCATTTTTAGACGCGTGTTTCTGTTTGTTTGCCCGTGAGGCAGCTGTTCCATCATTTGATAAGAAACTCAATCCATGACCAGAATCAGCCGAGAGCATCTGAAAGCAATCCATTCCATTCCATTCCATTCCATCCTTTGCTTAATCGGCTTAGTCACAATTTTCCCTATGATTTGATATGATCATTTGATGGTTTTTCGGTGCAGGGCCATGCAGGGCCTCAGACACACCCATTTGGATTCTGTTATGAATACTATACCATGTATTGTTGGTAACCCACCCATATGTTTATGATTGTTTATGAATGTTTATGATCTGGTTAGGAAAGCCACCCCAATATCCATCAATATCCCCATGTTTGCGTGATCTATCTCATATATTCTCATTTCTCATCTTCAAGTTCCATGTCTTCCATGTGTTCAACGTCCATCATCTCTCCTTTCTCCATGTGGACCGTGTGGACGTCGTGCGAAATTCCCAGGCAATTTCGAAGTCACGCAGAACATGGGAGGCTTTACCTTAGCCTGGCACCGTAGTGACGTGGGTACAGCTGAGGGGTGTCATGATGAATGGATCTGGCCCGAATAGCTGGTTTATTTCATGGAAAATCCTATGAAAATAGATGAACATAGGGGCTGCCCCCCATGACTCCATGACTTAGGAAACCTCCATCTCAGTTCTGAAACGTAACTTGACCAGGTTCAAGGCATGGCTTGAGCAAACATGTGGCACCAAAGTCTTAACCCTCGAGATGACTCAAATTCCAGGATCCCTTAGTTTTTTGTTGGCATTTTCAATTCATGCATAGTACCAAATGGATCCATAGCTGGTTGATACTGGTTGTTTGTGTGTTGACTTCCCCCATTTTTGTGGGTGACTTGGACTGCTTCGCGTTTTTTGTGTTTTTACTGCTCAAGTCTCCCTGCTCAAAGCAGCAGTTAGTCGTCTGAACCAGCGAACGTCGACGACGTCGATCGCTGAGGATTCTGCAGGGATGACCTTGGGCGTTGGGCCCGTTGGGCGTTGATGTCAGAAAAGTCAGAAGGGCAGGAATAGCATCCTGTGGTTTAACAATGTTTTTTTTCTGTAGCGGACAATGTTCCCCCATTTAGATCCATTTAGTTCAATGATTTGCCTATAGAATTTCCATGTTGATTTTCCAGGTCCCAAACGAGTTGTCATGGCCATTGCCAGAGGCTAAATTGGTCAAGTTCCGACACCAAGAAGTTGAACAGAGTCAACGAGGATCATATGGATCTGTGATATTCTGTGAGCAAAAAATGGGACATCCTTCTTCAAATAAGTCAAATAAGCATATATCGAATATTATAGAATTATAGAATTATAATGAATTATAGATGATATATTACTACGATATGTATTTTGGCTCTGAAATTATCACGTCCCTCTTCTTCAAGACCAAGAATCGTTGGAGCCATTGCTTTTGGTGCGAGTCTGCAATCTTGCACGGCCAATCCAACTTGACATTTTCATCTACGCAAGTTTGCAACATGAGAGCGGATCAATAGCAACTGAACCCAACATTGGATTGATGAACATCCCCATATGAAACACTTTCGCTTCGTTGTAGGATTTCTCATCAGGGTAGGCTTTCATGAAAAACCCGGGCAGGGGATGCCGCCTGCCAGGAAGCTCCATCATGGAGAATTTGATGCAACGATTTCCGGAGAAGAAGCCTCCAAGCTGAGTTGTGACGATGGAGATGCCATTTTTTTTTCGGATGAACACATTTGTGAAAACGATTTACGTAAGTTTGGGGTCAGAGCTGTTTTTGAACCATCCTTCTTTTTGCGAAGTCCGATGATCAAAAGTTTGGGAACCTACTCATGGTTTCCATTGTGGTGTCTGATCGATCAATGAACACTTATTTGGCCAACAGAGTGAACAAGGCCAACAAGGCATTGTCATGCAAGACTGAAACAGGCCCAAGTCATTTCTCATATGTGTTTCACGTTTTTTTCCGATTTCTGACGGGGTGTAGACTGTAGACCCTTCTTTTTTTCCGTCCCGTGGCCGAAAAACGATCCATCTTTATGGCCAAGTGAGGTACGATGTAACAAACTACATCGAAAGCCACTGAGCAGCGGAAGACTCCCGTGGAATTTGGTAACCCCCAGGAGCCACGTTTTTTGGTGCAGTATGGTGCTATCCTGCTGGTCTTTTGGGTTGATCGACCTGGTGACCAGGTCTTCCATCGCGAAATCATCAAAGTCGAACATATCATTATCATTCCGTAAATCTATAAATCGTTAGATATAGACGCACACACTCATATGTATCTTATATGAATATATATATATATATATACCTGTAACCTGAACGACCTCTAAAACGGAATGCCTTTCAAAAAATCCATCATTTCACTTTGAGATCCTGTCTTTTCCTGAAAGACCCGTACTTTTGGAAAAGGTACCTGTTTT
>Ga0126342_10018540_pt1 | contig 11920 bp, 14 predicted proteins | sample Cyp1metagenome_FD_92528 | JGI IMG/M metagenome (GOLD analysis project Ga0126342, IMG submission 92528) | Coral microbial communities from Lord Howe Island, Old Settlement Bay, Australia - Cyphastrea 1 metagenome | ecosystem: Host-associated > Invertebrates > Cnidaria > Coral ... | reverse complement strand
CCCCCCCAGCTAAAGCTGATATAGCGACTGCTATATTAACAAATGTCATTGAGCATTTAGTGTTGCTGTTTTGCCCCCCAATAAGCACGCCTTCACCGCCAAAGCGGTGTGGGCGGATTTACAAATGTATATGCATACATACACATCCAACAAGAATAGGATTTTACCAGCACAGAAAGAGCATCTAACCAACAGAACGGGGGGTTAGTAGCTGCCTGCTGGCAGGTCTTGGAACCTTCATAAGCTGGAGAATTCTTGACCAATGACCTGATCTGAGGGAGTTTTTCATGGCTTCCCTAATCTTGACCTAACTTTGACCATATTTTTTCTTGTGAGCTCGTAAACGAGGTTGCCATCAACTCTCAATGAATAGATCTGTCTCAAAACGCGACGTCGTTGTGGTCATTGATTCATACTGTCATACGGTGGATCCAACATCTCCATCCATCCCCTTCGGCCCCGGGCCCAGCCAGATGGCAAACTCCTCGGAACTATACGCCTGGACATGGCGAGGAAAGAGGTGATCACTGAAGCTGGACCGGTGCTGGAACCGGTTTTGACCTACGTATGTTTTCAGTGTTTTGTGAAAGCTATGGGAATAGGGGTGGCTTATTGTTGGGTTTAACACACTGAGACTTGAGACCAGGAGACGGTTTAGGGGGAATTCATTTCTGGATCATGAGGATTTAAGCAACAAGAATTAGGGTTTTTGAAGCAATTCACCGACCATTTTACCGGGGAAAATGATGGGAAACAATGGGAATCAACCGGATGTGATTGTAACAACAATTATCTGGCTGTGTCAAAAGTGAATCATTCACCATCCATTGCAAAGTCACTGGATATCATTGGAAATGTGTCAAACAGAAAAAGAACAATATTGTAGATAGAATAAATACTCGTACAGTACTGTAGTCGTCAGCTGTAGTCTGTTTGGATGCTCACAGGATGCTCACAGTTGCACGACGACTTGGATGGACATCACCCCCGGGGTTGCGCCAGGTTTAAGTTTCAGCAACGTCTCAACCCCCGGACGGAAATTTAAAAACCCTGAACTATCCCAAGCACAAAGCAACAACCACTGGTTGGGGACACCATCGCGAACTAAACCATGTTTCTTCATGATGCTTCGAATCGTCTCATGCTTTCAAGGTGTTTCGTCGGCGTTTGTCGGTTCACACCCCCATAGATGTCGGGTCCATGGCCCCCCACCCACAGGCGGACGTGACGAATCCTGTTGGCTATGTCCAGTGTATATCGTCAATTCACCGAGCTGGAAGAAAAAATATCTTGTGACAATGGCCCCTACGAATTGATTATCATGGATACCATCTGGTAATTGAACATATGGGTTTGTCTGAAAATAGGGGATACCCACAAATAGCAATTTTAATGGGGAACATGGTGATAATCCATTGGAATATGAGATACACTATTTTCAGACAAACCCATATGGGAAATAATCATTATTGATAAATCATATATATAAAATCATCTAGAAATGGGCCATGGCTTCTGCAACTGTGTTTGTCATGGAGGCGATCTATGGTCGCGATGGCCTCTTTGTCGCTGCCCGAAATGATGGGCTCGGCAATGATAACCCCCACCGACAAGACAACAATGCCTGGCGGGGAAAGCTGGGTTGAATGTTGGTTGATGGCGGCTTCAATCCTGGTTTCAAGGAAATTGGTATATACTATTTGGTTATTTAACATAGCCATGGAAAATCCCTTATAAATGGAGGTTTTAATGGGAAAATCATCTACAAATGGGTCATTTTCCATGGCTATGTTAAATAACCAGAGGGTAAATGATTCAGCATGTGGATGGATACCCATTTGACCATTTTTTGGGCGGAGAAGAAGATCCATTCCAGCTGGTATTCACGAAGGTAGCAGGATTTTCATACCCATATGGGCCAAGGAAACAAACACTGATTTTTCTGGGCTCAAAAACCCCTTACAGGAAAAGAATCTGTATCTCTCAAACATCGTGAAAAATCCTGCTTTGGGAGACCGGCACATGGCCCAACCGCTATGCGGATTCAAGCCCCAACTGGCCATGAACGAAGCCTGCCCGGGTCCTGAGGTACCAACCGAACCATTCTCAAAAACACATTGCATAATCATCTTCAGATGAAACTCAATGCCACCATTGGTACTCACTTTGTTGGTTATCGTTGTTCCCAATATTCCTTCTTTCGTAAGTTTCAAGATGTTTCAAGTCGCTGGGTTGCCAAATTTGCCAAAATGTGCCGTAGCCCACCCAGTTTTCGGTGATCCAGGCATGAACAATTTGGACGAAATGGCTTGTTTTCACAAAGATTGGGTTTGTGTGCAAATACGATACCCTTAAAATGTGGTGATTGATCATTACTGTTTCCTTCAAGTAATGAGCTGTACTTCTAAGGGGTCTACTCGCAATTTGTCCAAAATGCACAGACCCCCACATCACCCCCACAATTCCGGAAGCCCGAAGCCCTCGCGGGCAATTCGTGCGTCATGGAACCCATCATGCCATAGACAATGACCGCTGCGCTACAGGAGCTTTCAGGCCTGACCAGGAGACCAGAATCCATCGTCACCACCGATTCGGTCCTTGAAATCCAAAAAATCCACCAAGAGCCTTGGATGTGAACTACCACCCATTGGTGGGTGAGTTTAAACCTATCCCCATTTAGTTTTAGTTGGCTATCAATTTTTGTGGGGGGTTCTAATACATATGTATATATATACATATATATATTCACCATCTTCTGAACTTTAGGATGAGAAGTGAACAAGAAACGAAAATGCAAACCAGCGGTTCAAAATTTATTTACCTTTGAGATAGTGTAAGGTCCAACATGATGCCGAAATACAAAACGCAACACAAGGCCAACCGATTCCACATCTAGCAACATGAGCTGCTGGTTTGATTTATATCATGCAGGAACTAGAAACATGTAAAAACAAACAAATCAGCCCTTTCCCCCAAAATCTAGGCACATCTTTCCAAATCCTCCAGCAATTGAAGAGAACATGTCTGAAGATACACCAATCTTTCCATCTAAGGCCTCCCCCCAAAAAAAATGCTCATGTGGATGTTTCCTAAAATGGGGGTACCCCCAAATCATCCAGTAAAAAAATGATTTTCCCAAATAAAAACCATCCAGCTATTCAGGGGTATCCCCATTTATATCATTTATCGTATCCCCATTAATATCCCATGTTTAATAGGATTTGCCAGTATTTGCCATAAACCATCCACCTATTGGGGTGCCGACCCATGGCACCTCTCGAAATGGTCCACGACCCAGGTGGCCCATCCGGGACTTTGGCTGATGGTGGATTGCGACGTCGAGGCCTCTTCCAGGCCAAAAAAAATCTGCGATATGTGTTTGATCCCATGGAATTTGCCAGGCAAGGGATCAAACACACTTGTGACGACTTAGCACATTCCCATGGGGATCAAACACACATCAAACACATAGTTCAAAAAAAGTCATCTCTTTTGGCGATGACCAAACTCTGACTTCATGTTTTCTCGGCGATGCCGGAAACACGGTGCCATCCTGCCGGTGAGGCCGCCTATCAGGCCTACAGTTCCCAGAGATATTCTAGTGATTGGGGGCTGACCCAAATTTTTAACGGGTGAATACGGGTGATGTGTACCCAAAGTTGTGTCATAAGGACACTGGTTAAGGACAAAAACTTGTATGATGCCCATATTAGATTGATAAACCCTGGCTGACTGGCTGACTGGAGTTTGGGGCAAAGTCCAATATGACCTGATTGCCAAAGTCTTCCGAACTATCACACCCCTGAAAATGATGCCGGAAAGTGTTTCCAGGATGGCAGTTCGATGATGTTTCTCCTTTATATTTGCAGGACCCCTCTTTGGTGGTTGCTAGAAGCTAGCTTGGGGGCAAGCTACCATATAAGCTATGGCTTCTGGCGGCGGTATCAGAGCCTGATCATTTGTATATGTTCCAATATACATGTGGGTTGTCTCACAAAGAAATATCCTCTGGTAAACTAACATAGCTATTGAAAATGGCACATTTATAGTTGATTTACCCATTGAAGTGGTGATTTTCCATAGTTATATTAGTTTACCAAAACCATAAAACCAATGGTTTATCATTGTCCCTTGGGGTATTCACCCTTTTCCAGAACCCATTTATTGTGTGGGAAATCCAATAATGATCCGTAGCAAAATTGACATTGCACCTTATGGATCCTTTTGGGGGTTCAGAAAAAACCCTTCAACAACATGGTGTTTCCGATTCGGCTTATCACATTATGTATATATATATGTAATATTACAACTGGAAACACCCAAAAAAAATGGGGAAAGGGTGAAAACCTGAGTAAACACATCTTATTGTCTGATGATCATTTGATCATGGCAAGACTAGGTGAAAACGATGGACCAATGAAAATGAGGCCGGTCAGAACTTTGACCGGTAAAGATTGGAGTTTGACAGAAAAGATTGGGTCTTGAGCTGTCTTGACCAGCGAAAGTGAGAGTCAATACTTTGACCAACCACAATTGTGGGGGTTGGAGAGATTAAAAAAAGGTAAGAATTTCGGTAAGAATGGTGGTTTCACCAAAAGATTGAGTTTTGACCGACAGAATCATGGGCTGAACGCTGCTGCAGTAGCCTTGGGAGCATCATCATCATCCACGATGATCCTCTTGGAGCAAGCGTCCTTAATGAGCGACATTGAGGCCTCAGAATCGACATCGTACCATAGCAAAAATGCCGGAAAAAAAGGCTATATGGGCATATATGGGCTATATGTTAAAGGATATTCATGGAATATTGATGGGATTGTAATTATTTGCTACTATATACATATAATACTAGTATCAGTCTTACGAATCATTGTCATTCTTACTCTACTTTCTGGTAATTTAAGAATTTGCTATCGGAAATGAATGAGGATGGCAATTTACTTCGCCGATGACTTACCTATTAAACATGTTGAATTAATTATAGCAAACTGAAAAATTACCGGAAGGTTACAGTATATTGGCATCATGATCATCATTGAATTATCATCTTATATTATGTATATATCATATATGTACTACATGATAAGTATACAATATGGTATATATAGAATATTCTATATGCATAATATATTATATATAATTCATTGACATGCACTTACGACATCAAATGTTGCCCAAATGAACCGGAACCTACACTTAGAACATCAAAAAAGTAATGTTGATGTTCTAAGATGTTCTAAGTGAATACTTAGAACATAACACCATTGGTTTTTCGATACACTTAGAACATCTCAAAAAAAAATATGCCATGTGCAGCCATATTCAGCCCTGTGTTCTAAGTGTGTTCAAAATGTGTTTCTATGCATGGAACCAGGCATTAAATTCTTTACGCATGTGTTGTTCCCGCTGTAAAATGCGAAACAATGCAATAATCTATATATATATATATGGGTGTGTCTGAAAATAGTGTACCCCTTTTTACCCAATGGTTTTGCTGATCATTATCCCTATTTTTTATGGCTAGCTATCATTGGGAAGATTAACCCAACATTTTCAGACAAACCCATATACTAAGATGATGTAAGATGTATTAACATAAGACTGGTCGTGACTCCACCTTAGTTCAGTCTATATTAGGTTGTTGGACATACACCTAGAACATTTCTGTGGTCCCCCTAGGGTGTTCTAACTGTATATGTTTGGGATGTTCGTAATCTGCTGTTCTAAGTGCACACTTAGAACCAGTTTTAAAACATGTTGTTCTAAGTGTATGTTCATTGATATACATATATATATAGTTATATATATATATGATATATATATATATCATATATATATATATCATATAACTAATACAATGCTTTGATATATTGCAATGTACTATTCTAGCCAGAAACTCCTCACACTCCAACGCTTTCCACATTCTATGCCAAAATGGTTAAAAACGTGGAACCGTTGTATGCGCACACCCTGTGGTAAGTGATGACTGCTCTGAAGTGCGTCCGGGAAGCCACAACTCACTATAGTCTACGAAACAGCAATGGTATGCATTGGCCTTTTGGAGTATTTTCCCGCACATGTATGTGGAATACGATGTTTACATGGTAAACGGAGATTCTTTCAGTATGGGGAAACCACTTTTAGAACTATACCAAGTGGATGTATCATATCATATCAGCACTCTGGAATAGATACGGAGCATCTAATACAATATAATCAATAAATGTAATGTGATATATATATATACAGTATACTACACATGAATATACCAGAAAAGATTGAACCAATCTTACAATAAATGCTATCATATTGTATAAATAATATGTCGTCTCATGAGTCATATATATATATATATTATATATGTATAATATGCTATGTATTCAGACTGGGATTCAGCTATTTGCCATAATTGTCTGCATAAGCCGCAGCGTGCGTGCCCTAGGGTAAAACTTTTCTCCAAACATTTTGGGCAAAAACGATCAAACCATTAACTGCTCTTTGACTGGTGTAGATCTGCAGTGGCTGATGAGAATCATATCATCTCATATTATCATTCACAAAAAAATGCAATTTGAGCAGCGTTCAAAAGGTGTGATAAAATGCCTATGTCACATGGGTTGGCTTACGCGCGGGCTTACGCACTACTTACGCGACCACAATTTTGACTCACGCGAGGGTTGGGGTATGAGACAGTCTTAGGCGACACTTACGCGACTTGAATTGCCCAAAATGTGGTTTCCCTAAAAGGAATTGCTTACGCAGCCGCTTAGCACATCTATGACATGTTGACAGGAATGCTTACGCATGGGCTTACGCCATGCATCTATCACCAAAATGCTTACGCCAGCTTACGAAACCCAGGTCTTTGCTTACGCCAAGCAGCCATATGACACAACTCTTGCTAAACAAATGAAGGGATGTTTTGGACCCTGCTCATTTGGGATGGGACTAAAGAGAAACCTAATCATCCATAGGGTTTTGCACGAAAAACATCAGGAACCCCAAACTTTTTGTGTGATTGCTCCCTAAATCTCTAAATATGCCTGATCAAATTAGGTATATATACAGTATACAGTACACATTATATACATATACAGTCATATATGTCATATACATGATTGATTCATGATTGACCAATTTGAACCAAGCACCAGATTCTTCAAGCCGCGGTTTGCATGTCTTCTCCAGGCCTTGTCCGGCCGCACACCTGGCATGCTGGGATGGAAGGACTTCTGGTTTCGCTGCGGATGTGCCAAAACCTATTCTTGGGGGGTGAACACATGTGAATTTACTGCCTATTTTGGGAACAGAAGGGCACCGGCATTTTGACAAATTTCCTTAGAGGAACCAAAGCCAGGGTCGCCCAGCACCCCCGGAAGCGCCTTCCTCCGACATCACACACTTTGGAGGAAGCAAACCTGGGAGCTGAACCCAGCTATGGCATGGGGATGTGTCACAAATCTGTTCAGATGCACCCGGAAAAAAAAAAAAAACAAAGGAAGAGACACACTATGCCACTATGTCCGGACTTTTTTTTTTTGGAATCCTTGATGTTTCGAAATGTCCAACATGTGCTGACATTTCACGGGCGCACCTTTGCCACGTTGCAGGTTGGTGAGGAAAACGGTCAACAGGCTGCAGGTATCCAGGTGCTGGCCCCCGCCTTTCAGGGGAGAGTCGACATGGCAAGAAAAAATAGGGGATGTATAGAAATTATCCTTTTGCTGGGGAGTGATTCTACTTAATCTTATTGGATGAATTTGAATTACCCTCTGGTTATTTAACATAGCCATGGAAAATGGCCCGTAATGGTCCATTTATAGATGGTTTACCTATTAAAAATGGTGATTTTCCATGGCTATGTTAAATAACCAAAGGGTAGATAATGGGGTAGCACTCAACAATGTTTGAAAAGAAAAGACCAATACTGTGGATATTGAGGGTTGCTTTTGGAACAGTAGAGGATTAAAAGTAGGGTACCCCTTGTAGGGAATTTCCCTCTTCTGCACCACAGATGGACTGGCAGTGGTTGATAGCAAGCCATTCATTCTACGAAACGACTCGTTTGTGTGTGTGCATCACTTACATGTGCATGCGGATACGTATGATTCCATGCAATTTCAAAACAATTATAATGTGTATATATATGTATATATATATATGTATGTATATATATGTATATATATATATGTATATATATATATATACATATACACATATATATATATAATTAGTGTATATTTCAATTTTATATATAGGCTATAGGACATACATATATCATATGTTTGTAAATATCTACCAAAAAAAACAATTGGCTCACTGTAGAGTCTTGGATGGTTGAGTTTTCCATCTCAATGGGTCCCGTTGGTGAAATCGCAACCAATTCCTGATGGTCAACTCCCAATTTTCCAGTGCTGGTTATCGATCCTTGGATCTTGTTGGATTTCTATTTTCTGATGGTTATCATTGAAACTTACGAAAACTCGTGGCGAAAGGCTGGTTGCTGGTTGTACTGATGTTTCTGATGCTGAAACACTTTTTTTCTTCCACTTATTAATTAATGATAAAATTGATGGTAATTTTTCTGGTCTGTTGATGTTGTTGATGTTAACTCTGCTAATCATTGATGCTTCCTGTTTGATGCTTCCACTGCTTCCACAAAATCCCTCCACATCAGTGGCGTCTTTTACTTTCGGCCTTCTCCTCGGCGAATCCAGTCTGCGGCCCAAATCATCTCCTGGCGTCGGGTCGGTTAAACGCCACGCCCCGATGTTGATCAGCATCTCTTTATGGGGAAAATATGGAAATCATATGGAAATCATATGGTAATATGATATAAGATGATGATAAACTGATAAACCACTGGAAAAAAATAGATATCCCGAAGCCATGGCCCATCTGGTTCGATGATTTAATGTAGTTTTACCTATTTGAACAGGAAGACTTTCCATAGAAAAGGGTTAAATTACCAGATCCGCTCTTGAAAACCAGATCCTTAAACCAAACTCCTGAAATCGAACTTTAGATGGATTGGCTCATCAAATATATGAGTATGTATGTGTATATATATATATATATATTATGCACAATTATGCATACGTTTGACCACCAAACACAGGGCCTTGCTGCAGAGGATCCACTGCTCAAGTTCGTCAAACAATGATCCACTGCTCAAGTTCGTCAAACAAACATGGACGCAGGGGTGGAGTACATATAGACAAAGATATCTGCTTTTGGGGAAAAAACAACTTAAGTTTGGTGTACCATTTGTCAGCCGATCTTTTTCTACCAACCACCAATGGTTAACTCTAAAAAAAAATGGTATGGCTTATTGCTGTATGAATACTATAGCAGCCAAAAAAAAGATTCAGAAAGTACAATCCGAATCCAAAATAGCGAGAGTCCTACTAAGATCCTAGTAAATTGTTATTTGTCTGCATCGTTTTGGATGTTTCCATACTTGTTCACACTGACCCGTTGGCCCAATCTGTCGCTTTCACCGTTCGCCCACCTCCATGGGAGTCGTATCTTCTCCGGTTTCGTCAGAACTGCGTGGTCAAAGATTGCCACAAAAGATGGGATTAATATGGATTATATAATGTGGATAAGATCCAATATGGTTAATATGGTTAATATGGATTAATATGGATTAATATGGATTAATATGGATTAATATGGATTAATATGGATTAATATGGATTAATATGGATTAATATTGATCAATTAATGGATTAATGGGAAAAGAGTGGGATTTTTCACCATCAACACCAGGGATATTGGATGATATTAGTGACATCCACTTTTGGAATCCATGGGAATCCCCCGTTTCTGGTCATCCAGCGTCGGTGCCATGGTATATTTCAGGCCGGGGATTTTTGTGCAACAATCATGGGATGCTGGGTATAGAATGGGAAGATACTGGCTGGGTATATAACCAACAATATGATATATGGTGATCCATGATTTGCGTTCATCCACCATCATTAGGAATTCCAAACATAATGGGTGTATAAATCTCATTAAATCTCTATGAACGTAGAGTGATGGCCATTTCCCAATCTGGGTTAACCTAATCCGACTTTTGACTATGGCACAGGGGAAGATAACCCAGGAGGTGAAGTATGATGAAACCCATGATCGCATGTCAAACTTATAGAATCGTGTAGACCCCCAAGATTGGATAGGGAATTTCATGTAAGTTCAATACTCAAAATCCGACATAGTATGGAATAGTCAGCAAGAACGGACGATAGTAGTTCCGCCACAACACACCCTTGCCATGGCGCAGAAAATTCCCTGCAAAGGAACAGGGAAAATGACCAGCCATCAGAATGTTGACCACCTTCTGACACCAATTGGATGTCGATTATCCAACTAATATAGATCCGAGAATCAACCATTTTTGGAGGAAAGATGAGGAAAGTAGTCTGAGAAAAAAAAAACTATTTGGAAGGGGCTATGTACCTTTATGATCCTCCCACTTGGGAAATTGAGAGAGACCATTTTGATTTTAAGTCCTGATTCCGGTTGTTTCAGTCTTTCCGTTCTATGTTCCACAGTTGTCCGGTTGCCAAGTTGGATGATCTTCCCCGCACCCCAACGCTGTAGATTCTCCACCAGCCCGCTATGTGCTGTCACGTGGCTGCCGCGTTCGACAATCCTGCCAGTTACAGTAAGCGGAAGTTTGCGATTGAGCTGCCCTTGAAGATCTTGTCAGTCTTATCATTCCGATATTCCTATGGTCCTAGAACCAATGAGAGATGGATTTACATACTATCTTAGATGGTTTCCCTTTTTCACTCATTTTGAGACCACTGTCCCTTCAAAATCGCCTACATCGGGGGTTGCGCAACACAGTGCCCCAACTAAATTCAGGCAAAGGCATGCCACGCCAAGACTTCGCAGACGTATAGCTGCAAGAGGGGCATAGTCGGTGCATATGTGCCATATTAAAACTATCCCACAATCGGAATTCTTCATATTCCCTATTCGTTAAGGGATTGCTATACTCCAATGTAATATATATATATATATATATGCAATATATATATATATATATATATATATATGTGTGTAATATGTATATATATATATACATACGTATATATATATATATATATGTATTAGGTATAGCCACCATCTTTTGATCATTGCAAACCATGGCTCGTAATGGATGTGGCAGGACGAGCATCCCAAAAGACCGTGACATACCATGACTGGTTGGAGTGAATTGGGATCATCATGCCATTTTACGGATGAAAAATCACAAATGTTCATGAAACCACCAGCCACCTTTACATACCTTGGCCAACCAGATAGTACAGGATCCCATATAGTATATTATACATGTATTTATATATATATATATATATATGTGTGTGTGTTGATCATACCATATCATGCCCTATAATTATTACAGCTAGCTATGGGAATGACTCATTTACAAATGATTTACTGAACAATGGTGGTTTTCAATAGCAGCCTGTTAAATTCCCAGATGGTTTTAAAAAAAAACATCAAATCAAATCCGATTTAAATCCCCTTTGTTGATGCTTGAACCATCATTGTTTCCCATGAAATCTCCAGTTGTCGCCACGGCCTGCAACAAGGCGGGGGTCAGTTCCGTCGTCAGCTTCTCGCAACCCAACATGTCCTTAGTCTGGACAGTTTCTCTTGCACTTGCCTTCCATGTCCATATGATGTATGCTCCTTATTTTATGTGTAATATATTTATATATCATACATCTGCAGCTGCAATCATCTGCATATATATATATACATAATCATATATATATACATATACATATACATATATATACATATATACATATAATCGATTATAATCGTGTATATAATATATATATATACACATTATATAAGATTGTATACAATACCCATATACAAAAGACACATATGATGT
>Ga0126342_10018539_pt1 | contig 11920 bp, 10 predicted proteins | sample Cyp1metagenome_FD_92528 | JGI IMG/M metagenome (GOLD analysis project Ga0126342, IMG submission 92528) | Coral microbial communities from Lord Howe Island, Old Settlement Bay, Australia - Cyphastrea 1 metagenome | ecosystem: Host-associated > Invertebrates > Cnidaria > Coral ... | reverse complement strand
TGCAGCAGCTTTCACTGGTCCGTCCAGTGCACACCTGACACGCCCAAGCAGAACAGGCCCAGTCGACGACATGGCACACGGCCACCCTGAAGAGCTGACAGCGGGTGAGAGCCGGAGTGATGCTCTGTTCAGACCCCGGCTTCAACAGAGAAAGTTGATTTTAGCAAAGAAAAAACTGGATTTTCCTCAGTTTTGCTGGTGCTTTGTTTTTTTTTGTTTGTTTCTTGTTTTGTTTTTGTTTTTTATTTTTTCTATGAAACCCTATATTCTCTGTGCTGTTGGGCTCATAACTTTGTTGGGCCAAAATTCTACACACACACACAATATCACACGTTTGATCCGCTCTTTTGAATGATTTGGTGTTTTCACTTCAAATTTCGACTCCGAAACGGTGTCGTACAATGGGTCTGAGTCTAGGACGGCGGCGGCCAGAACAAAGAGCGCGGATCGGCCATTCTGCCAATCAACGGCAAAGGCCTTGGCTCAGTGTTTGCCCAGGAATTCAGCCTTGGCCAAATGCCGAGTTGAAGCTGAGCTTGCAACAATGAAGGGATTCAGCCAGCTTTCACTTCTTGGAGAAGAAACAGCAACCATCGGAATGAGTCTCAGCAACGCGACATGGTTCTTCAGAGTACTTGCTGGTGTGTGTATGTGCATTTGCATGTAATGATCTGGACACGGAGAACCCTTTAAGGAAAGAACGATTTGCAGACCAAAATGCCCATAAAAATGTGCAACAGCACCCAAAAGCACTAGATGACTATAGTATCATCAACAATAAAAGCCATGCTTGCAAGCAGATGCTCTCTTGCACACAAACAACCATACAAACGATTTTCTATCGCAGTAATTCTCGGGACAGTCACAAGCCACAGACTGGTGCAAGATGGCCTGCTAATGTTTCCCAGTGTTTCCTTTGTTGGTTTTCTGATTTTTCTGTGCAGGGCACAGGGAATTGACAGGTTGTCAATAATTTGAATTTCATCGGTTTGGGTCGACGAAATTTCGGCCAGCAACCAAAAACGCGTGGAGCGTGGAGCGTCGGCGTCATTCAGCTCCAGGCAGCTGGGTGTGCTTCTGCACCCAGTCTGCTGCTAGGCATAGCTCGGCCGTGAATTCTGATGAATTCTGACCCCTTCTGAGTCGAAGATGCATCTGTGCGCGTTAAGTCGAATTAAGATCAAAGAATGATCTTTACTCACAAATTTGAAAAGCGTGGAGTCAGCTGAGCCCTGTGAATGCTCAAGAACATGAACTTCCTTGGAATCGGTTGTTTGGTGGGCATCGATGCCTCCGGGCAAATGTTCGTGGGTTTGTTGGGAGGTGTGGTGCTGGAGCTTCCACTGCCGGTCGACCTCGCAGATGATTCCACGTCATCTTGTACAGCATTGGAGCCTGCTGCATCTGATTGGGGTCGAAGGTTGGATTGCTTGAGGACTTGGGAAGATTGGCCGAATTCAAGGTCTACTAAAAGGCTCTCAATCTTGGCCATGTTTGCCTTGTTCATTTCCTCATCCTTCATGTTCTTCTTCCTATCCTCTTCAAGGACTTTGGACATTTTGCCGAATCCGTCTAAAAGACTCTGAATCTTTGTCATGTTTGCCTTGTTCATTTCCTCATCCTTCGTCTTCTTCTCCTTCTCCTCTTCAGTCTGCTTGTTCTCCTCATCTTGCCTTACAAAGTGATGGTGAGCAACGCCAATCAAGCTACACACCCCGCATCCGGCTGCCACCACGAAAAGGCTGAAAAGCGTATACCATGGCACGCCCTCGTCCTTGATTTTGGCGCAAACAGTATCTGGTGAGTTTGAAGGGCAAGCATTTGGGAGCACCGGTGACTTGTCAAAGAAGAATGCAGTTTTAGAGGCAGCAAATCGGAAGGTTTCGAGAGTCCGATAAGCTCGCTTGGATACGACGGCTCCTGTAGGCACATAAAGCTCTGCTGTTGGTTCTTTGTGATAGCCACAAAGCTGTTTGCGGCTTCGAAATGTGTTCCAAGCCTCATCATCCAAAAGTGCAGCAGAACATTTTTTACCATTCAAGTTCTTCAAAACATCTTCCCACCTTTTTGAGAATGTTGTCAAGTTGGCAACTTGGAAGGGCCGCAGAGGTTCTTCATAAACTACGTGGGTGCATAGAGGAATTTTCCGTTGTGATGCCTCTTCCAGGCTTGGAACCTCTCCTTTTATCTCTTTTGCTGAGACCATCTCAGCAGTGACGCCGCCACCATACACTGCCGTGCTCAGCAAAATGAAGAAGCCCAGGCCCAAACGTAGCATGTGGGATGGACGAGCGCGGCTTGGTTTGTTCGAGTCCCTCCTGTGGCTGGTTTTCGACTTGTTGACAAAGGCCTCACACACACCAAGAAGGGCATCACCAAGTCCGTGTGTGAAACAGCAAAAGCACTCGCGGAACTTCTGCATGCATCGCGCTTCCTCATCTTTCTTTGGAGGTGGCCCGGGTAGTTTGTCAAGGCATCCTTCCGGATGACCTGCACTAGCATGCGCTGCTCCTGCCTCCGCTGCGGCTGCTACCGAAGCAGGAGCAGCTGCCCCTGCACGTGCTGGTCTGGATGGTGTGTCAAGCCAGTCAAGCCAATGGTCAAGTCCTTTCATGGCGACAATGAAGAAGAATACCACTCCCACGAAGAAACCCCAAGCTTCAGGACTGAAGATAGAGATCCACCACCCCCAGTACTTCTTTCCTGAATCTGACGCAAAGAAATCACACTTGCTTTTGGATACCATGAAGAGTGGAGCGGTGTACAACTCGATGACATAGGTCATTGCTTGCCTGCGATGAGTCAAGGCGAATGCCCCAGTGCACAAGTCCGCATAACCCATTCCTGTTGCGAAGGCACACAGATCAAAGTTGGTGGTAGCTCTCGAAATCTTGCCTTGTACTCTTCAAAAGCTTTGCTGAGGTTGTAGTCAATGAAATACTGGTCGATGCCATTCTCGATGCCCTCCTCAACCCTTTTGATGACTCTATGGTCAATTTGAACTTTGGACTGGTTGAGCTCATCCAGTGACCCTTCCCAAAACTTTGCTACGCGACCTCCGCAATGCCGGTTTTGCGAGTATTTATAGACTTTGCTGCAACCGGTATTTCCCAAGTAGCCCCCTTCCAAAGTGCTCTCTGCGTGGAAGACCCGGAGAGAATCACCCTCCAGAAATACGGCCAGCGACTTTTGGAAAAACTCGGCAGTCCCTTGTCGCAGGTTCCCACAGGTGGCATAGGAATAGGCCTGCCCCAACACACCCCATTCAAAATCCAAATTGCAATTTTGTGGGTCGACATAGCACCACTCCGTTTCGCACCAAGGTGATTCCCCTGAATTGGAGGGACCGCATTTGAGCTGTGCTGCAGTTTCACTCTCATAAATATGAACTGCACAGGAAGCATTTATGTCGTGAGTGTTGCAGCCAAGGCCAAATCGGTTAGGACACAATCCGTTGTGCTCCAGAGTTTTCACTGCCTTCTCGGAGGAATGGTTTCCTATGCATGGGCATCTGTCTGAATGGGATCCAAGTGTGATGTGGGGAAGTGCCAACAGGAGTGCCGCAAAAGCGAAGAATCTCATGGCTTCGACTGATGCTACTTCCAAGTTCTCAGCCCTCTCCACTTAAACTTAAGCCATTCAGTTGCGGGTTCGATAATCTTGACATATCTTGACCATGTCCATTCAGTGAGAAATCCTGTAGAATCCGTTGATACCAAGCGACAGACCGCATGGATCGAGTTTCCAATGAGAATCTGGAGGAAAATACTGGTGTTTATCTCCAAATATAGGTGTGCAGTCTTTAATTTTTCCTCAAACCCAATTCTGAGACAGAGATTGTCCAAAACAATCAAAAAAAACGCAAAGAGCTACAGCCTTTTGCAACTTCGCCGGTTTGTCCAGCGCGGCAGGCTTGACCAGGGGGGCGCAACAAGCGAAAATGTGAAGCGAGCAACTTTCATTGAAAGGGTCGCCCTGCACCCAATCTACGGAAAAGTTGGTTGGTTTTATATCTGTAATTAAAACATATTAAAACAGCCTATATAGTATAGATTGTGGATTCATATGATTATAGACTGTCATATTCACGTACAACCTACAGGGAAAGCAAAACTTGGGTTGGCAACCTCCCACAATCTGCCTCTGTAAGAATTCATTCACCTGTTGAAAAAGGTCATTGTCGCAAGTCGCCATAGCTCCCCTAGTCGCCAGATTGAAAAGATGTCGAACATTGTCGAACTGCAATTTGGATTGCCCGCAGTTCGTAAGAACTCAGCCTTCAAATGTCTGACTTGGTCTTTCTAAACGATCGCTGTGCCTGGGAATTTTGGCAGTTGCCAGCTACAGAGGTCACATCGTCAAGGAGCACGTCTTTTGCGATGTGGATGTTCACACCGTCCTGCCACTGCGGCAACCCGGCAACATGCGGCAAAACACATCTCATAAAAAACCCAATGCATGTGCTTCGCTGTTTTTCTCAGCATTGGTCCACAGTGACAATCGAACTGCAGAGATTGTGTGATTTGTCCTGCTACAGCAATTTGGCTTAGATCTTCATTCGGATTGAGGCATGCAGGGATCAAACGCCACCTGAGTGTAGGCTATATTGGACAGCACCACAGCTTCAGTTGAGAAAGCACCACAGCTTCAGTCAGAGAAAGAAGTCACTCAGCACACGACCCAGAGTCTTGACTTTGACAAGTCGCTATCCTCAGTTTCAGCCAGTGTCCATCTACCAATGCCAACGCATCCAGTGGCTGTTTCTTGAGACAACCACAGAGCCAGGAAGAGGGTGCAGGTTGTGTGCCGCAACCTGGCACCAATCACAATGAGATCCAGGAAAACAAACCCTGAAACAACCCTTGACAAATTTGGGTTTCCTAGAGTGGGGGTACCCCCCTTTTAAATCCATGTTATTTTCGGATTGTCCATGGTTGTGTACTATCCATAAATGGCGGTATCCTGGTATCCTCATTGATGGTTGGGCCATGGAAACGCCTCCTGCATTTGCCCCGCGCGGATCTCTGACAGCGGGAAAGCAGCGTGGGCCACCAAATCGTCCGTGGACAACCTCAAATCAACCGAGTGCGTCTGATGCACTTCCAGGCCCACACTCACAACTGTTCAGCCATTTCAGCCCAGATCATTTCATGATTTGAGACCTGGTTGAACTTGATGATCTTGATGACACTGAGCACATTGCGAATCGTAATCCCACAAGAGCACATGCACCCACAGCTCCTACGAACCGTTGAGACTGCCGGCGGCTTCAAGGAAACATCCGAAAGGATGCGAGACACAGCAGGTCTGTTAAGCCATCTTGCCCACCTAACGCTGTCTAGGTACGAATTTATCAGATTTGATGTCGGGATATCCTCTCTTGTCCCACAATCATCTTGCCCATATATCGACAAACGAAGGAATAAAATGGAATAAACATCCCCCCCATCCCCCTGACGCTGCAAATTGCAACCACTGGACTGTCCTCAATTGGCACATCTTCAAACTTCTTTGGGAAGGCCAACGCAATCGACTCGTTCCACATAGGATTGGAATCCTGCAGGCGCTCACGGGAAACTCCACGGAATCATCTCTACAATGGCTTTGTCCAAACATAGGGTGCCCCCAAATCCAAGGGTTCATCATGGTCCATCATCATTTTTCCACTACAATTGGAGAATTTCATTGCCACAAATTGGGAGATTCCCCTAGTATCCCCTAGTCCTACACAAAGTCCCAGCCCCTGAGCCGCTGCACTCCTCTAGGACTGTGAGAGACTTGGCGAATCGGCGGACAGCGGCCTCTCTGCTGAAAAAAAACAGGAAAGTTGGCTTGGCACCAAAAGAATGCAGTTTCAGCGGAGTTTCAACATGTTTCAACATTGTGAATCTGCAAGTTACTAGTTCTTTTCGACAGCGAGTTCTGCAGGCCTTTCGATCTTTGTTTCTGCTTCGCATCACACGTTGCTCCACCTGCATCGCTCTGGCCGATTCACATGGGCGCAATATGTGGGAAATTGCTCTGAGTCCTAAACCCCTGGCTGTTGCTTCAATGGATTGCCACCTGAGGATGATAAAGAAAGCAGTGCCGTGGCAACTTTGGCAACTGTTTTTTGTAATCTAATCAAAGATGTCTGAAATAATGAGAGACGCACGCGCAATGCTGAAGGTGATGTACGGATCGATGAACTTTCGCTTTTGAGCCTTGGACCACTGACACTGAGCAAAATCAGGGCACTGGGCCCTTTGCAACTGCAAAATGACATCTGAACATCCATTCATGTTCCAAAATATCCAACATCATGTTTCAACACTGGAGTCAGTCTCCATTTGATTGGTTCTTCTAAACCGAACAGGGTGAGACAATCAGTGACATCCACCCAAAATCTCCAGTCTCCAACCTGTTCCAACCTTTTCCAACCTGTTTAGGCGGAGACGGGGCCGGAGCGACTTGGAAGATTCTCCGCCTTCACCAAGTTGCACATCACAGCGCCACGGTCCAGTTCCGCCGCCTGGCGCAGGTGATGCACTGGGGGGCCGGGGGGATCATCTAGGACTGCTTGGGGGGGGAAGTGTTCCTATATATATTATATATATATATATATGATGATTCTATGATGATCTATGTATCATAGATAGACAGCTAGGTAGATTAGGTAGATAGATGGATCAGTAGGTAGATAGAATATCCTCTGATGAACAAGTCAACCTTGATGAAACATGGACTCAATGAACTGGCAAAGCTTCGCGGGCTTCGTGCCTGCATGGCAGCCTTCGATTGCATCTTATGCCGCGTCAGGGCCAAAACCTGATCCAGCAGTGATCCAGCTATCCAGCCATCAGCCATGAAATGTTCATGAAAATGTGATCAGGGTTCCAGCATTTCATGAAAAATCTTCCAGCAGGACTCAAATTTCGGAAAATCATCAGGGAATCAATCACTGATCCATCAGTTCCCTTTGTTTAATCACTGCCTTTGTCTCTTTGCTGGAAAAAAAATGGAAAAAATCTGGGAAAAACCTGGGAAAAACCTGGAAAAAAATATGGGGAAAATGGGGGAAAGTCGAGGCACCCTTCGAAGGCCGGCGTCAGGTCCTTCCAGCATCATTCCGATGTGATGAGCCACCTGGAGCACCCCAGAACCACTGGTTTTGTCTTGGTGGAAGTTAAAACGGAGCAACCAACAAAAATTAAAACATAGTCAATGTGTATATCATGTATATATATATATATATATACACATTATATTATTATATTATATATGTGTATATATATATATTATATATAATATAATAATAATAGTCAATAACATCTCAAAACCCTCCAAACCTCCGTGACATAGTCAATGTCCTCTTGGGTAAACTTGGTGCCTGTGCAGCTGCGCTATGGCTGTGGTAGGTCCTACTAGGTCACTGTCTCTTGGCATGGCTTGGCATGGCTTGGCATGGCTTGGCATGGCTTCACCCGGCCTTCCTGTTTGTTGATGCACTTGATGGCACCTGTTGCAGCACCAAGGTGCAGCCAGTTGCAGCTCTGCCACGGCTGTGGACCATTGTGGACCTGTGGAGCCTGTGACACATCGCGGCACCTAGGCATTTTCGCGAGGTGTCGAACAAGGGCACCACCAACTCAGAACCTGGGACCCGAGGTGAAGGAATGAAGAATCTGGGATGAAAATGATGAAATAGTGTGAACATACTTTATTTTTGACTTCTTGGAGCATGACATTGTCCACTTGGAGTCATGACAGCATTTTTCACTTCTCAAATCTGCGTGGCTGCCAACATCTCGGATCATCTTCTGGGCATCTTCTGGGCATCTTCTGGGTGCTCCAACGGACTTCCAGACCACTGCCCTGGTAGTTCTTGTGTCGTTCTTGGAACCAGCCTGTGTTGGGGCAGACAGATCCAGCCATTGGGGGATTGGTTGATGGCATGGGATGGGATCCAGCCTGAGTGCTCTGTGTCAGCAATATCCACATTCATCACATGGCCCACTTGAACGGCCTGGCCGACCACCAGCAACATGGTTTTGGGAGAGACACCACTAGGAAACTAATGGAAACTAGAGATATCTATAGAATTCTATAGATATTCCAGCTATGAGTGTGGGATCTTTATGGATCTTTGTACCAGAAACAGATAACTGCGTTAGGCTTAGCATATACATCCCTATCTGCAGCAGTTCCTTCCCAGCACGCCTCACCAGCCACGCCTACGCCTGACAAAAACCCAAAAGTCAGCGCAAGACTTGATCAGCTGCACACATCTCCATGGACATCAAGGACCAGGCAAGTCAGAAAGTTCAGCCTTCAATCAACTCCTCCTTCCCAATCTTTCACAAAATTTCCCCTTGGCCTACAGGTGTTCTGTGGTGCGGCAATGGCCCATCAATGACCTCACTGGACATCGGTCCCAGGTTTGCGGGTTGGTCGGGGTATACACGGTCACCAAAAATGGCCATGTTTCAGAGGGAAAATGATGATATAGCTTAGGGTTAGGTTTAAGGATAGATTCTCATGATTTCTCCTGGTTAAGCATACCGCATACCGTTTGATAGGGGGAAAATGATTTGATCTTCACCAGTTTTGGTGTCCCAAGCACTGGCCACCTGGCCGCTCGCCTCTGAGAATAATTCCTGCGTCTCTTGATCCAACAGCATCAGGGTTGTGGCCTCCAAACTGATGGGCTGGGGTCTAAAATCTGGAAATTGGTGGTTGAACATGTTTGAACATGTTTGAACATGTTTGAACATGTTTCAGCCATTGAATCCGGGGATATCATGAACTTAAAATATCTTAAAATCATTGGGATGCTGAAGATCAAATGACCAACCAGATGGATAGTTGAGTCTCATTTAAGTTCCAAGTGCCCCATCACTCCAACGTCCAAAAAAAACACACCACGCTTCAGGTCTGAGGAGTCGCAGAAAATATGAGTTGGTCTCGATTTCGAGTGGTGAATTGGTGATCAGCTGTGATAAGAGATACACCAAAGTAGCCAGTTTCAGATACCTGGGAAAAAACCAATGGAAAACCGATGGAAAATCAATGGAAAATGACAATGTTGATATCAAAACCCCATGGAAAACCAATGGAAAACGACAACCCATTGAACTTTGGGTACCCAAATTCCCCATGTCAGGTCTCCCCCCAGTGTCCTCAGCGCCCAGGACCGTTCTGATTCCCTCCAGAGCTGGGACAAAAAGAGTCGCCTCGGAAACGGCGGAAAACACTGTGGTTGTTGACCAAATGAAAGCTGACACTGAGACCTTTCTCGTACTTCAATTTGATATAATGTCATCATAGACTTTATTTTTTGAAGGAAAAAAATGTGAGGAGTAGTGGTCAGGGTGGCACCCCTGATGCAAATAAGACGGCCAATTACTGGTGGACCGCTCTTTCGCTGTTTCATTTCCTGAGCCCCGACCATACGTTGCGAGGCAGCTGAAGTGAATTCTGGGGAGCCTGGACAACTTGGATTTCTTGGAGCTCCAAGAATCTTTCGAAAGCCAACTTAGATCAACTTAATATAGCACCCCAGACCTTGGATTCAGATGATTTAGATTTACCATCTGGTTATTTGACAGTTAGCCATGGAAAATCCCCATTTTCAATAGGTAAACCATCTATTTCTATGGGTCATCTATACCATGGCTATGTTAAATAACCAGAGGGTAACTTATCCAAAATGAGGTAATTTAGTGTGGCTACATCTCTTGAAACTCCCCAGAGATCATCAACTACCACCAACTACCACCGAGGGGCCACCAGGCCTGTAGTGCGCATGGACTTCTCGCATTGCTCGATGACCTCCCAACAAAACTGGCTGTGGTATCTGTGCAGCATGACAGGAGGGACGTTACCATGGATTGAAAAATCGTGAAAATGATTCATGAAAAGGTCTGAAGGATCGAATCTTCCCACATTTGCGACCTCATTGAAGCTCTGCTTGTCATCCCCAACAGCAACAGAGATGTGAGAACCTCCAGTGGTGCCAGCTTTCAGCGGTGCAGTGCAAGGGGCAATAAACGACACACTGAGCCGTGGACAAATGGCAGACAGCACGTCTTCATCTTTCTGGGTGAAGGTGCCGTGGTTCGATTTCCTGGGATGGCCATGACCACATCACTGCAATCTGCGGCTGTGGCCATCGGCACTGGGGGCACCAGCTTGTTGATGACAGAGACAACTCCATGTACTTCTCCACCTTTAAAAATGGGCATGCCTGGGCTGCTGGCTGTGTTGGGATCCAGTCCCTCTGGGCTTTTTTCCAAGGCGGCGGCACAAGATGCTTTGCACCGCGATGCCAGTGTTGAGGTAATTGTCATGGAGTTTGGGATCGTAAAGCGACTCATCCTGGGCAACTTGGGCAACTTCCAAGCTGGTTCCCCCAATGGTATCATGAATCACCTCTGAAAATCATACGTCCCCCGATGGCCCCGATGGATCCGATTCGGTCCTTGATTTCAGCAATGTTGATGAAATTTCCGGTGTTTGCCACATGACCTCACAGACATCAACGAAAAATGTGTCACAGATGTGTCAGGGGGTCCTGAAAGGCCTGAAAGGCCCTGGCCTATCACACCCTGGTCGAGTCCCCAGTGGAAGGACGCAGGCAAATTTGAAGTTTGATGAGACGCGATGAGCTCGTTCCGCTCCTGAATAGCACTGCTTCTGATGTGAGCTGAAACTATCTATGCAAGACAGGAGTTGTGCCCATCTTGTTGCAGGGCTTATGTTACATATATATATATAAGTGGCAAATCATGGCAGAAAATCATGGCAGAACATGGTGAGTTTCCATGGCAATTCACCAGCCGCGCCTTGTTCAGGAGCAGAAGGCCAACGGCTTCGGCTTGCAGAATCTCCTGCACCTGTGAAACTGGTGAAACTGGACCCAGGAGGGACGCGTAGGAAGCGGTCACCCACAATTCACCCAGGATTTGTCACCGGATGTCACCGGATGTCACCGGATGTCAGGCCTTGCTGATCGCACTCTCAAAGGCTTCCTCCCGTTCTTTATCCTTTCGATGCTGCACGGCAGCATTAGGATCCATCCTGGCGCTGCGCGTCTGGTATCGTCTGGGAGTTTGATGGGGATGAACCATCGGACCACAAAAGATCGGATTCACCATGAAACATATGGATTCAACATGATTCAACCATCAAAGATATATTGGATGATCCTCTGATCATTTAGGACCTTTAGGATAGCTGGAAAATCATCATGTTGTACCGGCAAATGATCTTTTCAGCAGGATTTTTTTACTAACTTCCACGTCATTGAAACATGGGATTTGGATGGATTTGGCAGATCCATGCAGATTCTTGTGGTATCAGATGTTCAACGAGCTGCTACAACTTGCAAGGGATCAAAGCCCTAAGGCCCCTATAAGGACCGCACACGAGAAGAGGGCAGCATCCCAAGATACAGCCAATGGTAATGCCAATGAACTGACCTGGCGGCGAAACTGAGTCAATGATCCAACCAGAAATGAGGTTCAACTACTCTTGGAATTCTTGGAAAGGACACCAAGTTGAAAAACTATGGTAAATCATCATGAAGATCAATATCCCTATGGTAACCATCATGGTAAAACATATGGTAAGTTTAGAATGATCATCATATGGGAAATCATGATTGGTTCACGCATCACCTCAACAAAGTTCACGGAACGCCCAATCACACAGGTCCATATCCCTGCAAAACATCCAGAGAAACTCCATGTTACATAGGCATGTCACAGTATCTTCGAAATTCTAAGGGACCTTGGCTCAGTTGCTTACCACTTTCCAGGTCTGAAAGGCCAAGCAGTTTGGCTATGATCAAGAGTAGTATCAGTTCATATCAGGATCAGCTTGCGACTTTCGTAGGCATTGTGTGTCAAGACAAAAAGGCGCGCCCTCAGAAACATTCTGA
>Ga0126342_10018538_pt1 | contig 11920 bp, 12 predicted proteins | sample Cyp1metagenome_FD_92528 | JGI IMG/M metagenome (GOLD analysis project Ga0126342, IMG submission 92528) | Coral microbial communities from Lord Howe Island, Old Settlement Bay, Australia - Cyphastrea 1 metagenome | ecosystem: Host-associated > Invertebrates > Cnidaria > Coral ... | reverse complement strand
CCTCCAGATTGAGCTGAAATGCCTATCAAAGTAACATACCAAAACCCAGGTCTGGAGTACGATGAAAACATGGTATGCGAAGATTTTCTGAATATGGGAATGTTGCCTTTAGATACATACATATATATGGTGCCATCCACATATGTGATTATATATATGTGATTATATCTATACTATGGTGCCATCCACATCCGGTAAATTGGCATAATCTGAGAGCTAGGTGCCAGCTCCATCGCTATGATCTGAGGTACGGACGGACAGTTGTACTTAAAAACGATGGTGTCTGGAATGCCTTGCTTTCAAGACCAAAGGCAGCGATTCCAACCATGCTCAAGTAGTACTACAAAATTCATCACAATTCTATAATACACACACATATATATATATATATTATAATATATTACATATTATATCATTAAAGAATAATGTGTCACACGCCGCGTGCAGCTCAACTGAGACGAATCAGCCAAATCATGTCAAATCTATCGTCCGCAATGGTCTGCCAAGTAGACTATTCTAGCGCAAGATAGTGCAAGCAAGCTGCGCAAAGTGATAGATTGCTGACTCAGTAGATCTTTCCTCCAAATTAGTTCGAACCTGAGGCCGGCAAAGGATGGCTCACCAAACTGCAAGATGCCACAGGCCAATGGCATGTTTGCCACCATCACTCTTTTTGTTTCTCTGGGATGTGTTCTTGATATTTCTTGATGTTCTTTAAGTTCTTTATGTGACACCATTATAGACTATAGACTTACATAGACTTTCTATCAGGTGGTTGGGAAACTCTACTTCCTTGATGTTCCTTGGCTTCCCATTTTGTAGGGAGTATGGAGAACACTAGCTCCGAATCATTCCGAATCGCTCCCTTCATCTCCCTTCTAACCGATTCTAACCACTGGATAGCTGTTGTAATTACACGTTGTAATTTACATGTGATCTCCCGCAGCTATTGAAGCAAGAAGCAGCTGTCGATTCACGCCATCCCCTTGAAGGTGCCGCGTCACTTCGACATCAGGCGCCATAGCTTTTTGCCACAAATGGCGACGGAGTCCCAGAGAGCTACAGTCTACAGATGTTGTGTGTGTGTGTGCAACATTGAGCAACCAGGCTAGATTCGGCTAGATCATGATAATGCATATAGCTAGGCTAGATAAGAAATGATAAGAATACTCCATGATTCATGATGTTTCAAAATCTTCAAAATCTTCACATTCAGGTTCAGTTCTCAGTGGTTGAAAAACAGCCAGCATGCGGCAACTCACCCTCCCCAGCAGTCTTGTCAGTGTCCAGCCATTTCCACTTTGACTTGCTGCGACTTGCCTGACGGTCGGGGTGCAAAAGACAAGATGGACGATACTATTGGAAAATTATTGACTATGATAAGAGATATAGGCAAGATTATTGGAAATATCTATGATATTCTATTCTATAGGAGATATAGTCTATTATTATTCCAATAAGAAATTTATTCTATGATATTCTTGCCATGTCTTATCATGTTCAATTCCTATTCAATCTTCAAGAGAAGCTTTCCGTCACTGCAACCGTGTCTGCAAGAGTGCCGGCTCACAAGAGGGGAGTGTTCTTTTTCAACAGCACTTTGACTTTGCGCGAAATTGGCGGCACACAACGGGGGGATCCCGCAGAAGATGTAAACAGACCTGTCCGATAGGAAAATCACAACAGTCAGACTGGGCCATGCAAAGATGCGAAGTCATGTACCGGCTTGCCCTGTCATCATCTGCTGAACAAATCGTAGGAGTTTCCTAGGTCTTCCACTTCTCCACCAACAAGGGATGCAATGACGCTCCAAAGAGGATCTGCTCCCACACTCTGGGATTCGTCAAGCACCAAATCCCGAGATGCGGACACAGGAAACCACACACCATTCTGCAACTCTCGTTCCAACTCACCGGCAGCCCATTGAACACGATTTGAGAAGAAACGAAAGCGAAGGGAAGACCCAGTATTTTCATCCAACCACTCTCTTGCCTGACGCAAGTTCCTGCTCACAAAAAGCCCACTGTCCCCCAGTTCTTTTGATTCCGGAACTCCTTCATAAGGGTGCAACAGCAGAAGCGGCGAGCGCTCAGGTCCACCCCAATGTAGCGGCCGTGAAGCAAAGGAGAGCGCACCTTCTTCTTCCAGATCTCCAAGGAGAATGCCAGTGCGGGCTGTCAGCGATACCCCCTCGGCATGGTTGGGAGAAACATCTGTGACAAGAACCACTGGCATCCAATTGGAGCGCTTCCAACGATCAATGTCAGCGACCAAGTCCAACCCGCCAATGCCAAAGAAAGCGGAGATCCGCAGTACCCAGTCTGCCAAATCTGGCAATAGACCAACAGATCCAGCACCAGCCCTACAGGCAGCTGCAGCAAAACGCCGGGGATCTGCTATGAGTACCTGGCCCGGCTGAATCTGGAGAGAATCGGTCACTCTGGCATGAATCTGTCCCGAGCTTCCTACCTGCGGCTCAAGTTTCCAGGTCCTGTCAAGAAACTCACGAGTGGAGGCAGAGGTCCCATCTCCTTCTGTGCCTGGTGTGCTCTGCAAATTCTCTGATTGGCATCTACTCGAAGTCCGACCTCGGACCTGTGTTATCCATCCTGCGTGCCTTCCGAGGACAAAGCCAGGGAAGAGGGGCCCAAGCATGGTGTGAGCGACGTACAAGGCAGCAAAGACCACGACACATTTGTGATGTTTTCCATGTCGTGCAGCGTGGTGTGCCATGGGACCAGATTCACTCATGGATGTCTTCATCCGTCTGAAGTCTCTGTGAAGGAGCGTGCTTTATCTGTTGAATTTTGCCTTCATTTGAATTTGTTGATTTTTCTCCTAGTTCTTTCAAAGATTCACATTGACTACATTAAGATCATTAAGTGAATTATATTGAATCTCTCACATGCTACAACTCACATGTCCCGTTTGTCTCTTCCACAAAACGAAAGCTTAATGGAGATATGTGGAGGTTGTTTGCCAAAATGTGAGTGTAGTTGGGATAAAGTAGCCTGTTAACTAGGCTAACAACGGTCATAGTAGTACAGTAAATACCACTGAACTCGTGCCAACAATTTGATACCATCACTGGTGCTACACATGGTATTCTTACATTCAGATGAGTTTGAAGCGCAAGCAGCTGCAAAAACATGAAACTTGGAACAAAAACAAAGGCAAGCACCTGTTGCCAAATGCATTGCTAAGACCAGCTGATATTACTATACAATCCACTGCCAGCTACAGCAAGCTGCTTCCCCCACGAAATCATCGTGGATCATGAAAAGGCTGCCTGCAACACATTCCGCCGGAGCTGTCGCAAATACCTGCGTCGGATTGCTTAAGCTCCAGAAATGAATGCAAGAAGAAAGCAAGAGAAGTAGCAACAGATTGCTCCGTACAAAATCACAAAGAAATCACATCATGATATGATAACATTGTCTGGACCTATTTCATGCAGTTACCTCCCTGCAGCAGGAAAGTAGGAAACGATAAAGGGAACTGACAAAACTAACCAAGGCAATCCAAGGGAAAACCAGTGGATACTGGATTGATAAGTATTATATTTAAATAATCGATTTATCTATGTGTATATATAATTTTATATACAAAAGATGCTGATGAGGACTTGCTGGCATAGTCTAGCACCAGCGCCAGCTAGCCTGGCGGAGGTTGCTCCACCACAGAGAAGCTGCTTATCTGTGGCTCTTGGCATCTTCCCCTGTTCAGGCAAGATGCCAACCGGAAGATTGGACAATCAGCTTCAATCGTGGTACATACTGCATAGATTGGCAAACCACACACAGAAAATATTGTAATGACGCATGTGTATATATATATATATTATATCATATTAAATATATATATAATGTTATTATAGTGAATTATAGTGATATATCACATGACAGAAATGTTCATGAAAGTTAGATGTATGCACACTGGCGATAACTGTCGTATACATCAAGAGAGCGAGACAGAGAGAGAGAGAGAGAGAGAGATATATATATATATATATGCAGACTTGTGCTTGAAGGATCTGCAGGCTTCAGTGTGAGTCTTGTGATGTAGCCTGCACAGCTTTGAGCTGTTCCACAGCATGTGGCAGCTTGGAAGCCAAAAGCCCAGCGCGCAAAGGCCTTTGCAAAGCCGAACATGGAGAAAAAAAATACAAAACGCGCAGAAAAACGGTCCGCAATGTCCGCAAAAGCGAGGCGTCCAGATTTTTAGTACTTGTTCCGCAGTGTTCCACATGTCTTCAAGATTCAAGTGGGGCAAATCAGCAAGTGCGATGTCGCTATACTCCCGAAGTCTTCTGAGCAAGCTACGTTTCCCAAAAGCTGGTTGCGTCCAGGTACTTCTCTAGGCTTAAGCCGAGTTCTTCAGCTCCAGCCTCGACCTACCCACATTGACCCAAAAACGTGTGGAGCATGGCATGGCTGAAATCTGCCAGGCGCCTCTCTGTGAAGCGTCTGCAAGTCTGCGTTGTATCCAATCCACAATTTTCCACATCTTCCATCCGGCCCTGTCGGCCCTGTCGGCCCTGTCGGCCCTGTCGGCCCTGGCACCAGGTCGCGCTCTAAATCTTCTGCTTTTGTAGACGCAAGTCCTGGCTCACCAGGTCACCACTACCATCTGCCAGTATTCTACCAGTCACCTGCCCTCCCCAAAAAGTTCCCTGAACATCCCTGATAGCAGTACTCTGCCTGATCTTCATCGTGGATCAGTGCTGTACTCTTAGCCACTCAGCCTTTTCAGTTGTTGTGTGCCATGCCAGGAATCGCTGGAAAACGCTGAACACACACTCTAACCTCAGAAACCAAAAGACTTTTTATTGCAGAATCATGCAGAAACATGTAGAAACATCTAGAATCTAGAAACATGTAGAACCATGTTTTCTGATCAGCTTGGCAAGTCCTTTTTGACGCTTGCGCCGAGGCGGCATTAGCCTCTTTGTCGGACATTAGCTCAGCATGAATGGTCAAGTCCACAGCTCAAAGATGCTCAAAGCATTTCTTTTTCATATAGACTGCATTGACTGCATGCTTTATGTTATTGATGTTCAGTGCATTTTTGGAGACCATCTACATCCATCTACAGTGCCGACTTGTCATAGCGTTTGTGGCACTTTTTCAGCAGCTGAACAATGGTAATTTACTTTGTTGCACTCACAGCCTGAATTGGTGCCGCGGATCTATGGGAATTGTGGCGTGGTTTAAAGCATAAGTTTACATATACGCTAAAGCAACCAGGACGAATTATTCACAGCATATCAACTGCATGCATTTAGATATATTTAGATGACATGGGTGTGCAGGCTCTTGTCGCAGAAGGCCATTTCCTTATATATCTGAAGCTCGAGCCAATAACAGGACGATTCAGCAGGACAGGAAACCACCGAATCATGAAGCAGTCAGTCTGTCGGGTAGAAACTCTTGTAATGAAAAGCAACTGCTTGACAGAAAAGGAGAAATCAAGCCAAAAACAAATTCCACATGAATTTCGCTGTTGAATTCTCCAGTTGCACCCATGATGGTAGACCCCGGATCAGTTTGCTTCCTCAATGGAGAGGCCGCAGTGGAGGAACTCTGACAACTCCGACCTACGAAGTCACTAGTATTAGCTCAATCTCTAGGACAGGTCCGCCCTGGTCTCTAAGCGCTCTTGCAGTCATTTACGACAATGCCAAACAATTCCTCAGGTCATTGTGGTAAAAGGATGTAAAAGGATTATAAAAACATAATCACAGTATATTAGGTTTATATAGATTTATAATATATAATAATAGAATAATAGTGAAACCATGCCACAGCCAGCTTTTGGCAAAGACTTCAGCTGCACCACAAACATCTGCTCACACATCTACTTCCCCCGTGGTCTAGGGCCACCGGCTTGAGGGAAGAGCAGTCCTGTCTCTATCTGCCGCTTCATGATGCAACTGTTCGAACTGAATGTCCCAAACATTCCTAGACTCCCTCGATTCATCTGCAGGGAGAATAACGAACTGTAGGAAGATTGCAGTAATTAGTGTTCTAACACGATGTATCTGCAACATCCAGATCCAACAGTCAGGGGGGTGTGGAGTGCCCTGCTAGATGGGCATACCAGTTTCAGCACCTCCTTTCCCAAGAGCTGGCGCAGAAGGAAGTGAATCAAGCCACATGGTGCCTGACAGCCCCAGCTAGTAAGTCTTCAGTAGGCAACTGGACCTTGTACATTGGAAGTTGTTCCTGCTCTGCCACCATGATGCCCTGCCTATTTTGGATGTGGCTTTCCCTGTGATGTAGCTGCTACAGTCCAAGGTCAGAGAGTGTCCAAACACTCGGATATATTCGCACATCCTTATGATTGTCTTTTGCAATGTGAATTAACGAATGCAACCAGCATCCCACTTGGCTACAGATTGCTTCACACTTTGCCGCATTTTTCCAGGCAGTGGCGACCAAAAGTCGCGTACATGCCAGCATTCTCAAACGCTCACACCACCACGGATGACTCGGTCACGAAGTAGCGCTGCACCATCTCGACCAGAAAATCCTATTTAGGCAGGGCCCCCCAAGTGATACAGTCAGCAGCAATACAAAATAGGATCAAGCCACCAGAATAAAAGCACAATGCAAAAAAGCAAACATGGGTTCCATATGGTTCCATTGATATCCATTGATATGGTTCCATGCGATGGGGCTCATTGATGCTCATGGTAGGATTTGGATGGATTTGATTTGGCATAGCTGCCATTTAGCAGAGCAGCCAGTCCTTCTTGAAACGAAGATGATTCCCTGGAGTGGAGTGAAATTCGATCTTCTTTGCCTCGTCCAGGCTCTTCAATCCGAACCAGTCCTCTTTGTACCAAGGTGCATCACGCATAGTCACCAGCTCCGTGCGAGAGCCATCCTTGAAGTAGCCAAAGTGCTCACTCTCCTTTGGGTGCACCATGGTATCGTCCTCGGCCATCACCAACACAAGCTTTTCCAAAGACTGAAAGTTCTGCTTGTAAGTAGAGTTCTGGTGCCCCTGCACCTCATTGTTGATGTAGGGCAAGAAATGCCCATGAGTCCTGTACTCCACCAGGTTTTCTGCATCACGGTAGTAGTTTGCCTGCGCCAATCGGTTCTGCACAAAGGAAGAGTAGACCCCGGCATGCGAGACGATGGCATCAACCGCACGGCACAAAGGTCCAACACCTGGCACACTCATGGGACACTGTGGAAGGCCATTCACGCCCATCATAACACCATGCATCGACAGGAAAGTCTTCACTGGTGGATTGTTGTATTTGTGAATGTAGCCACGGATCACAGTGTTGCCCTGTGAAAAGCCAACTGCATTGAAACCGCCGCTAAGCTTTGCATCTGCGCGTACCACACGAGCAAATTGGTCAACCTGCCTTAACACAGCCACGGGCCCATGCACAACCATGCAGCTGTACAAGTACCGACATGAGCACAGGCCTAATTGTGTCACATGACTTGCTGTGATCATGAATCTAAGCCTTGCTTTGACTCGATGTTTGACCCGTGATTTTATATAACTGCCATGCTGGCCATGCTGCTCGTCCATGGTCATGAAGAAGCCGTTGGACTGATCTTGCGTGTCGCAATCTGAGAGTTTCGTGGGGTCGGAGCACAGCTCCACACTGTGCACGTAGGCATTGGCAGTTTCAGCGATGAGCTTGCGCAAAGGCACCATGCCCATGGGGTTGTTGCCTCGTCAGGAGCCATGATGTGCCTCCTTTCCACTATTTTCCACTACTGAACATAGAAGATCATAGAAGTGCAAGAGATGCAAGATTTTGTATCTAAAAGGTTGGGATTTGTGCGCCAAGTTGCCAAAGTCGCCCATGCCATGCATCATCACCTGAGCTGTGGGTAGGACTTGGTGCTGGGAGTGCACCATAGTGCGCCTATTTCCGGCACTTTCTCATCTTTCTCTTGATAATGGCGAGGTTTATGTGTCTCCGAAGTATGTTATGTGACATTTTTAAGACAAGGGTACACCTGTTCCGGTACAGGTACGGTACAGGAGCATCACATTAACCTGAATGCTGAATGCCTATGAATGCTGACCGGTCAAGAGACCACTGGAAGTCCCGCTTTCGCATTGCTCCTTCCAGCCATTGGCTCCTCAGTGAACTCGAGGATGGCGGCCATTCCAAAATCGGCCAAGCCTGGTAAATCAAATGCAGCCGCCATTGAGATCAAAGTCGCCACACCTGAAATGAAGACAGCTTGCAGTAGATTAAAGATTATGTCCCACAGGGATGAACAATGATGTACAGATATGTGCAGTAGTCCATACGATTTGAGAAAGGAAACAGGAATTTCGGAATGCCTTTTAAAAAATATTTATATTGAGAAATGGCAAATCCGACACATCAATCAGGCTTGAAGCTGCAAACGATCATTCCCGTTGGGCCTGTGTCAAAATAATATTATACTTGAACTCTTTTGGTCGAAGCCTCTTACAACTGTGTATTCAAGACTTCCTTCTCCGAACTCTGCATGCAGCAAAGCGTTGCTCCCACTAAACATTTCGTTCAGCCCGAGAATCCTGCTTTGAGCGCCATGACGGTCGTGCTTGGGCTCTACAGTGCTTCCACTTTTGAGAATACTTGAGCCAGCTCAGACCCGAAAAGCATGCGTCGTCCTTATCATTGTCCTGACCACCACCAGCAGTAGCACCAGCACCAGCACCAACCACGACTAATCAAAGCATTGTCAAAACACATTGAACATACCATCCCATTCTAAGAATATGTGTATATAATGCTATTCATCTGTGCTAACTGCATGTTGAGACCTTTTTATCTGACGCTGGATAAGACATCTCCGTTGCCACCCTTTCTGCTCTTTTTCTCACGGCATCCGTATTCCAGGCTCGTGTCCTTCAGAACTTTGAAACAAAAACACTGTTGTACGTCAAGACTTGTGTGGCTACACTTCGCCCAGCACAAGTTGCAAACAGCTACAGCCTATCATGAGGCTGTCAGCCACACTATGGCGGCTTGTTCGACGCAAAGTAGCGCGCAACCAGTTCATGGAGAAACTCCTGGCAGCTGACCCCCATCCTATGACCAGCACCAAGCTGCCAACAAGCTTGGTCCTCTAGTGACGCTAGTCAAAGGAGCACTATACCACTACATCCTTCAACACACACGCACACTGCATCTAATAACACGACACTACCCGACATTCACATCCAGCACATTTATTTCATTTTATTTCAGTGCTTCCATCCTAACAACAGATCAAACATGGTGCGAGTATTTTACCCAAACATACCCAAACAATAAGACAGGTCTGGAGGCGCAGGCAGTCTGTTCATGAGGAAAAAAACATGATGGTTGCAATGGTTTGCATATGTTTGCCCCGTGCACACGTTTTCTCAAATTTCATGACATTGACTAAACATGATCAGAAACCACCTCAAATAGAACAACCCTCGATCAAAGGGCAAAGGCCATGAAAGCTGCTAGGGCATGTATGGTTATCGCTGCCCTGCAAACTTCACAGCAAAACATAAGACATCCCAAAAGTGTTGCCTTACTGAAACGAAGGTGATCACCTGGCGTGGAATAAAAGTCGATCTTCTTTGCCTCGTCCAAGCTCTTCAATCCGAACCAGTCATCTTTGTACCAAGGTGCATCACGCATAGTCACCAGCTCAGTGCGAGAGCCATCCTTGAAGTAGCCAAAGTGCTCACTCTCCTTTGGGTGCACCATGCTGTCATTTTGCGCCATGACAAGCACCAGTTTCTGAAGCGACTCAAAGTTGCTTTTGTGGACTGAATTCTGGTTCCCTGGCCCCTGAATCTCATTGTTGATGAATGGCAGGAAATGACATGAAGCTCTGTATGCCTTCAAATTGGCAGCGTCCCGGAAATAGTTGGCCTGTGCCAAATGATCTTGCACAAACGAAGAATATATACCCACATGTGAGATGATCGATGTCAAAAGGCGACAGAGCCCAGATGTCAATGGACAGTCTGGCACCCCATTCACACCCATCAAAACACCATGTATAGACAGGAAGGTGTTCACAGGTGGATCATTGTACTTGTGGATGTAGCCCCGGATGACCTCAATTTTTCATGTGTGCGGCCTCTTGAGAAATAGTTGACATGTTGATTTGTCAGTGCTCCACGCATCAAAAGATCCAAGCACTGAAATATATAAAATCATGCAAAAGTACTGGAATCTGCCAATCGAGAAGCGGTGTTGCCCTGTGAGAATCCTAGAGCGTTGAATCCACGATGCAACTCGGAATCTGCTCGCACAACTCGAGCAAATTGATCTACTTGCCTGTTCAACATGTCATAATGGAAAGACACAAACAAATACACAATCAAGGGTTTGGAAGTTGGAAAAACCGAAAAAATGCACTGCACGCGCCCTTGACAACTTTATGATGGTCACCTGGCCAGAATCAACCCATTATGAATCCTTTTTGGAGCCAGGAGGAAAATAAGGGGTACACACCACGATACATCTAACATCATCTAACTATATAGATCCCGGGTCTTGCAAGTGCGAGCCCAGAAAAGTACTGCTGGGTAAAATCCAACAAAGTGAAGTTGCTTGTCAATTGTGGGCTGGCAAACTGACATAAATATCAAAACCTGTCCCTTGCGATCCCTTGTGCTAGACTTGTCACTTCTCCATGGTCATGAAAAAGCCGTTCTGTTGGTCGTCATCAGAACAGTGTGACAACTGATCAGGATTCGAGCAAAGCTCAACGCTGTGCACGTAGGTGTTGGCTATGCCGGCCAGCATGTTTTGCATAGGTACCATGCCCGCTGGGTTGCTGCCTTTAGCGTGCACAGGTTGAAGGAGTTATATATATATAATACACAAATATATATATATACACATATATACATATGGTGCAACATGATTCAACAAGCTTTTGGAAACTACATTGCCCTCTCACTGATCTTCAGCACTTGAACTTCAATGAAACCTTCTCTTGACATCCAAGCAGCCGTAGTCGCCCATGCCATGCATCATCACCTGATTGAGGGTGGCCACCACCTTCATCTACCGTCGATCTGAGCTGAAGATCCACTATGATCCATTGCTATCAAGTTAGATGTCCAGCAGAGTCTCTCGCAAGATTCGATTGTTTGGACACTTTGTTTGGACACTTTGGATGTCTAGAATAGAATACCGCGTCTTCATGATCAAATAGTTTTGTGTTTCCACCAAAATTAATATTCATTGCATAAGAGACACGGTCCGCCTCCGCCCAGCAAGTTCAAAGTGTCCTTGTTATTCTTTTTCATACTAGATCCTCATTCTATCCTATTATGAATATACTATTTTTGTCAGTCTTTATGGAATCCTTTGGTTTTGTATGGAGAATGAACATGTCAGAAGCAGACCTGAAATGTCCCAGCATTGGCCATTTGCTGGTGGACTTGACGGCATGTTATTGCGTGTTGATGTCAGCAAAACAAATTCACGTACTTAATCCAAAAAATGTGTATGCCATAGGAATATTCACAATATTATGTATGGTATGTATACATATGGTCAGGCACACATGATCAAAGCCACAAGTGATGACAACTTTTGAAAGTATGCCAAGGTCATCCTGCTCTGCGCCAAGCTGCAATTGGCAGCTCTGCTTGTGATGTCTTCTTTTGTCCTGCCGTCTCCGCTTTTCGGAAATGCAGAATATAAGGGCTGTCGCTGAAATTCAGCTGGCTTCTGTCCAGTTTCTCCTGCAAAAAATCCAAAGACTGGAGCCCACACCCCCCAAAAGTTGATCAGCAATTCCGACATGTCCAACCTGAGAGGAGGGGGCGAAAGCCAGGGACTAGTTGGAACGGAGACAGGAGAGTGGAGAGCATGGCAGGGATTGCGGTTGGGGGTTGGTTGAGGCATCGTTTGGGAGGCTGAGGAGCCGGCATGGTGAGGCCTGGTTTG
>Ga0126342_10018537_pt1:10000-11921 | contig 11921 bp, 9 predicted proteins | sample Cyp1metagenome_FD_92528 | JGI IMG/M metagenome (GOLD analysis project Ga0126342, IMG submission 92528) | Coral microbial communities from Lord Howe Island, Old Settlement Bay, Australia - Cyphastrea 1 metagenome | ecosystem: Host-associated > Invertebrates > Cnidaria > Coral ... | reverse complement strand
TTTTCTCAAACTTTTGGTGTTGACATGTTTTTCTCAAACTCGTGCAAATCAAAAAATGGGGAAAATTGAGTAGTTTTGGTGTTGACGGACTGAAACTTAGAACCACTCTTTCTAAATATTACACAAATCCCTGCGAGTCATTCTAAGTTACTCCCAAACCCCCCTGAAATGAGTAAGGTTCTATCTTCTGGGTAAAAAGATTTGGAAAACTGCGAGGCATTCTAAGTTTCCGTCCGCCGGTATAAATCGAACAAGGGATTTCCTCAACCAAGATGTTTAGTGAAGCAACACGGATTGGAATTATGCTGGATGCAACTTGGGAATGGGTAGGTCAATAGGTTAGGTCAATGAGTCAATAGGTTTCTTGTTCGCTGTAAATGGTGGATTACTGTGGCAAACCCAAAGCATTGCTTGTTTGCTGCCCATCGAAGATTAAGCAGCCATTGGTGCAACAAAAATCCCAGCGAGTGCATGTATGAACGGGTAGCTTAAGCGCAGAAAGATGCTTCAGTTAGACAATGAGAGTTTATCCAAAATAATCCGGTAGAGCTGCATGGTGTGTTATAGCCACCTGGCGAACTAGACTCCTTGGCACGGGCACAATCTCATTCCCCTCTGAGAACAAAGGCCCCCCCGTCCTTGCGCAAAAAGCTGGGCTGAATTCGTCGCAGGGGTGTATGCCTGCAGGCGGTTTACTCATGAGAGTCTTCAGGATTAGCAAAACAGATAAGTATAAGTTCTTTCCAAACGAAGAAATCAGCCTCATGGATTTTTAGAAGAGCAAATCAAAGCCTGATAGAATCTGATAGAATCAAGGACCTCTGTTTTCCTGATTGAAGCAAGTCTATCATCTTTGTCGTGAAACAAACCTCCGAACGACATGTTTTTGCACAACAAGTCCACCTCCGTTGGCTTAGTATCTCTCTGAAATTGGCAGGACATTGTTCATGCATATCATTGGGGAAAGAATTCAAAATGGATGAAGAGATAAGATGAGATAAGTGGTAGCCTGTACAACGGCAGATAGGCTACGTGTAAGTGTAAATATGTTTGCACTTTCGAGCCTCCTGGTATCAACAGTTTATTCAGGCAGTTAAGCCTAAACAGTCCAGCTATACTGGGCCTATTGGGGCCACGTTCCGGGAAAAAGCGCGCTTCTTTTTAAATAATATCCGCATCCCATTTTGCTAGTAAGATGGAGGTTTTTGAAAAAAAACATCCCCAAGGTATTGGCCATTAAATATTTCAAACACTATCCTCAGAAAAAGGTTGGATCATCAGGACATAGAAACAATCAAAACGTCTCCTTACTTGTACTGCATCTGTTTCGAAATTTCTTGCCTTCCATAGTGGATTTACCCATTAAAAATGGTGGATCTTTCCATAGTTATGTTAGTTTACCAGAGGGTAAACCTCCATGTCTCTAGGGATTTCCCATGGTTTTCCTATGATTTTCCATGATTTTCCCATTAACCCTACATCTACATTGTTGGATGACCAGCTCCAATGGTCACCGAATTCCTCCAACCGCCAGCCCCCAGCGCTGAACGCGGACGTGTCATCAATGACGCGAGCTTTGAAAGTCTTAAAGACGATGGAAAGGACGTCAACTTGACACCAGTTCAGGGGTTGATTACATGTGGAGTTGATTTGTGTATAGTAGATATGTACAAATATATATATATATATAGTAGTAAGATATAGTAGAAAATACATATATATATAATATATATATATATCCAACAGAAAATGGTGGATTGACCTTCAATTTATGGCTATCTTAATGGGCAAACATGATAGACCACTGGATTCTGGAGATATCTCCGGAAGGGTATGAACAACCAACGAGATGGCAATGTTAACCACCAACAATTACAGTATCAACACATATGGGGAGTTTAACTAGCAAAAAGAGGGGTTC
>Ga0126342_10018537_pt1:0-5000 | contig 11921 bp, 9 predicted proteins | sample Cyp1metagenome_FD_92528 | JGI IMG/M metagenome (GOLD analysis project Ga0126342, IMG submission 92528) | Coral microbial communities from Lord Howe Island, Old Settlement Bay, Australia - Cyphastrea 1 metagenome | ecosystem: Host-associated > Invertebrates > Cnidaria > Coral ... | reverse complement strand
ATGCTCGCTTCCTAGTCTCCAGGACAGGGGGGCCTGATGGCGATGGAGGGAGAGAGAGAGAGAGAGAGACACAGAGAGAGAGACACAGAGATAGATAGATAGATAGATCGATAGATCGATAGATTCATTGATTGATTGATTGATTGATTGGTTGATTGATTGACAGAATGATAGATAGATTAGATAGATTAGATAGATAGATAGATAGATAGGTAGATAGATTGATAGAAAGATAGATAGATAGATAGATAGAAAGATAGATTGATTGATTGACAGATTGACAGATTGACAGATTGACAGATAGACAGATAGACAGTTAGACAGAGAGACAGATAGACAGATAGACAGATGAGAGAGAGAGAGAGATAGATATATAGATAGATTCAGATAGATTCAGATAGATAGATAGATTGATAGATAGATCGATAGACAGGTAGACAGACATAGGGAGAGAGAGAGAGAGAGATATATATATATATTTATATATATATATATGTATTTATCAGTATTTGGATAGATAGATAGAAAAAAAACAGATATATATATATATATAAATATATTAGCATGTTGCTCTATCACATTTTTGGAATGGTTCTTTAGGCTTTGCTTCCGATGGTTTTGCCTTTATATTTTAACGCTATTTTTTTAAACATTTTAACACTATTATTTTCATATTTTAATGTTTTTTTTTAATATTTTAACATTTTTCTGTATATTTCAAAACTATTTTTTATATTTTAACGATATTTTTTTAAATATTTTAACGCTATTTTGTTTTCATATTTTAACTTTATTTTTTATATTTTGACGTTTTTTTTTAAATAATTTAACACTATTTTTTTCATAGTTTAACGTTTTTTTTTAATATTTTAATATTTTTTTTATATTTTAACACTATTTTTTCATATTTTAACGTTATTTTTGAATATTTTAACACTTATTTTTTTAATATTTTAACGTTATTTGTTTTATATTTGAACACCATTTTTTATATTTTAACGTTATTTGTTTTTTATATTTTAACGTTTTTTTATATTTTAACACTTTTTTTTTTATTTTAACGTAATTTTTAAAATATTCTAGCGCTATTTTTTAAAATATTTTAACACTATTTTTTTATATATGATATAGCTTAATAAATAGTTGAAGAGAATGGTCTGCAATTATAGAACTATATAAATGACTTAACCAGCGAACGAGTACTTCAATTTCCTGCCAGTACATAATTTATGCAGTATTATTATATAATTTTTTAAGCTTACACATATTGCTCTTTTAATTTCATGTGATAGTGACCAATTAATACATGAATTACTTTGACTATTACTACCTATTACTACTAAATAATTTCATGTGTAATGCTAATAATAATAATGCGAAACGCCTTGGTACAAACTCAATTGCAGTTTGTTAGGTTATGAACTTGGCTGCAAAGTTCAGGGAATTGAAAGTTTGAAGTAAACGTCCTTAATGCAACTTAAGATATTGAGTACTTTTTGAAACATGTCTTTATTTTTTGATTTTTTTACATGAAGAGAACAAAACAAGTTCGAACACAAGAAAGAAACATTTGGTAAAATACTAAGGGTTTAAGCACAAGAAGAATGTAAACACATTTTTGAAAAAAGTGAAAAATGATGTTAAAAACAATGTGTTAAAATATAAAAAGTTTAGTGTTAAAATAGAAAGTTTTAGCGTTAACATAAAAAAAATTCAATGTTAAAATACATATATAAAAAATAAACTTTAAAATATAAAATTTTCAGTGTTAAAATATTTAAAAAAATAACATTAAAATATAAAATTTTCAGTGTTATAATGTAAAAAACATTAAAATATAAAATTTTCAGTGTTAACATATAAAAAAATAACATTAAAATATAAAATTTTCAGTGGTAAAATATAAAAAAAATAGCGTTAAAATATTAAAAAAAAATAGCGTTAAAATATAAAATTTAGTGGAAAAAAATATAGTGGAAAAATATGGGCAAACAGTGGAAAAATATAAAATATAAATAGTGGAAAAATATCCTATTTTGTTGCAAAAACCTATATTTTTCCACTGTTTGACCATATTTGTCCACTATATTTTTCCATTAAAATTTTATATTTTAACGCTATTTTTTTTTTATATTTTAACACTGAAAATTTTATGTTTTAATACTATTTTTTTAATATTTTAAGACTGAAAATTTTATATTTTAATGTTTTTTTTTAAATTTTAACACTGAACATTTTATATGCTAATGTTATTTTTTATATTTTAACACTGAAAATTTTATAGTTTAACGCTAAACATGTTATATTTTAATGCTAGTTTTGAAAAAATAACTCTGAAAATTTTATATTTTAATGCTAAAATGATCATGTTTTAACACTTTTCTTTTAAATATGTTAACGCTATTTAAAAAAAAACGCTAAAAAATATGTTTTAATGTCTTTTCTGTAGTTTAACACTTTTTCATTTTAACACTAAAAACATGTTTGTTAACACTAGAACTTTCTGTTTTGACACTAAACTTTTATACTGTAACACAATTTTTAATATCTCAGCACTTTTTTTGAATAACATATTTTATTTTTTTATCAAAAAGTTTGTTTGTGTTTTTTTGAAAACACATTGCATTTTCCTTTCTACTGCGGTTTAAAAAGACTGATTTTGGTCATTTCCGTTTTCCAGCTGTTTGCTTGTCGTTCGTGTTATTCTTCGAACAACCTAGTGCATGTTTTCACCTGCCAACTGTCTTTTGAATGGTTTCCAGATCACTGGGGAGCCTGCTTGCAGAGCAGGTTGTTGACTACAATATAAAAAAATAGTGTTAAAATATTTAAAAAAAACGGTAAAATATAAAAAAGTAACGTTAAATTATAAAAAAAAAATAGTGTTAAAATATAAAAAATAACGTTAAAATATAAAAAAATAGCGTTAAAATATAAAAAATAACGTTAAAATATAAAAAAATAGCGTTAAAATATAAAAAATAGCGTTAAAATATAAAAAATACCGTTAAAATATAAAAAACAGTAGCGTTAAAAAAAAAATACCATTAAAATAGAAAAAATAGTTTAACATATTTAAAAAAATAACGTTAAAATATTTAAAAAATACCGTTAAAATATAAAAAACAATAGCGTTTTTAAAAAAAATATATATCGTTAAAATAGAAAAAATAGTTTAACATATTTAAAAAAATAACGTTAAAATATTTATAAAATAGTGTTAAAATATAAAAAATAACCTTAATATAAAAAAACAGTTTTAAAATATAAAAAATAGCGTTAAAATATTAAAAAATAACGTTAAAATATAAAAAATAACGTTAAAATATTAAAAAAAATAGTGTTAAAATATAAAAATAACGTCAAAGTATTAAAAAAATAGCGTTAAAATATAAAAAATACCGTTAAAATATAAAACAAAATAGCGTTAAAATATAAAAAAATATCGTTAAAATATAAAAAATAGTTTTAAAGTATTAAAAAAATAACGTTAAAATATTTAAAAAAAAACGTTAAAATATATAAAAAATAACGCTAAAATATAAAAACGAAAACGTTAAAAAGTAAACATATAACGTTAAAATATAAAATCCCTAGCGTTAAAATATAAAATTTTTAGTGTTAAAATATACTCCCGGCATGTCTAAAGAAAACGTGTTAGAGATACATCCTAAGATATATAGATAGATAGATAGATAGAGAGAACGATAGATAGATAGATAGAACGATATATAGAACGATAGATAGAACGATAGATAGATAGATAGATAGGTAGATAGATAGATAGATAGATAGATAAATAGAACGATAGAACGATAGGTAGGTAGATATATAGAACGATAGAAAGATAGAACGATATAAAGATAGAAATATAGATAGAAATATAGATAGATAGATAGATAGGTAGGTAGGGTAGGTTAGGTTCGGTTAGGTTAGATTAGATGAGATTAGATTGATAGATAGATAGATAGACAGATAGATAGATAGATAGATACTTTTGAGATATAGCATATTAATATTTGATTTACACATATATATATATTTTTTATATTTATATACTATTTATATACATACATCTATTTCTTGATTTTATTTTCCTTTGTGCCACAGGCCGCCGCCGAGGGATTTGCCGCAGCTCTGGAGGAGGCGTCGCCTTTCTTCAGCAAGGAACAGCAGGACGGGTTTTTCCCCGGCCACGGCCGAGGCACATCACATGGGGATATCAGGGGAACATGTGGTTTCTGACGTACAAACATAGATTTGATGGTAGAGAGAGATATATATATATATAAAGAAATACAGCCATCGATTTTTTTGATTTCAGCATCAAAAGTAGTGGTGGCATAATTGGATGTAGGTGGGATCTAATGGAAACATCATGCAATAACAAACCCATCTCTTCCCCCGAATTCAAATGAAACACCCTGCAGAAACCATGGTTCAGCGGGAGATTGGATGACATTTTTGGACAGGTTAATCTTAGGCATATGGGATTATTTCAATGTTGTTTGAATTAAGTTGTTGCTATTAGCTGGCCAGTTGATGGCTTGGCATATGTTTTTGTTTTCCTAACTGGAGCGATGATCCCCATTGACTTGCATCCAATCCAACCATTTACATAATCGGCGAAACTATATTTAATGGTTTAGAATTATTTACGAACCAGATAGCTACTGTCGTCCCGCATTTAGTTGAGAATGAAATCTGATAGTGGCGGGGTCCACTGGAATGGGAGTATGCGGCTGTGCATTATTCTGACCTCCACGGATTACACCAAACAGGGCTAGTCAGTGAATGTGACCTTGCCATTGGGTTTTGCTGGGTTTGCTGTGATTACTGAAATCATTTGGCCAAGATTTGGCCCTTTATCCAACAAATATAGTACCTGCAGATGACATGGGAGTTGTCGAACATACCCAAAAAACGATAACTCCCATGTCATCTGTAAAGTGAAAAAAGCAGAAAAATGCATAAGTCCCATGTCATCTGTAAAGTGCCTC
>Ga0126342_10018536_pt1 | contig 11921 bp, 16 predicted proteins | sample Cyp1metagenome_FD_92528 | JGI IMG/M metagenome (GOLD analysis project Ga0126342, IMG submission 92528) | Coral microbial communities from Lord Howe Island, Old Settlement Bay, Australia - Cyphastrea 1 metagenome | ecosystem: Host-associated > Invertebrates > Cnidaria > Coral ... | reverse complement strand
TGCAACAGAACCAATGCAAGGCTACCTCGTCGAGGTCGGCTAATTCTGATGAGCAAATTAAGGGCTGACCTCGCTAATTCCTGCAACCTGCCTCGTTGCCTCGGCTGTCCTCGCTATAATTTGCGCAGATAGAAAGAATGTAGCGGGCACGGTCATGAACCGCTGCAGATTCTTGCACTTGCAAATCTTGAAGGGCTGTGTTCGTAGGAAGCCCATCCAATGCAGTTGGCGTACGAACTGGCTTGGGCCCGTTCGGTTTCAAAGTGGCCATTGAATGCTTCGAGCAGTAAGGTGCCGCAATCGCCGCCCCCACCATGCCCGATGAAGCAAGGTGCACCACATTTTGAAAAACCTTGTCATCCAATAGATCGCAATGTTGTCCAAAAATGATATCCACTGGTTCAATGGCATCTGCATGCAATTTCCGCACAGCTACTGAAACTGGTGAGGAAGCCCCGGAAAACAAATCCAGAAAAAATGAAAACTTGCGTGAATCAAAACTGCAATCCATGTCAGAAGAGGCTGATATGTCAGGCCTGTGCGGACAAGAAAAATCGCCTGGTGGTGGCTCCATGACAGGTGGATTGAACATCTCTGGCTCCGGAAGTCAGTGAGGAGCACCCTTGTGCGCCTTCGCTGGATGTTTTTGGCCACATATGGAGCCATCTGCTTTCGGAATGGGGCAGATGTGTAAATACCTGCACTGCCGCACTTAGCTGTATTCCACCTCATGCAAATGCCCTTCCCATTGTGTTTGCGAATTCAGGAGTCCTGCCAATCTTTCAATTTATCATCTTTTTTGACTGGCGGAGGAGTGCCAGGTTTTCTGGGAGGAGCCTTGGGTTCTGGTTTCTTTGGTGTAACCGGGTTAGGTGCACCTCTAGGTCTGGGTTGCAAAGCCGACTGCATGTCTTGGCGACAATATGCAACTTCACTCATCGTGTCACTCAAGGACCAGCTATTTTCTCGCATTGCTGAGGTGACTGCCATCCAAACCGCTTTGTCAGCCGCAAGGACCTCTTGCAAGTTCGGTGAGCGCAAGGTGGAGTCCACTGGGCTGGCAAGTGCAAGTTCATTGAATTTGTGATGAAATTTCTTAATCACAATCAAATGTACAAGCTGTAACAACGCTAAGGCATTTGCCAAGAGAGTTTGGAAACGCAACAACACTGGTTCCACTGGCCCTCCTGTTGGAACAGTGGCTTCCGGAAAATCCAACAGGTCCTGCTGATTGAGCATGCGCTGTAAAAGTTGCTGATCTGATCTGGGCCTGCGATTCTCCTGAAACAGAACCTCGGCCTGCTCTGAAATTCTGTGTCGCCACGGTGTCCATGTCCACGTACCAGTGTCAAACTGTTCCTTCAAGTTAGCCACAAACATGAAGCTTGGAGTAGATTCAGGAGTAAGAAGCTCACCCGGAAAAAACTCATGAAACTTGATCTTCAATTCTTTGTACTCCGCTAACGTGAGCTTAGGTTTGGGCATGGCTGCAGCTTGCGGTTCACGAGCCAGGCCTCCCTGTGAGCTACAAGCATCGAAGCACTGTCGAATGACCCTGCGAAGACTAGCAGCTCCAGGTGACAACAGGTCCACTGGTTCACCCAAGTCTTTAGGGATGATCTTTTCAATGAGCTCATCAAATTGGGATTCCGATGGAACTGCAAAGCCGAGTAATGCCACCGATTTGTACCCCAAAACCTCCAAGTGTGCCACGATGGGTGCCGGTACATAACATTCCACTCAAGGCCAGAGGGTCATCCAACGCAAGATGAGACATGTCTGCCAACTCAATAAAAGGGAAAGATGACAAAATTGAACGTGGATGTGAAGCACTCTGCAAAAAGGATCAAAAAGGTACAAATGCCAGAAAACAATTAAACAGAATGAGTGACAACACTGAACATCTGAGCATGGAAGCGACATGCCAAATGAAAAATCCGTGCGGTGAAATGCCAACAATTGAACAAACAATCTTGCATGTGAAACATGCCAACAAGCCTGCAAGTTGAAAACTGGAGAACATGGAAAATGAACACACCGTAGTGCGTGCTGTGCTAGAGCCAAACCGGGAATGACGATCCAAGTTGGTCAGGCTCGTGAGTGCACAATTGGTCGTGACATGGTGATTGCAATCGTGCGATTGATGAATCAGCAATGAAACCATCAAACCAAATTGGCACCAGCGGGTCACCAATGTTTTGCAACATGTCCGGCGGTGCTCATCACCTGCCGAAGACTCAAAAAAATAACACTCCTAATGGATCCTCTGGATCTAAAACAGGCTCTCAGCGCTGGTGCACCGGAGGTGGGTCACGAATGGTGGACACCCTCGACACATGCACTCCGACCAAGTCATGTAGGTCGCGACAGCCATCAGCTGCATGTTTGATAGAGCTCCAAGTACTGTGTTCCCCCAGCGTAATCAAGTGGGCGGCAAAATCGTCCAGAAGCTGGGATGTGACCTGGAGTTCACGCATCCAGTGCTCCGCCGTTTCGCCAGACATAGTACCAAGAGAATCCAGGACCGACCTCGTTGGACGGCTGTAATCCCACCCCTTCGGATTCATGTCATCCAGGAGAGCAACCTCCGATTGGAGTGCAACGGAACACCTTGCGAAAATGCAAGTGAACCGCGACAGCCAGGCCCACTGGCCATGGACGCTCAGGTGCTGGCACGCCCTGTTGAGGGCCTCCTTCGCCGTCTCAATGCGGAGCTCAGCAGCTGTGCCCTGCGGGGCAATCCACACCAGGAGCAAGGTCACAGCGTGTGAAATCAGCTCACAGCGATGGGATTGAGAGTACATCGCTCGACCCGCGGGGAAGGCAACGTAACAAAATTCAAAATGTCACCCCAGCAAAGGATGAAATCAGAGAAATTGGAAATAGTCGTGAGGAAAAATCAGATGACCAGCTGAATGTCAGAAAAAACCTGTAAAATTGTGAGAAATGTGTATCCAAACCACCTAAAGAGCGGTCGTCCGGACTAGAGCCAGAGCAACTACCACATGTAGTAATTTTCCGTTTGGTTTGGGACTTTGGGGGGCGCCTTTTTGACCTATTTTTGGAGCCCTTTTTGGGCGCTAAAAAGTCGCCCTTTTTTAACCCCCAAAGCAGTACCAAACCAACGAGAGAATTACCAACCACATGTGACTTGTACAACGGTACATCCAGCCTCAGAGTGGTATGACTGGCAATGCAAAATGTTTCAAGTGAATTCCGAACAAAAAACGACTGGAATGGTGGCCAGCAAATGAATTGTGGAAAACATCTCAGTGGGAAACGCCATTTTACATTCACTCGGATGAGGATGCAAATTTGGCACATGCTCTGCGTAAGCAAAGCCTGGCGCCGGGAGGCAACTCCTGAGTAAAAATCAGGTCCCCAGAAATGGCATTTGGTCTGGCTCCGCATCCAGTTCGAAACGTCTGGCCATGTTTGTCTTCAAAACAGAAAGCCCTGTCAGTAGTATCGCAAATCACAGCCAAATGAGCAAACTTGGTAATGGGATTCACCAAGTATGCAAACTCCTCAGGAGTGTCCACATCCTGCAAAGGCTGTGGCTTCTCATCCACATCATCCTCAGAAAAATCGGAGTTCTCAGCCTCAGCAGCCAGTGGCGCACAGGCAGAGGTATCCTCCGCTGCCGGTGGGATGGTGTCAACCGCTTCCTTCGACTCAGTGACGAAGGCCAGAGGCTTCCAAGGTGGCACCTGAATCTGAAAATCAGGAAGCGAAGGAGCCCCCCCACGAAGAAGCGGCCTCAAAGGCCTAAACCCCTCTGCAATCCTCTGAGCAATGGTGTACTGAAGAATCAAGGCTGGTAACGTGTCATTGCGACTGTATAATGCCACAGACCCATTCAACTGGGAACGATGATGTCCTTGCAGTTGGCGTTGTTCCAATGGGAGCTGCAACTGCTGGGCCCAACTCAACAAAGTGGTCTTGCATGAGTGTGTGCCCAGCAAATGAAAATCCTCAGGCTTAGCTTCACGCTGGTGCGCCTCAAAACACTTGCACAGCCAAAACCTGATGAGATGTAAACCCCGGTCACGCGGCATGGGCTTCAGGAAGAGTGGTTTATCCATGGACGTCCCCACCTCTGTCAAAAGAAAATCCACCGCAAATGAAGGATACAATTGCTTGGTGTCATGGACTGCTTGGTGAACCACATTGAGCCAGGCCTGCGCCCACGAGGTGCCACCCTGCTGGCCCATCAAGCCATATGCATAACATGCCACTGGCATGCCCCTGTTGGTTGTTTTCGTATGGGCAGAGATGGCAAACATCGCATGATTCTGGATTGTAATGGTGTCAGGTGCAATCCACAGTGCGTCTGACCAGCGAAGACTGCTCCAGATCAAAAATAATAATGACCCCAGCTGCAAAATTTCTGATGCAGGTGTTGTCTTGGAGATGACCAATTTCTCCAAGTAAACCACAAAAGATAAAGGCAGGGGAGAAGATTCACGTTTCTCGCAAATAACTGCTGAATGGAGATATGCTTTGCACACAGAAGACTGCAATGCATCAAAAACTGCCGGTAATTGGGCCTGTCGAGCCATCCAGGAGAGCCCCTTGTAGTATGCCGTGGCCACACCTAGAGGCCCATAAGCATGTTCTGCCAAAAAGTCTGCCAAAAAGACCGGAGCAGGATTGAAAGGGGATGCATTCAGCTGAACAGCGAAATCAAACCATCGAGTCCAAATCCGAAAATATGATTGCAATGTTGTAGGTGCAAATTTTTCGATCACCCGACGTCGATGATCATCACAGTGAGCAGATTGCTGCGTTGTAGCAAACAGTCCACTAGCTTCATCCATCTGAGCAAGAATTTCAAACCATTGCTGAATAAGACCCGACTTGGCTTCAGACCAGGCTTGTTGCATGGATGTGGATGGCTCCTGCAACGAAGAACCTGAACCATGTTGTCGCACCACTGGCATGGCTGATGGTGCAACCTGCAAGGTCGGTGTCCGCAAAACTGGCACATTGTTTGACCCTGGCACAAGCTGTGTAACAGGATACAAGGAGGCTCTAGATTTCTGTACTGGCACTGGAGGTTTCCACAACGCTGAGGCATCTGTGAACGTTGGGGCCGTGAACGACCGAGTCCTCAACCGAGGTGGTGGCAGAGCCCCTGGCGATGTGGTCCCAAAACATGATGACCTTCGGAGTGAAGTCGCCCATGGATCTAACAAACCTCCAGGCTGGTAATTGAAATCATATTCACCTACCTCATTCCAACGTGGCTGAAACTGCAAATCATCATCTGAGTCTGTACCAAACAAGTTGACTGGCGGAATCGAACTGAGTACATCATGTTCTGAGCCCAGGTCTGCATCATCCTGCTGCAGGTCCAGGCCGTGTGATGCCCTAACATCTCCAGTGACCAAAGAAAAGGATCCAAGATCTGAACCAGTGACCGTCGCAGACTGGGCAGGTGTCAAATCAACTTCTGGTGGTGGATTTCTACGAAACCGTTTGACAACACAAACTGGTAACTCGTGAGAGGCCATTCCACAATGCTCCAGTTGAAAATCACAAAACACCAAAGTAAATATGAGCCAGCAAAATTTGGAAACACAGCACCCGACAATGACCATCATGTGCAGAATGCCATAGCTCCAAAAAACGAAAAACGGTTAAGACAGCGGTCAAAACATCACACCACAACTTGACCCAAAATGGCCGCCCGATATAAAATCACCCCCTGCAAAACAAAGGGACAAAAGTCCCAAATGAAAACGAGGTTCAAAAGGTTTTGCAGGAAACAGAGGCCGGTTACATACTAGTGAACAAAACCGATCAAGCTCGTGTACAGGCCAGTCTTCAAGACCCTCTGTGGTTCCATTGAATCCGGGTTGGTTGCTAGAGCCCCGGAAGGCCCCAACAAATCCACAACTTTGGAAGCCTACGGAAGGGGGAGCATACCATGGGGTTGCAAATGGATATTTTTCCATGGTTATAAAATGTTATAAACCACCATATGTTGGGATATAAGCTCTACAACTATGGTTATATATCATTATATAACTACTTATAGCTGGAACTGCACCCCCAAGTACCACTGACATGGGCGGCAATCTCAGCAAATTCGCCCCCGCTGAGTGTCCAAACACGTCTGCCAGCTTTGACCTACAGAAACGAGTCACTGACATCACCAGAATTGGGGCTCCTAAACCATTTGTAGACCCTTTATAAGCGAAACCAGACATATCAGAAATTGACATTTAATTATGAATAATAAACCATAGTAACCCCTTATTTGTGGGTATGTTTCCTTTTACTTACCATCATTTTGGCTTTTGAGCCGGCATTGCAAATGCCTCTGGTTTCCATCCCTAAGTACTAAGTGATGGGTAAATAAAAGTCGACGTATGTTTCCAGCAAGATTGACCCTGAGTTGAAATCCTCAAACATATCACAGTTGTGTTGCTCCTTAGCCCTATCAATATTCCATAGCCATAAACATCCCCAAATCCCTGCGTTTAAGTGACCTATCTTCCCTTGGCCCCTTTATTGAATTGAAGACGGATTTGAGGGAATCCCTGGCCATCAAACCTGAAGGATGTCTGGAAAGTATATCCTGAAGTCCTGCAGTGTTCGGTCGCCAAAATAGAAACATGTTGGGGATGATTACCGGTTAGCGAATTTGATCCAATTTGACATAATGTGGTAAACCCAATAAACCCAATCAAGCCCAATAATTTCAATAGAGGCTTACTATTGGGTATACTGGGTATACCGGGTATACCACTAGCAATGGGATGATGTAACATGATCCCAGTCATGGTTGGTGAATGGGATGGTTTATGGCACTGGGTTTAGTGAAGTATAGCACATACTTTAGATTGCATTCCATGGCCTTGCTAGAACAAAACATGTATAACAGTTATAGATGATTTTCCCATCAGAACCTTCGTTGGCTAAATTATAACGACCTCAAGTCGCGACGTCGCTGAAAACTATGATTACAAAGTAGGGATAAAGATCCCAAGGGAAATCCAAACACTTCAGGTCAGTGAAGGTTCTATATTATATATAATACGCATATTCCATACTGCAGTTTTTTTTAGGAAATGGACTAAACCATAGTGAAATATAGTGAAATTATAGTTAGTAAGGATTATTGTATGTATTTTCCCCAGATCTCGAGGGATTTTCAGCTGGCCGTGGTCCCTTGCGGCCTGACCAACCCACTGAGTCATCTTTGGCCCAGCGCCAGGGACGCGGGCATAAGCTTCCTGCAGTGGGTCTGAAACAAATGGACCAATGAAATACCCTCTGGTTATGACTAACGTAGCCATGGTATAGATGACCCATAGAAATAGATGCTTTACCTATTAAAAATGGGGATTTTCCATGGCTATGTTAAATAACCAAATGGTATATATCCATAACTATCCATACCTATCCGTAACTTATATAATTCTTGGTTTCTTGGCTATAGTATGATACTAGATTTCATGATAAAGATCATACGCTGATCCCATTATGGTAGTGGTATTCTCTCTACCGTTACCATCATAACAATAATATATATATATATATTCACAATCATCAATAATAAAAAACACCAGTATCACTCTTGATCATCATTGTCATCATATGTGAGGATCTGCTCAATCATGTCATCCCTTTATGCTGGTTGATGGGTATTCCTATGATGGGTAGCTGTAGCAATCGTGATTGGACAATAAAAATTCATGTTCCAAACCACCAACTCGTAGAGATTTAACCGGCATGTTTTCTCAGATCCAACCAGTTTCGATTCTGTGGATTTCCCAATTTGTTCCATTCCCCGCGTTTTTTTTTTGAGTTCCGAAAAGAGGCTGCCCCATGAACTATCCCATGGGGAATAAAACATACTTGTCCTTGTCCATCAAGACCCCAAAAAAAACAATTCCCATACACTGGCATATTTTCTATTTTTGATATCACTTTGCGATTTGCTTAATGAATCCAAACAAATCAGTAACATTCCCTGTAGATTCCCCAATCGTAGGGCATTTCCAAATGGGAACTAAAATCATAGACTCAGCAAATCCAGATGTATGTATTTAGTATGTTCCCATCATTGACATATTGTCATTCATGCGGAGCTATACCAATCTATGGTTGGTTATTTTACCATTGAACTCCATAAACCCTTTGGACAAATCCCGGACCCACAGTGCATGCCAAGAAGCGGGATTGATCATCGACCCTTCACCCACCTGTCGGTCCATCAAATGAAGTCTTAGGATACAATACAAATGTATATCTCTGTCTGCATGTATACACACACACATATATATATATATACATAATACATATACATACATATATATAATATATATATAATACATATATATAAAATATATATAATATATATATATATATATAATATATATAATATATATATATATATAATATATAATATATATATATATAATATATATAATATATATATAATATATAATATATATAATACATATATATATAATATAATATATATATATATAATATAATATATATATATATATAATATAATACATATAATACATATATATAATACATATATATATAATGCAATATATATAATACACTATATATATAATATTATACACATACACAGGTGGTGAACCAGTTCGATAGCCAAGTTGGTGAACATTAATAGTTCCGTTCACTTGGGTTTATGGATCGATATAGACGTCCCTGCTGGGGCACCACCGAAAGTACATCTTCCCCGAAAGTTTCAGAGTCTGTGCTTACATATCGATATATGGGTTGTTTTGCAGTTTATATCTTCTCAAACAGCTTTGAAAATATTATATATATATGTATAATATATTATAATATTATGTATATCTATATATGGATACACTTATGATACACTATGATACACTATAATAACGAATCTATCTAAAATCTAACCTGTCATTTCGTGATAGTTATCCCTACTAAACATAATTTCACGCGCGTCGCAGTGAGCTCGTTATAATCCATATATATATATAATATAGGGCCCCCAATTACAATTTGCGTATAATAAACCATAGTTAGTATTGGACTTATGTGAACCCCAACTTAACCAACTTAGCTATCGAAAACGGGGGCCCCACAATGTAATATGTTTATTCTATCATTATAACCATAGCATCAATTAACCATAAGTTACCCTTATTAACCTAGCATTAACAATCATCAATAACCATTAATTGGTGGCCCCACATTGTATCACCATTTTCCCAAGATTTTCCCAATTTTTCGGGCCGCACTACCGCCTTAGTACTGAGCTTCTGTGCCAGCTGCTGAGCCACTGCCGCCCCGCCCTCGGGCGAGAGATTCTCGGGCTTCAGTCCGATCTCCTGTGGCGAACGGGTCAGAGGCCGTTTCAAGTTGCAGGGTGCAGAACACCATATAATGGTGACTAAATGGATGTTAAAAGGTATTATATACATACATACATCTGTGTATGTGTGTATATATATATATATGGATGTTAGTGGATGTTAATGGATGTTATATCTATAGTTCATGGATATGAATTTATCTTTAATGGTATATAACCATAGATGGGGATATGAAGATATGAGTGGGATATATGGGCGCGGTGTCGCTTGGAAGTCTCAAGGCATGATCGAAAGGGAGGTATTTTGCGACGACCCTGGGATACATTAACATATGTGTATACATAAGCAAGAAGTAATATGAATAATGATAATAATAAGAAAACACAATAATAATAAAAAACAATCACCATCATCATCATCATGAAATAATGTGTATATATATATATATGCATGTGATATTTTCCAGATAGATACCTAACACACATGAGCAATCAGTCGTTTGGGTGCTGCGGTTGGAATGAGCCAATGAGTTGCAGAGAACCATGGCGCCCATGTCCGAAGGGTTCCGAAGGGCGCCATGGTGATGTCAAGTGTTTCGCCAAAAACCCTTCAGCATGGCAATCATATACCCTCTGGTAATTTAACATAGCTATTGAAAATGGTGATTTATAGTGGATTTTCCCATTGAAAATGGTGATTTTCCATAGCTATGTTAGTTTACCAGAGGGTATCCACCATTTCGAGTTTACACACTAGTTACTAACAAGTGTGGTGTTCCATTTCTCGATGAAATGACAGGGAATACACATGTGTATATATATATGTATTAATATACATATATGATCATATATATATATATGTGTGTGTATACTATGACCACAAGTGCTACTCTTAACATTGAACAACTGGATTTGCACAAACACAATGGCTTTGTCTGAAAATTTGGACCAGAAAATTTGTCGAATGATGGTCGCACTCCTCAAAACCCTCCGCATCGTCACTCGGTTTGCTGGTTAATCCATAGGATTTCCCATGATAGATTCTGATTGGATATTATTGGATAGTATCGTCCCATCCAAACATCAATCAGCAGGGCTCTACCATGCACTACCCAAATATATCCAATCAAAGCCCAAGTGTTATGATCATTTCTGTTACAAGCCTGTTTATGATCAATAGTGTTATGTATCCACATTGAAATATTCTGTTAGCAACCCAATCATATCCAATACCTATGGAGTTGGTGATTGTTAGTTGGGTCTACACCAGGGAAAACAATGGAAATCTATATCATTGAATTATTGTGTTACTGGTTGGTGGTTGAGCCCTACCCCTCTGAAAAATCTGAGTTCGTCAGTTGGGATGATGAAATTCCCAATATATGGAATACAAAATATTCCAAACCACCAACCAGGTTATCACAATTTATATAGAATTATCTATGTTCCTAATGGATATATAACAATGGAATAGATCCATTATCAATTTATTAATGATATATAACAATTATCATGATATAAAAATGGGATTATTCTTTTATCACAATTTATATAATTTCCATAGAGTTTCCCTAGTGTTGGAAAGGGTTAAACCAACGGACCCAACGCAGCAGATCTGCTCTTCGAACAGGCCTTGCCAGCGACACGAACGGCATATCTGCCACTTTCCTGGCGTTGACGGGAAAAGCTACAGCTTGCTGCAGCACAATGCCAGAATGCTCTATGAAATCTAGGGAATTTTCCTGTAACCTATACCTTCTGCCATGGAATTTCATCGTATCCCTATAATAGTACTTCAGCAATAATAGTACAAAAGTATAATATACCTACAATAGTACCTATAATAGTAACTTCCCATGAAATGGCGGACTTTAGCCATATACACTATACTTGTAATAGTACTTTACCCTATTATAATACCCTCTGGTTGTTTAACATAGACATGGTATAGATGGCCCATTTATAGATGGTTTACCTATTACAAATGGTGATTTTCCGTGGCTATGTTAAATAACCAGATGGTAAATAATGTGGGATACAGATTTGTGTGGGGATACACTATTGTGTCCACAGACCTCAAAATTATTGTGTAACTCTGGAAATGATCGAGGGGTACAGTTTTGTGTCCACAGGATTTTGGTGTAAGTTTTTTTTTTCATTTTTTTGTTTTTTAGTTTTTAATTGTTTTTTATTTTATTTTAAAATTTTAAATTATTTTTTATTTTTATTTTTAATTAATTATAATAATTTTTATTTTAATTATTTTTTATTTTATTTTAAATTATTGTTTATTTTTATTTTTAATTATAATAAGTTTTAATTTAAGTATTTTTATTTTTAATTATATATTTTTTTATTATTTTGTAAAATTGTGTCAGGATACACAATTGTGTCATTGTGTCAGGATACACAATTGTGTCTTGGTCTTTTTTTGTTGCTCAAACATTTTTCATTTTTTTTCATGTTTTAAAGCTTTTTTCTTTTACTTTTTATTTTCCATCATTGAAATTTTCCAGATGCCTTCCACAGAAAATTACATCCAGGTACACAATAGTGTGGTTTGTTTGGAGGGTACACTATTGTGTCC
>Ga0126342_10018535_pt1 | contig 11922 bp, 13 predicted proteins | sample Cyp1metagenome_FD_92528 | JGI IMG/M metagenome (GOLD analysis project Ga0126342, IMG submission 92528) | Coral microbial communities from Lord Howe Island, Old Settlement Bay, Australia - Cyphastrea 1 metagenome | ecosystem: Host-associated > Invertebrates > Cnidaria > Coral ... | reverse complement strand
TGTCTGTATGTCTGTATGTCTGTATGTCTGTATGTCTGTATGTTTGTATGTATGCATGCATGCATGCATGGATGTATGTGTGTGTGTCTGTCTGTCTGTCTGTCTGTCTGTATCTATCTATCTATCTATCTATCTATCTATCTATCTATGTATCTATGTATCTATGTATCTATGTATCTATGTATCTATGTATCTATGTATCTATGTATCTATGTATCTATGTATGCATGCATGCATGGATGGATGGATGGATGTGTGTGTATGTATGTATGCATGTATGTATGCATGTGTGTGTATATGTAATGTACGTATGTAATGTCTGTATTGTATGTAATGTATGTAATGTATGTAATGTATGTAGTGTATGTAATGTATGTAATGTATGTAATGTATGTAATGTATGTAATGTATGTAATGTATGCATATCATGGTGAGAAACTCAGGTGCACAAATAAGGGGAAGGTCAGGTGCACAAGCGAGGGTAAAGTCAGGTGTACAAGCGAGTGGTCGTCCATGCATTATGCATTCAGTCCGGCATTTGTCATCTTGCATCCGTGCATTCGCCAGTCCCCGGGTGTGTCTCGTCGTCGCCCCTGCATTTGTTTTTGTCACAGTCGTTGGTGGGGATTTCACGCGTAGCTGGTTGTCTCTACCGCCGTCACACAGCACTAAAGTCAAAGGCTGAGAGAAAAAAAACATCGTTTGAATTGTACAGAGAAGAGGCAGTCTGCCAAGCGGTGGCTTTATCCAAGCTAAATACCGCAAAATGGCACCTTTTCAAGCGACAGCTGCGAGGATCAAACGCTGGGCTAGAAATCAGTTCTCTTCCGAGGCACTGCCAGGCCAGCAAGTAATCATCAATCTCTCTCGCAATGGGCTGAAGGAAGCCGGAGGAAGAGCTGTTCATCAGTGAAGACCAATTCAACCTGAGCAGGACACTGAGCCCACAGGATACTCTCAGGATATTTCATCTGGCTTTACAAGGCCCGCTGGTCCAAGCCCCCTGCACTATCTCCAACCCCTGAGCTGCACAAGGGACACAGGCTTTGAAGGCCGCTTGAATGTCCATAATTTGCAGTAGGCAGATTCTTCCGCTTTGTCAAAGGATCCCTCAGGGATATCCTGGGAGGCGTGGTGCGAATCAGGTATGGACCCACCTTCACAAATCTCCAAATCAAATGCCACAGGGCCACAGGGCCCATCTTTGAATTACCAGCACTGTCCATGTGATAGTGTCCTACAGGCCGCTAAAAAAAAGGATGACACATTCTGCTGGCCGACTGTGGCCGCCTGTGGCCAAGCAACAATCTGCTGGTAAAAATACATATCTTTGAACGTGGCCAATGCAGCCACATCGCCTTGCGGCTGCAAGGAAACAGTTTCGCAGTTCCGGTGGAGAGGCTGCAAAGACAACAGTAATGTTGTTTTGCATTTGTTAAGGTCACGCATCATCATGCGAGTACTGTACTACGTTACGGACGTTACTACATGTTCTTTGTCTAAATGTATTGTCATGTGAGGTTGCTTCAAAAGGGTTGTTTTTCATTCTCGTATGTGTTTTGGTCACTGACCTGGCTTTCCAACGCACCTGATCTTGTCTTTTCTACATCTTCAATTTATCTCAATTTCATGGTTTAACACGGTTTAAGTCTCTCTCTCTCTCTCTCTCATTTTCTGGAGCCCCACCTCGTTTTGCACAAAAATTTGGGATCAAGACAGAAAACACTTCCGTCCGCGGAAAGCGATTGCGCATATCAAATTATGCGATCATATTCCCTCAAATCATTACTAGCTGGTCTGGGACTTTGCACCGATGGAAGTGTACGAAAAGCATCTCAATATGTTTCAGCTGAAAGTCCCGTGCAACTTCGGGTGGGCCTTTTTTTAAGGTTCGTGGTCCACAGCAGCCACAGCGTATGCAGCAGAGGGTGCCTCGGCTTGGCAGAACTTGGTCGGAAGAGGGAAAGAGTCTGCATATTGACCGCGATCACCATCGGGATCGGGAGCTAAATGTTGGAAGCTAAAAATCATAGGGAAAGGTGAAAATGCTTGGGCTGCGTGCATATGAAATGGACCCTTGGAAGTCTGGCGAAAACTGCGCTCGCAACCAAGCAGCTAAGAATGATGATGACCCCAAGGACTACCTCGGTGTTCCAGTGCTGCAAAGTGCGGCCAAGCTGCCAGAACAGCACCAATCTGTTTTGGCCAAGTGACAGATGAAACACCTGCTATCCATGCCTGGGATCACAATATCAGCGCCAACAAAAAGCACAACGGCGGAAGCGGCTGTATCTTGTGGGTAATGGGGTAATGGTCCCAGGGCGGCCGAGGTGCAACTGTCTGCGCATCTTCCAAGTTGAGATCCATATTGTGCCAGTTTTCTTTGGAGCATCTTACGCAACCCGAGCCACTCCAAGCTGAAATGCAGTGACGGTCACATTCAAATCAGTTGGCAGAAAGCAATCAAACATACCTCAATCTGGATACATGTCAAGTTGCTGCTTCAAGTAGGCAGGCACTGGATTTCAGAATATATACTGCGTAGCGTGATAGACATCAATGATGTAGAAATGTCTGAAACTTAGATTGCCCCCGTGGTCTTGTTCAGGATAAACGGGATAAATGCGTTTACCGTTTGATATTTTACTAAGTTCTTCCTTTCTCCAGCAAGCAGCAAGCAACAAAGTTGAAGGCTTCCATCATTCTGACCCATCTTGGAAAGCCCAAGGACGATGAGCCGTTGAGACTCAACAAAGGTTCTTGCTCTACACCCGTGCGAATTCAAGTGTAAAAATGAACAGAAATCGATGAAGACGATTCAAAATGACCATTGGTTCTCTTTCTAGTTTTACCATGTTTTACCATGTTTTACCTTTGTACATTTCCCACCTCGTGTTTGGGGTTGGCATCTGAATCTGCTACTCCCCCGAAGGATGACCCCAAACATTCTGACCAACCCTTTTGGCCATTGTCCTCGTGCATTGCTCAGATTCGTCCAATCCCGAGGAACGCCCAAAGACGAAGGGATTCCAACGCAAAACTGCGACGACGTCGCCCACATTGGCGAAGCAACCCCACGCAGCGTTGCGGATGGGAAGCCAATTTGGCTTCCAATAGATTTTGCCAGGAATCAAAGTGGAACATAATGGAGCAACACAACCGCTTCAAATAGATCCCATGTCATGCACACTGAATATGACTGAATGAGGCTCTTCTTGGTTCCCTGGCTCCATTGGCAGTGCTGCCAGCTGCAGGAAAACTGCCTTGCCAATCTGCAAGGCAGCAAAGGCTGCCGCTAAAGGCAGTGTCGCCAACGCAACAAAAGGATGCAGAAAAATAAGGATGGGAGAAGGGATCCGCTGCAAACGAGGCTGATTGCAAGCCTGCAACGCGACTAGCGTCCCCACGATTCCATCGTCTGGACAGACTCTGCTTCTCCAATTGGGCCATGTAAATCTTTACAAAGGCATGGTGCAAAAAAAAAGTGTGGCTTTAAAAAACCTGCCTTAGCAGGCTTCGCCTAACTATATCAGCTCTGGCAACGACTGCGTGATGCATGAACTTCGTCACTGATGCGGTTCAATTCCCTCAACGACTCCTCAAACAGAGGCAGAGGCAGGTAAGGAAGCAGCACCAGAAACCCTCAGCAAGTGGCAAATGCAAAGAATGCCCAACAAGAGCCATGCGGCTACTGAACCTGGGCTGGTGTCAACACAAGCCATCACTCCAAACCACCAGCTCCTTATAATCAGCTTTGGCCTCTCGGATTCCAAGAGTGAGCCTGGCACATGAGACATGGTCACGGCCTGATACTGGCACCAAAAGCATGCACTAAATCTACTAACCACTTTTGATCACTTTTGCATGAGGAGCTTCTCCGGCGAGGTCTATCCAGGCACCTCGCCACATCTTCCTGCGCCGCCACCAAATCCAGCTGTAGTCTTTTCAAAGAGCTGAAGCCTTAGCTGCAGCCGGGTCGAACCCGGCGAAGGCATCCTGGTTGCTGGGATGACCCACGCCACAGCCGTCAATAAGATGCATAGAATATCATAGAATTGCAATCATTTTCTAGTGGGCCATGTTTGATATCTTAGTAATCTATAGTAATCTATAGTATTTCTTAGTTTGCGATTGATCTATTGAGATCGAGGGGATGATAGTTGACCCACAGCCCAGCCACAGGGGCGGGCGCTCTCAATGGTGGCTGTTCCAACTTTCTGGCGCTGCGCTTGCAACTCTGCCATGGCGCTCTTGAGAGCCTGCGACAGGTGGTTGAAAGATGTTGAAAGATGTTGAAAGATGTTGAAAGATGTTGAAAGATGTTGAAAGATGGGAAGAAGCTGGGAGAACAGTGCAATTTCATGGCATCGCTAGTAAAAACGGGTGCTAATGTCTTACCACAAATCTTCCCGGACAGGATAGATCGGATAGGGAAAAGAAAAGACAAAAAGAAAAGACAAAACTCAATCAAGTGTCATGTCTCTACAGGACGCAGGAGCTTTTCTGGACACTGTGCTGCCATATTTTGTTTATGTGGATTGCTTCATACAGTTGACTCCTCGGCCTTACTGGCAGCTTGAAATTCACCCTCGCAGCTTTGAACATCTTGTCGCAGGGTGCGAAGCATCTGCGCCTCTGGCGCCTCACCGTCCAAGAGGTCGAGTGGCAAATGGCAGAGGAGAGACCAAGAAGGTCGCCCCATAGGTAGCTAAGTTTGTCTATAACTATTATAACTAGGGCCTAGGGCAACTGGGGTTTATGGTGATTTATCCCTTAGATATCCTTAGATGGGGTTATAAAATGCAATAAACCAACTTCTAAATTGTGGGAGTGAGTCACCCCCAAAAAAAAAACAGCATGGACCCAGGACCCCAAAATGGCGAAGTTCGCCTCCTTCTGCTCCTCTGCTTTTAGGTTCACACGCTGCAGCTTCCACTGTCGTTTGGCCTCCCGGGCAACGCCTGTGGCAGCCTGGCCAGCGCTACACGGCGAGTGGTAGTGTAACACAGGTCATCATGGATATCACAGTACATAGCTCACATCCTGTGGAAGAAGGTCAATAAATTTGAAGGAGTGATATCTGAATATCCCTGCAAGGTAGCACAAGATAGTAGTTACAGGCTAGGTATCGGTATATTGATATTACATGATATTACTTCGCAAATGGCAGCTTGATTCCAAAGATCACCGTCCTGGCACTTGTGAAGGGTATCAAAGTAAGGCTTTGCGTGGTCCATAGCACCGCTGACGCTACCATGGCGCGAGCGCAACTCATCGTAGAGATGGCTCCAGGTCACCAGAGCATTCTTGTGCTTGGCTTCTGCTCCGGTCAGCTCCAGTTCCAACCTGCGCAGTCTGCGCATGCGAAATGCAGAAGTTTGATCGGAAAATTGATTGGGAATACGGAGAAATCGAAATCAGGAATAACTCGTTTTGTCTCATGCAAGACCTCTAATATGCCCGAATCTGCTCTAAGCTCGGCAAAACAGATAGGACCTCTTTCGCCCAGCCATCAAGACTAAAACGTACTAGCAACTTTGCCTGTTCAATTCAGCAGCGGCGTCGTTCATACGCTCAAGCAGCAAGGGAACTTGCCTGAAGCACATCTCTCCAGCCATTCTTGAGTCAAATATGTGTGGGGGAGTCCAACGATTGGCCCCGCCCTGGCCCAACTGCTCAAGAAGGCATCAAAAAGGAATGGGAATGAGTTGTCAAGTCAAGTATAAACCGGAAAATGCTTCAGAAAGGAAGCTGAGATGCTCTGCACAAACACGTCATCCATGATCCCTCAAAATGCTGTTTTCCCCTGACCTAACCCCACGCCCCACGCCAAGTTTCCTGATCAATTCGTCTTCATCGTGCTTACACTCAGCAGGGTCCTGCATTGATCAGCTGCCATGTCACTCATGCCACCCCTTTTATGGCAATCATCTGCGTGGAACTGAACCAAATGGAGAATAAAGAATGGATCCCGAGAAGCAAACATCGCAAATGCAAACCACCAATGCGGCTGAGAAGCAGTTGAATGGATACCAACCACATCCTGCTCTACTACCACTGGCCCACACATCCTGAGCTTCACATGACCAGGACAGGTTCAACCCACTATATATGACCCACTTCAAGCCTGCATGGAAGCTTGTTTCTGGGGATGTGGAATCGTGGGAAATTCAGCAGTCAGAGTTGGTATGTAAAGTTAGATGACAAAGGAGTCATAAAGGTGACTCTGCTTAGCCCTTCCCAGTTCATCCATTTCGGCTACGGCTCCGCACAACCACAAGAAGAGCGGTCGGGACACTAATTTTGAGCCAATCTGTTTCAGGGATATCATGCATGCGGTGCCACCAATGATTTCCACCCAAGACATTATATATGTGTTTTTGATTGGAAGTCTTGGGTGCAATGAAGTCAGTGTGGATGCGAATGAAACACTAGCAGGCTTCACTCACGACTCACCATGCACTCCCTGCTGGAAGCCCCACGGCTCTTATATCACCATATAGAAAACCATGCCGGGTCCTAAAAGTGGCATGAATCCCATCTTCAGCACTTTCAACGTTCGTCCCCATCATCTACTCAGGTTCCCCAATGTTCCCAGGCCTCGCTACAGGGCAATTGCCCCGAGAGTTCGCACACTCGGAGGTACAAGAACTCCGGACTGGACGTGAAGGTGTCACCTGCATAGCATAGCAAAGGCGTTTGGCTAGCGGATGGGCTGGGGAACAGCTGGCAGTGTGAAAAATCTGAGAAAGGCACAGTTTGGCATCCGGTGCGGCTCTTGGAACTCCCTCAGCTGGGAATGCAGAGGTTTGCTCCAGACTGACTAGTTGATACAAGCTATCAGACAAAGCCCCTGAAAACATATTTGATGCCCAAGCCTAAAGCCTTGAAATCATATGCACTGTGATCCGTGGCATCGTGGGCGCGTGGCTACACATGCATACAAATGTCGATTATTTTTCCATGCGTGCATGAATACCGGCATAAGCATATGGACAATCGATAATACTATCTTCACAGGTTCCAAGCCCTCAATGCCGGTCACACTGCAACACGACTGTAGCATCGCTGAGTTGTTTCCCAAGGCACGGTGGGCATCGCAGCAAGGGGAGGGGCTTCTCGCTGTACACGGACTCCTCCCACGACGCCTCAGGCGTGTGCAACTGCGTTGCAAAGCTGTGGTGGACCACGGTGGACCCATGGGACCTTTGGCGCCTGCCTCGCGGAAGATACCGTGCGGTTGACTCCGGTTGCAGGAGGAGTAGCCTGGCACAAAGTTATGAGATCGGGCCAAACGAGACCAAGATCCCAAGATCCCAAGATATGATGAAGTGCGTCGATTCCATCCGTTTCCGGGTCGGCGACACTGAAGCTGTCTCAAGATGTGCCAGCCACGCTGCTCATGATGCTGCTGCTCATAGTCATGTCCTTGACCGACCTGACGATCCAGAAAGCTAAGATAAGCTAAGGCTTCTAAGTGCATGCGCATGAGCGCACATCTCACAATCGCATACGATCGATCCCCGGGGGCCTCAGGACTTGAGGGCAGCTCCCTACAGGCCCTACAATAAAGTTTGGAATATGATTTGAAAGTTCTCAATTTGACCGCACTTTCCTGAAAAAATCGCATGACAATCTAACCAGCCGCCCTAAGTGGCCAACACCGGTGAATGCGCCAACTCTGGTTCTGCCTGGATGGATAAAGGTGCAACCTTTCGTCCCGTCCCAACATTTTCACCAGCTTTGTTTCGGGTCCTAGTGAATACTATAAACAAATCCAATCAGCCGAAGGACCCTGAGCAAGTTGAAATAGCCAGGCTAGTGTGCAAGGGGTATCACAAGAAATCGGATCCTTTAAAACTCAGAACGGCCAAATGTCTTGCATTGCCAGTCTGTCGGACATGAAGAGTTTCCTCGGGTTGTCTTTCAATATAGAGTTAGAGATATGATACAGAGGCATAAACCTAGGCTACGGCAGGTGGCAAAACACAACATTGCATGCTGGCACGGCCAGCAGTAATTTGTACCTCATCCTCCATGCTTTGCCGCAGGAAATCCAAGGTGGGACTGCGGACTTGCGTACCTGTCACAAGCTGGTGCAATCTCACGTGTCCAGTTGTACAGAATTGAAGCATACACAGTAGGCCGTCCATCCATGCAAGACTTCTTCCTCTCAACTGCCGAGATTCTATGAAGCCCAAAAGGCACTTCTGTTGACAAGTGGTGTCAAGCGGTCCATCCAATTCCTTTGCATTACGCACCCGTGTACGAATGGATGCATTTGCATTTGAGGCCTGTTATGTCTCGAGGCTTGTGACTCAATAAGCATCACTCTGGAAACACCCGTCAGCAATAAGCATGGCGGGAGCACTGCTTGAGGTGACGGTCCCTGAGTCTGGCTTCAACCATTTCGCTGGCACAAGTCTTCGCGAGTTGCCATTCCTGCGGCAAGTTCCAGAATGAATAGCAGGTGGCTATTTGCGAGCTGTAGACGATGAATCGTGATGACCGGCCTGAGCTACGAGTATAACTTACAACCATGAAATTGAACTACGTCTAACTACGTTGTGACACCAACTTGCACAAGTTGGTAGCAGTTCCTCAGATTCTGGACGCTATCAACTGCAGTCCTCTGCAGCTTTGGAGCGGCAGTGGGGGGAACAGGAGGAAGAACTGGCAGAGGAACAAAGCCATTTCCGGCCTGGGTTGCGAGCACATCAAGTGCGGCTTTCCTTATCCACAAGCTAAAACGAGAAAAACTGTGATCAAGATAATTGTGCGGCTTTTGAAGCTCCTTGACTTGAGACGTATCAGAGATGACTGCAGATATCACCACCACCACCAACAACATCACCAACAGTGAGGGCAGCTGCCTGTCCGGCATGCCAGCAGCGGAAACGATGGGTGACCCGCTCCTGAAACCGGCCAAAGTCCTGACAGGTTCAAAGCCACACAGATTAAGTGGGACACATACCAAGCTTAAGCACCGGGAAACCACCTCAAACCCAAACTGTAAACACCCGCACAAGCCCCTAGTCTACTCCCCAGCCCCACTCCTTGCATATCTCCGACATGCCGGCAGGCCTGACTTGGCACTGGATGATCAAAGGTGTGCAACGCCTTGAAAAGTATGGATGCTAGGTAGACGTAGTCATTCGGGATCATCATCCTAAACAGGGTTACGGTTGATCGCTGAAAAGATATGTGTAACCACCAAGCCGCTTTGGTACAATGGTGTCCCCATTCTTTGATGGTGATATCAAATCATATCCTCAATGATTTTTATTTTGGACATGTTTGAAACCACTAAGGCAATTTTGTTGGTGGCTAGTTGTATTACATCTCACAAATATATCAGCTACAGTATATATATATATATATATATTTCCAATATATAACTGGCTCAAATTATCCCATGTCTCGGTTAGTTTGCATGGTTGATCATTGTCAATCTCCGATTTTTTGGCTAATGTTTAAAAGAACGGCCAAGCAGGTCTAGTCAGTTATATCAGTTGTATTATCACGTTCTCCATCATTTATTGCTGTTCATCCCCCAGTTTTGGACGGTTGAAGCCGCCCAATTTGGGTTCCCCAGCTGTAGCCAGCTCTTGGCCCAGTCGCGCAGCTGCGCATCGTTCAAGGCGTCAGTTCCAGAGAGCCGCCGCCGGTCCTCTGAGGGGCGCCTGAGTCGGGGGCCGGTGGCGGACCATGGGGACCATCCATGGAGAATGAGTGGCCATCCATGGCTAACCATTGGCGTGGCTTAACTTCAATGAGTGCAGGCATTCGGGAAAAGAAAAGTCTTAAATCGAAGAATTGTCTTCAGATTGGCTCTCAGATTTGGTCCAAATGATCAATGACGGGCCCCTTGCATCTAAAATCAAAATATATAGGATGGGTGTCACCATATGTCACCATATCCTTGCTATGGATGTAGCTACTTTTGATTGGGGCGAAGTGCACCCCTTTGTTTGGAAGGATACGGCACCATCTTTGAATTTGGCCCAAATGGGCATGGATGGGACAGCGTGATTTGTAAGTGAATAGTCAAACACAGCCCACACCGATGCCAGAGGTACCGGGGCAACACCGGCATCTTGCCTGTGCCATCTGTCATGTTTCAAGCTGTGCATCCTCAGATTATGGGAAACCCGGGAAACCCGAAGCTTTACTTTTTGAAGGATTCAGTAGGAACCACCCACAGTGGTGAAAATTATCCCTGAAGTCCTTGGGAATTGATCCACTCGCACTGCTTGTTTTTCTGTGCTAAAATAGTGGTGAATGACTGTTCTATCTCTTGAGATGTTGCTACACGTCTACATCAACTACCAGTCATGCAAATCCCTGAGTCCAGAAGAATCTGGAGTTGCACCTTGCTTGGTTATCCCATCTGCCTGTCACCAAATGGAGCGGGCTTCAGCCGTAGCTGTGGGAAACTCATGCTAGGGAGTGCAAGTTGTCAAGCAAGATCTCTCTCTCGCCATCGCCATCCCGAAGGTCCAGCTAAGGCTGAGGGCGAGCTGGAAGCAAGATATCGCCAACAAATGCCAACAGGGGCAGAGCCCCACCTTCTTAGGGTGGCCAGCCCAAAGCTTACTTGTCAGTGTTCATCAGCTATGCTAGGCATCTCAAAATCCATGCGGCCTTGACTCGAATCTTCTTGGGCTTCACCAGCTGGTTCACCTGCAGGATCCATCGCACTTGGTTCATCCATTGTTCTCTGCGATATGTGTGCTTGCTCTGCGCCAACACGGCGCTTCGGGGAAGCAGAGTTCAATCCCGAGGGCTCTGCAACTTCTTCCAAGAATGGCTCCGACCCCTGAAAGTCCTTTTTCCTGAGCTGGTGCCACTGGGCATCATGTGGAATTTGAGATCCTTCGAAGCCTATAGATGCCAGTCTGATGGATCTTACAAACTGTTCTAAAGTACACATTATTACTCATTGGGTTCTTGCAGGCTTGCACAAGTCTTCTCCACCCAGAACCCTAGCCATGGCCACACAAGACTTTCAACAAGCTTCGTGGTTCCCTGCTTTGCATCAGCATCCGAGAGTTGGAAGCCCTTGGTCTTTAGCAGGTTGGGTGCCAGTCATAGCAATGGACAGCACCCAAGTGACGAAGGGTAAAAGTTGAAATGACTCGTTGTAGCCTTATCGTTTTTCGTTTCTTTTTTGGTCCTTATCGTGTGACAGGTCACAGCAAATTCCAAGATACATAATCCACAACAGGTTCTGTGCCTTTGCTCCCTGGAAAGCATTCCGTTTTTGGGCACGTTTGCTTCAACATGTGGTTCTGTTTCTGTTGTTGTCGTTCTGATTGGCTTTGGTCATGTAGTCTTGCCCGGCCAGGCTGGGCAAGAGATCGGTAACACTCACTGGTTGTTTATTCCCTATCGGCTTACACGTCATGAGTGCTGGCACTATTTCTGAAGATCATGATCTTCATGAACCCTTGATCCAAGTCTTCAGGAGATTGTGTTTTTACACTTCCTTAAATGAGTGACCGCCGACCATCACCAACCATTTCCCTGAGGCAAGCACCACTACCTGTTCGTTCTTACTGTACAAGGCCTCAGGTTGTTGAGAGCATCTGCTATGGCTATGGCAAGGGTGTCCCCTTGAGACGCTTGCAGCTCGCCGTGCCATGGCAGCACTGACCTGAACATTTTACAGCGGCATGGTTCCCATGATGGCTGGGATGATTCCTGAAGCTGTCTCTCTCTCTCTCTCTCTCTCCATCGCTCTCGCCGAATTACTACATATGTGTATGTATACATATGTATATATATATATATACATATTTATATATATACCGTTAAAAACAAAGTTAGAATGCGGTTTTGGCTTCGCGTGATGGTGGCCCGTTTGGCCCCCCCCCCACGGCAGTCGCATTCTAACTGAGGAAACACCTGTAAATATGCAGA
>Ga0126342_10018534_pt1 | contig 11922 bp, 15 predicted proteins | sample Cyp1metagenome_FD_92528 | JGI IMG/M metagenome (GOLD analysis project Ga0126342, IMG submission 92528) | Coral microbial communities from Lord Howe Island, Old Settlement Bay, Australia - Cyphastrea 1 metagenome | ecosystem: Host-associated > Invertebrates > Cnidaria > Coral ... | reverse complement strand
CTCAAACCACCGTCTTCGTTGGGCAGTGGATGGAATGAGATTCACTGCCCCCCTGCAAATTAGTGAAAACCAATCAGAAGTTTTACATCTGTTCAGATGGTACACACACACACACCCATGCATGCATGCATGCATGCATGCATACATACATGCATGCATGCATGCATGCATGCATACATACATACATACATACATACATTGCATACATGCATATATGCATCCATGCATGCATGCATGCATGCATACATACATCTGCCAGTGTGTTCCAGAAAGATAATGAAACGGTCAAGCCTGACAGTGAATTATCATTCGCAGAAAGTTTTGGACGCAAAACAACTGGTGTGGTTCAAGGAGAGTTCAATGTTCACTTCATACATGTCACTTTTCAATGTCCTTATTCAGGGAGACTACCCCGTGGTGGTCATCCCCTTGGTAGACAGTCCTATGTGGAAGATGTATCAACAATGCAGTGTCAACTTTCAGATGTCAGTTCATGTCATGTCTTTTCTTTGCAGTTGCAACTCGCCGGGGGGAAGCGTGCCATGGATGAGACTGGGAACGATGAGAACTTCAGAGGTTCCAGGCATAAATGGAGGAAACAGGTGCATGGCTCTTCAGTTAGGGGCACTGTGCATGTTGATGTAACCGATGATGACGTACATGTGACAGAGAATGCTGATTGCAGTCTTGGCGGTGCACTTGCTGCCTTGAACAGCGCTTTGTTTCAGAGACGGCGTGTGGTGCTTGTGATAGCCCTGGCCTTGGATTCAGAGACGTTCTTGAACAACCAGCCTTGTCAGACTTGTATCATCGATTGCACCTTCACAGGCCATTGGCACTCCAGGACGTGATGTAGGAGGTAGAAGTTCACAGGTTGATGACAGTGCCGCCGTTTCAGACTTTTCATTCGAGGAGCCAAGTTTTCTTCAATTACCATGCGTTGGGAAACACCGCTCATGAACCAGATTTTTGGTGATGAACATCCTAGCTTGAAGTTGGTGATGTCGCTTGACTGGGGCAACAGGAATTTGCCCATGACAGAGTCTGCAGCTGCTGGTGCTTCTCAACCAGTCGTTCCCTCAGAGACCAAATGGCAGGTCACTAACTATGTGCAACTTAAGGCAGATGAGACATATTTGCAACAGCGTGACAAGACCTTGCACAATGCCTTGACAAAATGGAAGTTTCTAGTCCTCATTGACGTGTCCTGCTTTGAAGTGGGCAGACAGCTGGATGAGATGGACGAGAAGCAGATAGATCAGGTTCTGAGTTCAGCCGTGTCTGCCTCACGGTCTCAGTCACTGGTGCAAGCTTTGCGTTTTGCTCACTTTGTTCTGGGATTCGACGATGCATTGTTGTGTGCAAACTCTAAACGAATTTCAGAGCAGGCTCAGATTCAGCTTTCCTTGAGGGCCCGACAAAGCAGGCCAGAGCCCTGACAGTTGAAGAGGTCCGGACCCTTCACAGGATTGCAGATGGCACGGCGCACTCAAAGGTTGACAAATGCGTTGCATCGAACCCGCTTTTTGTGCGCTGTATGGACGCTGTGGGGTTTCGGACCTTAACTATGTCCATGAAATCTTGCATGACATTTGTGGAGGCACTGGGTTCGTTGAGGTGACAACACGCCACCACAAGTCAGCTCGCACAGTACAGCAGAAGGCTATGTTGCTTCCAATAGTTGTTTCCTGTGCAGATGTCGTGCAGTTCCCATGGGTTCATTCCTGGATTGCAAACAGGAAGGCGTGTGGCCTCCCTACCTTGGCTCAGTGCAAGGTGCGTTGGTGCCGGCACCAATTGTCGGCCGATTGTGTGTCTTGGATGAAGAGGCCGCTGTCAGCTGGTGAAGTGATGAATACCCTCAAGGGGTTCCTACAGTCAAATGACTCCAGCCTGAGCAGCCACAGCCTCAAAGCAACTGCACTTGTGTGGCGAAGGCAGAAGTGCCACGTGAACAGCGACGGATCCTTGGAAGACATTCGTCGGCAGTCATAGAGTCCGATTCTTTTTACAGCAAGGACATGAGCATCGGTCCTGTCAACTCCCTACAGAAGGTGATTTGTATGGTTAGAGATGGAAGCTTTTGTCCAGACGCCACTCGAGCAAATTATTTTCCACATGCAGGAGCTCCTGTCGCTAGCACTCCTGCGCATGTCGTCATGCAGCCATTCACACCTGCATTTCTGGAAAAGACGCAAACAGGCACCCCAGGGATGGAACTGCCTGTTGTTGGGTTCGAGAAGAGACCTGGGCCACCGGCGCCTGATGATGTTGGTGCGGGCATGGAGCAGGAGGTGAAGACTGAAGACAGTTGGATTGTTTTGCCAGCTGGGACAGATGGACTGGTGATTGAAATTTCATGTGATTTTTGAGGAGGACAGCTCTGAGAGCGAAACGTGTTCTTCCACCTCGAGCGAAGATGGGCCGATCGTCCCAGGCCCTTTGGAAAAAAACAAGGTGGACAGAGCAGCCAGACCGACTTGGTTTCAACATCTGGAGTTATGGCCAAAAACATGAAGACGAAGATTGTGCACGAGGCACGTGATGGTACATCAACGAACCTTGCAGATCAAGAGTCCTTTGTCAATGAGATGAAGGGCAAGCCGACACTCTGCGGACATGTCATCACAGGCAACTATCAACTGTTTCCGGGTCCTTTCAACTGGACTTCAAAATGCCGTGTCTGCTTCAAGGGCGGGTATAGACCACAATTGTTGGTCATGTGTTTGTGTCACCATTGCATCATGTCGCGCTGAGGAGGTACAAAATGTTTGGCACAACCTTGTCTCAGCACATGTGATTGATGTTGATGTGGCGTGTCTCAGTCGTGTCTATTTTCCCCGGCCATAATTTGATGTAGTTCAAGAGGTCGACATTTGCAGAATGTTTGCATAGGGATCTCGTGTCAATGTGACATGCGGTCAATGTGACCATGAATGATGCAATGCGCATCAAAGCCACAATGTGTGGATGTTGCAGCAATGTGCTGAAGTTCAGCATGTCATGGATCTTATGTCACATGCTTCACTTCACATTATACTTATACCTTTCAGGAACCAGGACTTGACAGTTTCAATCCAATCGCTGTGATCAAGAGATGCACTTCACATGTTGGCAGTCCACTTCTTAATTTGTTTGCTTTTTCAATTCGCTTTCTGAAAGATTTCTGACGTAGCCACCGTGCGGAGAGGCCATGACTTCCATAGTTGATTCAAAGGCTCACCTGCTGAAAAGATGTGGAGGCATTGGGGTGTCCGAAAGGGCGACCACCCAAATATAGTCAAGAGCAACCTGGACACTATGGGTAAACTGGCATTCTCCATTGGATAGCCAGGACAGCCCCTTGACAATGCAGAGTTTGACAACTATGCTCGTAACACGTTGTGTGCAATGATGAGACAGGCAGATGCTGCAGTCCGGGTCATACGTGGATGTTGGGCCAACTGAGGGAGCTGGTCACAGATCCCAATGCGCCTGCCAGCCGTAAGTTGCCTGCTGCTGAAAGAGAGCATAGGATGACAGAGTCGCGTCGAAGGTTGAATGGCGTTGTGTTGCTTGAGGCCATGCAGCAGAAGGAGTCGAACCAATTCACCTATGTGCAACTTGACCGATGCACTTCGAGGGCATGGGAAATAACGATGGGCAAGAGCGAAAAGCAACTCTCACTTGACTCTGAGAAGCTGGTCGTGAAGGAGCGTGCAGACATCCCAGACCAGTACCACAGCTCAAAGCTCCAGGCGATGGCATGTGCAAACATTTTGTCGTGGGAGTGCCATGACAGGTACCTACAACAGCTGAAGTCCCATCTACGCTTGGACCCTCCGCAGAACTACACCAACGCTACAGCAGGTTTTGAAAGCGGACCGACAGGTCTTCATGTACATGATCGGTGCTGGGACATGGCTGAAGAGATTGGCTGACAACAACCTTGACAGGATGTTAAGCTTTTGCAGGCCCTTCAGTCTTGCGAGGTGGGCTTTCACTTGCTCCCGTTGCCAAAAGCTGGCCAGCGAGCTGAAGGCCAGACGACACCACTAGGAGGTGGGCAGCAGCATGGTGGAAAGGCCGTGAGTTCACCAAAGGATGGCATTTGTGCTGCAGAAGAAACTGCTTCGCTCCGCACCCTGAGAAAGAGGACGACAACAAGAAGAAGTGACGGCGTGGCCGCATCGGTGCCATGGTTGACGCCGGTGCGGCATTGCATGACTGTTTGGTGATCGAAATTTTCGCTGGACTGGACGGGTGGCCGCATGTTTGAAGCAGTATGTGGTGTTGAGAGCATTTGGCCCAAATTACTGCAGATTTCCCCGGCGATGCTGCCCGAAAGATGCCTACAAGGGGGAGTGTTTGCTTCTGGTCAGCATTTAGAGCAAGATGAGATCGACAGAGTTGTTGCAAAGTGCTCTGACCCTGCGGTGCATAAGACTGGCAGATGCGAGACGCAGTTATGGGGTGTGCCTTGGAGTGAAGAGGATTTTGTGACCCAAATGGTCAAGTTTGGGCACCCTGCAACATTACAGTCTGGCTTGCCTTTGTTTTGAAGGAGGGAATTGTGCGCTACAACTCCATGAGTGCCCAGCAGCGCATGTCCTACTGCGCGTCGCGGTTGGGATTTTGGCTGAGACGCCTTGTTGACTTGCAGCTTGATGAGAAGGTGCTCAAATCAGAGATGGACAGTGAGGTGGTCAAGGTGAAAGGCCAGAAGAACATTTTGTTGTGGACATGCTTCGTGCAGTGGCATACCCTGACATGAAGGTTGTCGAGGAGTTCAAACAAGGAACTGATTTGGTAGGCTGCGTTGAACAAGCTGGTCTGTGGCCTTCCAAATTCCAACCCACCGTTATCAGCATCAAGGAGCTGTGTAGCGTAGCTGAGATGGAGCGTGGATCCTTGCATGAGCAGTTCCAAGGCAGTGGTGCTGGAGAGTTGTTGAACAAGTTTGGACGAAGACCCTGCAGGAGCGTTGGTGGGGCTTATCCCCATTTCTGAAATACCGCATGATGTTCCTTTGAGCAGGCGCTTTGGGATACAGCAAGGAGCAGAGGTGAGATGCATAGATGATTACAGTGCAGACGTGTGAGGGCCCGAAGCCGCATACTCTGGATGTCTTTGCTGCAATGTGTGTGCAAGTCATGTCCCAGCTGCCATGTTCTGAGCAAAGGCTGGGCCGCACTTTTGACCTTGTCAGGGCATACAGGCAATGCGCTGTCAAGCCTAGCTCCCAGAAGTTTGCCTACATCGTCACCCAGAAACCTGGCACCTATGAGCTTTTACACGTTCAGAATACGAGCGCTGCCGTTTGGCGTTGTGAGATCTGTCCATGCTTTCGTTCGAATAAGCCACAGCCTGCGGTACATTCTTGTCAAGGAGTTCATGGTGCTTACAACCAACCACTTTGACGATTTCGTGTCAGTAGCCACCACTTCAGAAGCTTCCGCAGTGCAGTCATGAATGCAAATGTTCTTTAAATGGTTGGGCTGGCTTTTTGCTGAATCCGGAGATAAGGCTCCTGACTTTCGACAGGTCTTTCAAGCGTTGGGTGTCAGTATAAATGTTTCTTCAATGGGTCCTGGTTTGGTCATAGTTGGAAACACAGAGAACCGCCGAGAAGAACTGATCAATTTTCTTAATGAAGTGTTGCAGCCGAAAAAGTTGTTGAAGTCTGAGGCACTTCGACTGCGCGGACGACTACAGTTCGCATCTGGAAACATCTTCGGACGTACAGTGAAGAGTGCGTTGGCTGGAGTGACAACCCATGCCTACTACAGCTCTTCATCGTCATTGGATGACAAGGCCTGCCTGGCCTGGCCCTGACAGTGCGCAGGCACTTGTTGCTGGATGGACGGCCCCGTGAGCTTAGACGGTCCAGTGGTGATGTTGGTATGTGCAGACGGATGCTTGCTACGAAAACACTGCATGAGGATAGTTTTTCTTTTTTTCTGGCGTTGGTGCAGTGTTGTTTGGGCCTGGCGGCAAACCTTTCGAGATTTATTTCACAACGTCTGTCTCCTTCAATGTTGAAGAAGTTGAACCCGATGGACCGGAAGACAGCAATTTTTGAATGTGAGTTTTTCGCTTTGTTCTGTGCATTTCTGACTTGGGGTGACATTATAGGTGGCTCCGCTGTGTTCTACACGGACAACAATGTGCTGCGCGCATTGATTTCTTGCAACACAACCAATGTGGTTGGCCGTGGCATTCTGATCGCAGTGGTATGCACCAGTTCCAGCCGATTCCAACTTGTCGGATGGACCATCGAGGTTAGATTTGAAGCGTGTTTTGAAGCTTGGTGCGTTGCATGATCAGATCGATGTTGAAAACTGCTGGTCAAGGCACCAGGCCTTATCTGCAACTGAGGGAGAACAACAGGCCTCGTGTCTTGCCCAGCGGTAACAGTGTGTGCATTCAGTGCTTGGCCTTTCATCATTCAGTCGCACTTGATTCTGCAGTGGATACATGTCAGATGTCAATGATTCATCCGCCAGCGTGTTCCAGAAAGATAGTGAAACGGTCAAGCTTGGCAGTGAATTATCATTCGCAGAAAGTTTTGGACGCAAAACAGCTGGTGTGGTTCAAGGTAAGTTCAATGTTCACTTCATGCATGTCACTTTTCAATGTCCTCATTCTGGAAGACTACCCCGTGGTGGTCATCCCCTTGGTAGACAGTCCTATGTGGAAGATGTATCAACAGTGCAATGTCAACTTTCAGATGTCAGTTCATGTCATGTCTTTCCTTGAGAGCAGTTGCAACTCGCCCCACCCACTGACTGCCCTGGCGATTGCATCTGCTCTCAATCCTGTGGATCACCTTGACGTCTTCGATCTCCTCCTGTTTTTTCCTGGTCAACATGGCCAAACCCAAAGCCTGAACATCATTCAGTTGCACTTGATTCTGCAGTGGATTCATGTCAGATGTCAACGATTCATCCGCCAGCGTGTTCCAGAAAGATACGTTACATTACATCACATTACATTGCTATTTGTTGCATTACAGTAATTACATTACATTACGTTACGTTACGTTACATTAGATTACATTACATGTATGCAGGCACACACATACCATACGTAAATTACACGCATACTTTGCATTGCATTGCAATGCGTTACATTGCATTGCGTTACATTGCAGTTGCATTGTGTTAACATACCATACCATACCATTGCATTACCATACCATTCCATTACGATACCGTTTCATTACCATAGCATACAATACCTTACAATACCACACAGTGCCATGCAATACGATACAGTACTATTCATTACCATACATTGCATACTTACACATACATGCATGCATGCATACATGCAATGTAGTGTAATGCATGCATGCATGCATTACACTACATTGCATTGCATTGCATTGCGTTGCATTGAATTGCATTGAATACATTGCATTACATTGCGCTACATTACATTAGGTTACATTTACATTACATTACATTACCTTACCCTACCTTACATTACAGCACATTAAATTGCATTACATTGCCCTACATTACATACATTAATTACACTACATTACGTAACATTGCGCTACATTACATCACATCACATTACAGTAATTTACATTACATTACATTACATTACATCCCATTACATACATTAATTACATTACATGACTTGACTTGAAATGACATTGCATTACATACATAAATTTCATTACATTGCATTACATTTACATTTACATTACATGACATTACATGATATGACATGACATGACATTACATTACATTACGTCACGTTACATTACATTACATTCATGTTTGCAGGCACGCACACATACCATACGTAAATCGCACACATACTTTGCATTGGATTGCATTGCGTTACATTGCATTGCGTTGCATTGCGTTGCATTACATACATTACATTACATTACATGATATGACATGACATCACATTACATTACATTTACATTACATTACCTTTCCTAACCGTACCTTATATTACATTACATTAAATTGCATTACATTACACTACATACGTTAATTACACTGCATGACATTACATTGCGTCAAATGACATCACATCACATTACATTACATGCATTACATTACGTTACGTTACATTACACAACATTACATGTATGCATGCACACACACATACCATACATAAATTACACACATACTTCGCATTGCATTGCGTTGCATTGCGTTGTGTTACATTACATTACATTTCATGTATGCAGGGACGCACACATAGCATACGTAAATTACACACATACTTTGCATTGGATTGCATTGCGTTGCATTACATACATTACATTACATTACATGATATGACATGACATGACATTACATTACATTACATGCGTTACGTTACGTTACGTTACACTACATTACAGTACATGTATGCAGGCACACACATACCATACGTAAATTACACACATACTTTGCATTGCGTTGCATTGCGTTGCATTGCGTTGCATTACATTACATTACATTACATGATATGACATGACATTACATTACATTACATGACATGCATTACATTACGTTACGTTACGTTACATTACATTACATGTATGCAGGCACACACACACACATACCATACGTAAATTACACACATACCTTTTATTGCATTGCGTTGCTTTGCGTTGCAGTACATACATTACATTACATGACATGACATGACATGACATGACATATTACATGCATTACATGACATGACATGACATGTATATTTTGATATAGAACCTGATGCGATCAATGCCTTTGTAATCTCTGTCCAGGAGCCCGCCTCTCTGCCATCGGTCGCATTGCTTTGCGTGACAAACCGCGAGAGTGCTCAGTGCAACTTTGGATCCACAGAATATCATTGACGTCAAACCATATCAAACCCATCAAATAGCGTTGATTTGCATTGTTTTGATGCAACTTCAAAACCGCAGTCATGAATACAGATTGGTAGTATTCGCGGACCATAGGACAAAGAACGGTTTATTTGCAGTGGATTTGGATGGACTTTGTTTTGAGGAGCCAGCAACAGCATTCAGCAGCAATCTACGGTGGCATCCTCGTGATTTGTGCTCTCCGTTTCTGTGTTAATGACAGGCAAAACTAGTGGTCTATCAGTCCATCAGCATCGAAGTAAGCTCTAACAAAGCTAACATGCAAGGCAAGATGTTTCAAACATTTTTCCTGATGACTTTGGGCCGGTGTGTAATCATTCAGGAGGCGGTCGATTGTGGCCTCGCTTTATGGACCAGGCCGAGAATTGAGTGACAGGTCAAGCTGTTGGCACTGCCAGCATGAAGTCTGTAGAGTTGTTCACTGGAGATGGAATGAGCACTTCAGGTGTGCGAGCGTCCTCCGCCTGTTCCCAGAAAGGAGACAGAAGCAAACTGTAGGGCCTGTAGGGACTCAGGGACCGGGAGCCTCATAGACCTGAGTTGCTGCACTGTGCCGTGGAGCGAGATTTGTTCTGTTTATGTTTTTCTTGTTTTTATTGAGATGTATGTGAATTATGTGTGCCGACTCTGCCGATGTTTTTCAGGAGGGACTTGCCCCGTGTCCCTGTGAATCACGAATGGGTCACAGAAACACTGCAGTAACGCTGTTCCACTTAGCTTCAGATGTCACGGATGACTTCCCCTCAGAATTGACTCAACATTGTCACTGGGGGCACACAAAATTGTTTGGCCAGTCACTTCGAGACAGTCCGACGTGCAGAAGCCATGGCATCAACAGGGGCAATGCAAGAGGCCTATACAGGCTACGACAACTCAAGCAGCTCGGCTTGCAAACTCCGAAAACTTCAAAGTTCATGCATGTTTGTGCAGCATTTGTGAAGTATAAAGATTAATGATTAATGATTAGTGATTAGTGTCTCAAACCGTGTGCTTGCTGCGTCGGAGTTTGCATTTGGAGTTTGCAAGTAGTCCCTATGATTTTGTTTGCCAAGGCTACATGGGAGTCTACCCGCAGTGGCAAGAACAGTGGAACTGGGGCACGGATTCAACAGAATATACAACAGGAGAGCAATTTTGTGGCAATGTCGCTTTCTTCGTTCCCTTCCCCGGCATGGTTGGTGGCGTGCCCATGACCAATACCAACACCAACACCAACACCAACCAGGAGAACGTAGAGGCTCCCCAAGCGACTACAACAAAGGCTGACTTGCATGAGATGGAAGCTAAAATGGCAAAACTGCAAGCAGAAAATCAAAGGCTTATGCAGCTCTGTGAGAATGAGCGGCACATGAGGCAGATTGAAGTGAGTGCGAAGCAGCAAATCCTTGAAATGTATGCTGTACCACGTTCAGAAGTGGAACAGTTAGTCCGACGCTTTCAAGAAGATAGTCCTACTGCCATGCAGATGCATTATGGAGAGACCACCACACCCTTTGTGTCTGCGTCGAATGCTAGTACCACAGCAGGATCGCCTGGAACGAATGGCTCGGCCACTTCGTTGGAAAGTTTGTTGCAAGATCTTTACAAGAAACTCTACGAGCCTGAGGATCATGAAGAACGTGAGAACCGTGAGGAAGAACAAGGCAGATCTCGGGATTGGGAAGCCAACGAAGCTTCCCTACCAGTTACTCCGGAAGAAGAGGAGGAGCTGCAGCAGCATTTGTCTCATTTGCAGAGCTTGGCAGGAATGGAGATTGATGATCGAGCCAAAGGCAGCTTGTTGAGGATGTCACCAACACAGGGAAAGCTGGCTTTGCGCAAGGTCGAAGACATTATTCAAGAACAGGGAGGATTTTGCCACAACTTGTCCTCCATGGTGCAGTCTGTTTGCCGCAAAATGGGTCATGTGTCACGGCAGTGGGCTTGAGTCGCCTGAGTGTTAGGATTAGAGTGATTAGACTGAGAGGCTGTTGTCAACTTATGAACCAAAGAAGAAAAAGGGATATGGACCAATAGTCGGACCAGTGAAGCGAAGAAAAGGGGCTCGCATATGCTTGACTCAGCTCAAGGCTGCAGTTGGTGGCAGACATTGAATTCGAATGCATTGTACGTTGCTTCGGCTTCGCAGCATTTGAAGCATTTGGATATATTATAAATATAGCTGAATTTAGCTGATGCTTCTGAAGCCTGCCTGCGAGGAGTCCAGGACCATGGAGAATTCCCCGAGCCGGCCGCAGAGCGCTAGAGGCAGAGAAAGAGTAGTTGGGTCTGTGAAACCAAAAGTGGCCCTTGAGGATCCCCTGATGATCCCTGATGATCCCTGTAGATCCCGAAAGTCTTGGAACACAGAGTTTAAAGTAGTTTAAAGTAGTTTAAAGTAGTTTAAAGTAGTTTAAAGTAGTTTAAAGTAGTTTAAAGTAGTTTAAAGTAGTTTAAAGTAGTTTAAAGAACCTTCAATGCCCGTGACAGGAATTCCAGCAGCGTCTCGCTCCTCATCTGCCCCCAGGCGAACCGCCCGGTGAGCACTGCCCTTGATTTGCCTTTGATATCCAAGTCTTAGATTCCATTTAGAATGTCTTAGATTCCATATTGGGCCCAAAGTGCAACTAGGTCTTTGGAGTGGTAGTGGTAGTGGTAGTGCTAGTGCTAGTGCTAGTGGTAGTCGTAGTCGTAGTCGTAGTCGTAGTAGTAGTCGTCGTAGTAGTAGTAGTAGCAGCAGGAGTAGGAGTAGGAGTAGGAGTAGGAGTAGGAGTAGGAGTAGGAGTAGGAGTAGGAGTAGTAGTAGTAGTAGTAGTAGGAGGAGGAGGAGGAGTAGTAGTAGTAGTAGTAGTACTAGTAGGAGTAGGAGCAGGAGTAGGAGGAGTAGGAGGAGTAGTAGGAGTAGTAGGAGTAGTAGGAGTAGTAGTAGGAGTAGTAGTAGGAGTAGTAGTAGGAGTAGTAGTAGGAGTCGTAGTAGGAGTAGTAGTAGGAGTAGTAGTAGGAGTAGTAGTAGGAGTAGTAGTAGGAGTAGTAGTAGGAGTAGTAGTAGGAGTAGTAGTAGGAGTAGTAGTAGGAGTAGTAGTAGG
>Ga0126342_10018533_pt1 | contig 11922 bp, 15 predicted proteins | sample Cyp1metagenome_FD_92528 | JGI IMG/M metagenome (GOLD analysis project Ga0126342, IMG submission 92528) | Coral microbial communities from Lord Howe Island, Old Settlement Bay, Australia - Cyphastrea 1 metagenome | ecosystem: Host-associated > Invertebrates > Cnidaria > Coral ... | reverse complement strand
CGTTGGCCTGAGTCCTGTTGAGAAGCCTCAGGCCCCCTGCATTAGGTTTAAAAAGGGAGAGGACAGAAGGAAGAAAAAGAGAGAAGTTTTACATCTATTCAGATGTTACACACACACACACCCACCCCCAGAACAGCCTGCCGTGCAGAGTGTGAGTCAAACCGTTGGCTCCAAGATGAGATTACCTCAACGTCTTTCTCGATGTTGAGCTGTGCCTCCTCAAATTTCAGGGCTGCCATCTTCTTGGATAACCTGCGTGCTTTTGGAACATAATTGCAGCATACTGTCACTAGTATTCACTGACAGAAATCGTGAAACAACTCACTCGACAAACACGGCCTAGCAACTCCTCATCCCGTTGAGCTTGTGATGTTTGGGCCTCCCAGGAAACCAGTGCTAGTAATTGAGGCTGTATATTTATCAAATTTAGTTGTGACCTGCTATGCCAAAACTTTGATATCTGCACAAGCCTCCTTCTCATACTTGTTCAACGCAGCATTGAACAAAGATACTTTGGCAAGATCACACGGAGGGACAGTTGATTCCAACAAAGCTTGGAGCTGTGCGTCACCATGTTTGGCCATGAACCTTGTAGCACAGATTGCAATTATATACATTCACAAGACGCAAGTTTGCCCGGTGAAAGGTTTGTTCAACTCAGCATTATGCAACCAAGCATCCCTTTGTATATTCGATCGATCTCGGATTCGAAAAAAGTTTTCGGCACCTGCTTGAACCCATCCTTGCAGGCAAAGTACATCGCACAAGTGTGCTGCAGAAGTTCCTTACAGGACTCTGGGCTGGGCACTTGCAGGGTTCGAAATTAGTGAGCAAAAATTGAATAACATCGTGATTGACAACACTGTATTGTTCTTTGTCTGGATGCATCAATGTCTCAAGATCACGCAGTGCAATAGGTTTTCGCATTTTGGGGTTGAGGCTTTCATAGTCCGATTCCATTCTCTTACTGATTCTGGTCAGAAGTTCATCGTTGTTGCTCAGTTCATCCTTCCATGTAGCATATTGAGCTGTTCCACCTGTATAGCTAGAGTTCAGCATGCCGGCAGCCAAAGCATCATGCTGAATGACCCGATGCATGGAATGTTTCCTGGCCAGCGATCATTGCTCTTGCAGTTTTAGATTTTAGATGCCCGTTGCACAACGAAACTGAACAGTGTGCCAGTAAGTAAAGTGTCCTGGACAAATCGAACAATGTGTCAGCCACAATTCTTGGGGTGTTCCGGAACAAGTTCACAGCCGCTGTTGACTCACGTTCTCCAAGATCATATGCAGCTGCCAGTGTTGCCGCCGTTTGGGTCGCCTATAGTCACATCCAACAATTTGTGTGCAGGACATGTGTGTCGATTCAGCCCAAAAGCTTCAAGTATTGCAAGTGGGAACCCCGGCAAGATCCACAAGATCCAGCAAGTATGGCCTCCAAAGATTCCTCAGCACTCTTACCTGCACGTTCCAGAACCCTCAGTTGATGATATAGGTTCAGAGCATTTGGCCGACGACGTGTCGATGTGCTCTGAAGGGTAACACCTCAAGTATCATTAGGAGCAGCATCGCGCCCCCAAAATTTTGCAAGCATGTACAACGACATGGAAAAATCACACAAGAACACAAAGTTGCAGTGACACTTGCCATGTTGTGCACACAATGTTGGTTTAAAATTTGCCAGCCCAGATACCACGGTTTGTTTGGACCACATCTTCCTTCCCTCTCACCGCTTGGCAGGTGCAGTATCTGGTGCGCAAGGACCTAGCGAACAGTGACCCAACACCAGCCGCAAACCTAGTGAGATCTAGTAAGTGCAAGTAGAAATCAGTGCTAGTATCAAAGTATTACAACTATGTTGGCACTCATGTACTAAGTGCCCAGGCTCGATCAGGGATGTAGGCATTGCCTTCCATGTGTGTTTGTTTTGCTTTGCAATGCTCTGCAAATACATGAGGTGTAAGTAGTATCAATAGCAAACTTATATGACATCCATTACCCCACCTGCCTTCATGAAATCCTCACATTCGAATGCACATAGTAGGATGAGGCTTGCTGTCAGGCTTCGTGTCCACCCCTTCACGTTGAAAGCACACATTGGTGGGGCCAGCCCTGCACTTGCCCCAAGATCTTGACTTGCAACTGTCCACAACCGTTCTTCATCTTTCTGAGGTGCAAAGCTGGAACACACTGCCAACTTCTCAGTTCCCGGAATATTGGGATCGGTTTGAAACCTCATCAGAAGGTGTGGCATCTAGAGGTGTTTGGCGACTGTTCATGTTGATGTACAGTGTTTGCACGTGTTACTGGTTGTTTTTGGTTTTGTCATTGCAATAAAGCACATTATGGTTGACATAATTCAGGCAGACAAGAGTCGAGTTCACACAAATCAGTTGCACCATGTTGAGAAGCACGTCCTAACATGCATGCACAGTTTGTTCACTATGTTGATTGTATGCTTGTAGCTACTGCTACTGCCACCAATATCTAGTTCAATCATCACTAACATGGACCCCCTGAGGTGCAAGCTGGATCACAATAGCCTCTCAGACCTGCGTGGGGTTCCCAGTTCAGCTGCCAGGGTCGGAGACAACAGGATCCGTTTGTAGTAGAGCTGCTGCGCTTGCATAGGACCTTGGCTGGCAAAATTAGGGCTACCATGGGTTACCAATCTGTGTTTGGCTGGTTGCCATTGCCAAAAAATGAAGTAAATTCACAGCTTTACATAGGGTTGCTACACACCACGCTCAGGGGGGAAGTTCTGTTCCACAAAGCTGTAGAAGTCAGCCACTTCAGCCTTCCAAAGTTTGAGATAACCAAAATGGGGAATAAACATGACTCCTTGCTCGTGGCCTGTGTTCGAACTGTGTCTACCAAGTACTTGTCCACGCTGCCATGACTGGCTGCCTTGCTTTGCCTTAGTAGTTTTGTGTAAAGACAGTTTGTATGTTTGTAGCCAAAAGCATCCAACAAATCTGTGTTTTCCAACATGCTGACGTTTGACAAAAACAAACCACCAGCAGTAAGGAAATGGATAAATACCTCATATTCTGAGCAACCATTTGTGATTCAACTAAGATGCATCCACTTCTCCATGATCTTACTGTGGGGATTCCTTTGAAGAGCTTCTTGGCTAAGGCGTTGAAGCTCATCAGCAGTTTTCCTTGACTTGGCCGGAGGCTTGCTGACGCCACCTCCGTTGTTGACCCGCTTTTTGGGAGCCATACCTGCAAGAAGCACTGGAACACAGAAGCCAGCATTGAACATGTTTGGAATCCCACAAGTACAGTATTGAACTTTTGAGTAGTGAATTGAAGCCTCTTGGACGCTGCGCCAAACCAATCAGCCATCCACCGCTGACCTGCCATGCCCCAAAACAATACACCAAACTGTTTCGCAACACAACTCTAAAAATGTTGAAATCCCGAAAATCCTTGAGCATCCAGCAACTCTACTCCAACTTTTTTAGACTCAGAACTAATTAAGTTAGGTATCGAACTTCAAATTTTATTTGATATCTTGACATGACATGTCACAGCACATCAAGATTACCATTTCCCAGCACAAGCACCACATGGCCTGACAACCTGTGCAGATCTGTGCAGCAACAGCTTGAACTTCTGCAACAACCCCAACACATGTCTTATAACAAGCACCACGCTAAACTGTGACAGTTTTGCCACACTGTGGAATGGTGTTGTGACATTCTTGCCACTGTGGGTGGTGTTTTTGTGACGATCTTGCCCTTGTAGAATGGTGTTTTGTGACGATCTTGCCAAAGTAAAAGGATATTTTGTGACGATCTTGCCATAGTAAAAGGATATTTTGTGACGATCTTGCCCTTGTAGAATGGTGTTTTGCGACGATCTTGCCATAGTAAAAGGATATTTTGCGACGATCTTGCCATAGTAAAAGGATATTTCGTGACAATCTGGAGCTGCTCAAAATCCCATTTGTGACGATTCTTAACTGATAGACATCTATTTTGTGACGATCTCAAGGTAGAGAAAGTAAATTTTGTGACGACTCTGAACTAGCCTTAAATGAATTTGAGACGATCTACTAATCTCAATGTGCACTTTTGTGACAACTTCGGCCCCGGCTCTTCACAAAACACCACCCATCCAGCTTAGTCTGAATTTGGACGAGCTGGGCCCCGGATCTTCACAAAATGATGGCTGCAAAAGCCATGGCGGTGACTAACGCAACCATGGCACCCCAACGCTTGTAGGTGACCTTTCAGAGCATAGCTATATGTGACGAGTAGGGCCCCAGATCTTCACAAAACTGGTATCTCATTGGGCCTTCAAATTTGTGAAGAGCAGACTCTTCTCAAACTATGATTGGTATATTAGGAGGGTTGAGAAACCTTGCCATTGTAAACTATGCCAGCTGACACAGGTCATGTTGAAAAATCTAGTCACTGACAAACTGATTGAGCCGTTTCATAGGCATCATTGGCTACATCATACGCTGATTCCCAATCAAGGCCTTTGGCGCACAACTTTGCCGCAGCCCTGTAAACCACGGAATGTGCATGTTGGGTTCTGTATCGGGCTATCTCAGCCCGATTCACGCTGTTGTTGCCCGCTTGCAGGTTCACTCTGGCAGGTACCTGACATGAAGCACAAGTACATTTAGGATGAGGAATGATATTTCAGAGTATGGTGCAGCTGGCATAAGTTAAGTTGTGATAAGCTAGGGGGTTTGTGACAGTAGCTGACGATTACAGGGTCACGGGCTCAAGGTTTTCCACCATATCAAGACCGCCAGTTTCAGCACCAGGCCCAACAGCAGGGCCGAATGCTGGCAAAGACCTAGGTGAACAAGTGCTGGTTCATAAGATCTCTAAAGTGAAAGAGCAGGATTGAGTTAATGAAATTGTTGCGTTGTAAAAAATCTGGGTTCCTAGCCAATTCACTTTCAAAGGCGGTTGCAAGTCCCAATTTCCAGTTGCCCACTGTGACAAACAATCAGCAGCCTGTGTCATACTGTAGGGATGTTGTCCTCAGTCAAATTGAAGGTATCTAAGACATCGTGAAATGTAATAGCATACAATTTTGACCTAAAGTGTTTGTAAACGAATTTGATTCACAAACTGAGATGCACACTCATCATGTTGGCAAACTTCAGCACATCTTCGTGGTTCCCAACAGGCTGAGCCAGGTCTGACCCCGCAACTGGCAAGAAGGATGGTAAGGATTTAGTTTGATCTCCTGAGCACAACATCACGGCCATGAAAAGTTGCACGACGACGGTGCCAGAACTTTGTGTTGATGGCATCATGCTGCACACCTGTCAACAAACAAAATGTTAAGATAACCGCAAATCTTAACCACAAACATAGCAGAAAAACATTGAGGAAACTTTAAATATTGTTCGTCACAAACCAACATAACATAACAGTGACACAACAAAACAAGACATAACAAGGTATGTAACGAGAAGGCCAGGGCACCCAAATCTTCAACTCTGTCCAGTGCAAACATATGAGGTGCAGATGGACCCCCGATTCCAACCATGGTGTTTCTGCGACAGTGCAAAGCCAAGTAGTTTTTCCCCAGGTACGGGTTTCAAAATGCTCCCCGAGAAAAAATCTATCGATATTTTGGCATCCAACAAACGATAGCACTGGATATTCTACTCATAGAAATGTAGGGAAACATTGCTAACAAAACCAAATGGAGGTACGTGATTGGTCCATGAGAACTACCTCATAGTGTGGCTCTTGGGGCCGCACATCATCACGCTGGAGATAGTCATCTAGCACGCTGACATAGTCAAAGGGGGTATGCAAACGATGGCCACCGTGTTTGATGACTGCCGACAAGTTTGCAAAAAAACTGTCAACATCTTCATGAGTGTGCCCGCTCATGAGTGTGCGGAATTCTGCTCTTTTGATTTTTCCTTGTCCTGTCAACATGGATAAGTATCGAACTACTGAGTTGTTCTTTATCTCCTTCGGCCCGTTGTCTCCTTGTACGAAGACCTCTGTTGCACGGAGGTCTTGTCCCCTTTCACGAAACCCTTCCAAAGTTCTGGCAAGGATGTCAACAGTCCTGTTGCTACCTGCAGAAAGTCCAGGCAAAGACAATGCCACCAAGAGATCATGACCATGAGCGATTGCAGCAGTAGCTGTAAGCTTTGGAGCAATAAAACGGTTGAATTCTTTGCATGTAGGGAATGATCTCGCGGCCAGACATATTTGCCAGACATCACAAATGAGTACAATAGTTGATGGTGAAGTACACCCCGAAAATGACCTGGCAATATTCCGGGAATGCCATTATGTAACACGATCATTGTACTGCTGCTCCCTGTGTCCGTCCAGGAGTTTCAACTGCATTTGTCTAGCCACTGTGCATTTTGCCAACTTTCTCACCATCAATTTGTATCTGACGCAAATGTTGCACTTGACATGAGCTGAATCTGAGCGCAGCTTGAGAAAGTCTCCAAAATTGAGCTCCCAAACCTACACAGGATACAAACGCCATAAACAAAAGCCGATGCACGAAAAAACAACAAACCAAATCAGCCACACTTGTAGCAAATCAAAAAGCTAAGAACTGAACAGAGCAAAACAACTTGTAGCTGAAGGTCCCTGTCGGGTGGGCCCTTCGGAGCATGGCTAGGTACTCATAGAACGACCCTGGTGGTTGAGCTTTCTCAATCAGCTGCGTTGTAGCAATCATTGTTTTGTCATCTCTCTTCTTCACTGTACGGGGTCGCTTCGATGCACCAGTTCCCTCTGGCATTGGTTCGGCCAAGGTCTCATAGAGGTGGTGAAGAAAATCATGAACAATTTGTCTTTTCTTTGAATTCAATTTGTTAGGGAACCTTTTCTTCACAAACCGCATATCCATTGGACAATCATCATCCCCTTTACGAACTGAATCAATCAATCTCAAGAATCGACCAGACCCCAGCCGCAGAAGTCGCTTGAAGGAATTCTGGCATACAGGGATGTCTAGCAAGGTCAACCTCTGAAGCTTGGACCCGGTGTATGTTGATCGAAGGCATGCCCATACCTGACAGGAATCTTGATGTTTGAATCACCGAAGTTTCATCACTGGCAACAACATATGAACCTATATATACATTGACAATTGTAAACTGACAACATGGGGCACCTCTTTATCGATCTCAAGCTTGTCCATACGAGCCAGTTTCCGCAAGTGGTCAATGAGCAAGCTGAATCTAGAAGACTCTCGGAATGGCAGGAAACAATTTTTCCCTTGGTTTTTCCCCTTCGAACACCGGCTTTTGCCCTGAACTATCGCCCTGGTTCTTGCTACCATTCTTCTTCAAGCCATATTCACCCACTTTCTCTACAGGACCGGTATTTTCCTTTGTGGAACTGCAGCCAAGTAGTCTGACTACCCGAGCCTTCTTCTGAACGGTTTTCTCAGTCGAACAACTAGGCCTCTTGGATGGAGCTCCCAAAACTGCCAAAGAAAAGACACCGCAGCAAGCAGTTTCTCACTTATTGTGATCACAATGACAAGACGACATACTGAGTGTTCAACAGATGCTCTGAGGCCCAAGGCACGACAATGTTTTCTCCGCTGCCGGGTTTCAACGGACACATGTCAATCAAATCTAGTTGAATTGGCTAGGCACAAGATATCTAATTGGCAACACACTGCTGCAATCTAAAAGAGCCAAGGGCTGCCCGGACTCAGTACATTCGATCCCACCTTCGAGTAGCATTTGAAGTCATAAGACCCACCTGAGACAAAGCATACACAGCAGAGCATATGCACCACAGTGGAAATAAACATTTACACAACATGTGATATAGGCACCTTGTAGGCAAGAAGCGTTGGATTTTTGTCCTTCTTCTCAATGATGTTCTTGATCCGACAGAATCCATTCAAATCCATATAGCCGTCATTCGATAAAAACAGAAATATGCTGAGGACATCTGATACCATAAGTTATGTATTATGAATCTATGCAACAGCACCTCTTCCAAAAGAAGGGAAGCCTCTGTGTTAATCACAGCTTTGATCTTGAGCTCCTTGGCCTGCAGTTGGTGTGCAAGTGTGTTGAGTATATTCATGCATGCATGATAACAATTTGAAGTTGAACAAATTGAACACATAGCATTGTACCTTCCACTCAATGACCACGGGGTCTTTTCCCTACAGGGCCAGCTACAGAAATAAAGCCAAACTTGAACAAACATACAGCAAAATGGTCGCCTCAAGGGCACAGCAAGCTTTTACACACAAAATCTTTTAGAGAAAAAAGTTTTGAAACAGAGAAGCTTTCTTGTACATAATGACAATAGGAATTGCAGCTCCAAAACCGGATGGATCTCGGCGCCAAAAAAAAAACGATTTTGAAGCACTTTTCGACAGGAATTTTACAAGGAAAATCACTAGCGCCAACATTGAAAAATCTTCTGACAAATCACTATCGCAGCCTTGATGCAGCCATTCCAATACGATTGACGTGCGAGACTTCCTTCAAAAACTGAAAGTGGAAGATGTGATCAAAAAGTGAAGTTTTAATCTTGGGGAAACTTCCCTCAAAAAGTTGAAGATGTGAAAGCGAAGCTTTCGTGCGAGACTTCCACTACAATGCGATCTGCAGACACTGTATTGCGAAACACCATAGAACTACGCGCAACGGCGTCGGAAATTGCAGCTCCACAACCAGATCTCGACGCCAAAGCGAAAATAAAAGGACCGGATAACCCTAAGCTTAATGTGAACTTCGGGGAGGTGTGAGAAGTGAGGTGTGAGAAGTGGACTTGTGATGTCAGGTGTGAGAAGTGGAGCTGTGATGAGTTGTGATGAGCAGTGGAGCTGTGATGAGTGAGGTGTGAGAAGTGGAGCTGTGATGAGTTTGTATGTGATAAGTTGTGATGAGTTGTTATGGGTTGTGATGAGAAGTTGTGATGTGATAAGTGGAGCTGTGATGAGTGGTATGAAAGGCAGCCGCGGCCCAGCGGCGGCCACGCGCGCCGCAGTTGCTCCAGGAAGCTCTGTGTGCTGCGCCTGCCAGACGAAAGGCAGCCGCGGCCCAGCGGCGGCCACGCGCGCCGCAGCTCCTCCAGGAAGCTATACTGCGCCTGAAAAGCGAAAGGCAGCCGCGGCCCAGCGGCAGCCACGCGCGCCGCAGTTGCTGCAGGAGGCTCTGTGTGCTGCGCCTGCCACAAGAAAGGCAGCCGCGGCCCAGCGGCGGCCACGCGCGCAGCAGCTCGTCCAGGAGGCTCTGTGTGCGGCACCTGCCACACAAAAGGCAGCCGCGGCCCAGCGGCGGCGCGCCGCAGCTCCTCCAGGAAGCTCTGTGTACTGCGCTTGCCAGACGAAAGGCACCAGCGGCGGCCACGCGCACCGCAGCTCCTCCAGAAGGCTCTGTGCGCTGCGCCTGCCATGCGAAAGGCAGCCGCGGCCCAGCGGCGGCCACGCGCGCCGCAGCTCCTCCAGGAAACTCTGTGTACTGTGCCTGCCACGCGAAAGGCAGCCGCGGCCCAGCGGCGGCCACGCGCGCCGCAGCTCCTCCTGGAGACTCTGTTTCCGGCGCCTGCCACGCGAAAGGCAGCCACTACCCAGCGGCGGCCACGCGCGCCGCAGCTTCTCCAGGAAGCTCTGTGTACTGCGCCTGCCACACGAAAGGCAGCCGCGGCCCAGCGAAGGCCACGTGCGCCGCAGCTCGTCCAGGAGGCTCTGTGCGCTGCGCTTGCCACGCGAAAGGCAGCCGCGGTTTAGCGGCGGCCACGCGCGCCGCAGCTCCTCCAGGAAGCTCTGTGTACTGCGCCTGCCACACGAATCCAGGAGGCTCTGTGTGCTGCGCCTGCCACGCGAAAGGCAGCCGTGAGTTGATGGTGAGAAGTAGAGCTGTTGAAGTCATTACGGATAAAGGCTGCGCACTTGCAAACCATATTTCGCAGGTCATCTGACTTTAACAGCGGATCGTCAAAAAACCATCTACGATTCCAAAGCTGACACATGCAGTGTATCTACAGTACACAGGTCTTGGCATGCTGTTGAAAACCATTTTCCTTCAACTGGAGTTGTGGTTATCAAGACGACTACCTTTACCAGGTACAGTTTAGCGTTCCCTTTTTTAGAAACAAGATCCCATGACCTGCAAGCCAAAGAGTCTGAGGATGCGGCGATAAAAACATCAATTGTGTTGTCCCTCCAAAACGGATGAGACAGAATGTTCCACATGGACCAGAGCACCTCGCGTCGACCACAAAAACTGCAAAAAAACAGTTGGGAGAATACGTGCAATATACAATCGGTCACACTCTCAAATCAACTTATTGCTACACTGCACTTTCTGACAAAAGCTTGGGCGACATGCAACATGGAAAGTCAGCTACAGCTGCGCTGCATAAAAAGAAGCTATCTTCATCCAGTCATCCAGTAAGGCACTGGCTGTCATCAACCAAAAGTGGCTGCTAATGAAGCCTTGCCTCACACAGCGGAAGTGGCGCAAATGCCACTGGGAAACAAGCGACCATTGGGAGGTCATGAGGTCATGGTACACTGTGGCACTTGCATGACCTGAGAGAAGTCGCGGTGCAGTTCGGGTATCGTCTACTAAGTTTTGCTTTCCATAGTCATGTTACTCATGCTACTCATGATGCAGATGTGGATAGATGCGGCAGATGCGGATACACAAAGATCAGCATTTCACCAGTCTGCCCCGTTCAGCACCGTCCCTGTGCCATCCTGTGCCTGTCAAGTGCCCAGTGCACACGGGGAGATCAATGAACTTGGCAGGCAGAAATCAGCACTTGATCAAGTTTGGTTTCAGCACAATGTATGAACGGCTGGTGAAAACTGGCAGATTCCACATTTCAAACTGGCTGTAGACTGAGAAAGGGACCAAGATTTGCATGCTGACAACTGGCATACATAGCCTCTCTTCCCTGAGGGTCTCTTGAATAAGAGTGCCAGAGCTGGAAAAAAGCGTGCAAAGCGTGCATCAAATTCCAAATCCTCCCACATGAAATTCATCCATGACTGAAGTGCCCCTCTCTGCGAACAATGAAAGCACATTTTGTTGTTTTCCTCGTTTTCCGTCTAGGATGAGAACTGACACTCGCCAAAAGCAATGGGAGCAAGCCTCGGCACAAATCCAGCAGGCACCAACTCTATTTTATGTATCATTCCTTCAGGTTGACTTGTTCAGCATATGACGCAAAAATGACGCTTGCCATTTCAATACAATACAACATGAAATAGCTGTGGCAGCTTTGTCCAATTTGAGACGGTAAGAACTGAGAGGCAAACATTACGAACAGGCAAAAGTTCTTGAGCAAAACCTGAGCTCCGAAACAAGAACGGCAGTGCAGAGCGTCAATCAAATCTTGACGTATCTTGAATATCGCCTGTGGGAGTGAATCAAGATTGCCAAATTGTAGTGGAAAAGCAGCCCAGCAGAAATTTGTCATTTTTCTCCTGGGATTGGTGCCATCAGCATTGAATTCCTGGCTGGACACAAGTGTAAGGCTGGTAGCAATGCAGCTTTCAGGTCACACTTCCCGACCAACTCCCGAAAAGCCGACCGCGGAACCTGAGGATGCGCTCCAACTGCGGTGTCATGGTGACCTGTCAAAACTGGAAAGTTATAGAAAAAGAACACAGATTGCATGTTGCATCGGTACATATTTTATGCACATGCTATACAGCGTACATGCTATACAGGTGATTAAGAAACATGTGCATATCGTGCATAGACATGTGTATATACAAACATGTTCGACTATATATATATATGTATATATATATATGTATATGTGTATATAGTAATGTATAGAAACACGCATGTAAACATATACATAATCAAAGGAAGTTTAGTGGGAGAAACTTCCGTGTTACGGACTTTTAGAATGTCAGGGAAAGAGTTAGTCAAAGAAAGAGTTAGTCAAAGAAAGAGTTAGTCAAAGAAACAGTTAGT
>Ga0126342_10018532_pt1 | contig 11922 bp, 7 predicted proteins | sample Cyp1metagenome_FD_92528 | JGI IMG/M metagenome (GOLD analysis project Ga0126342, IMG submission 92528) | Coral microbial communities from Lord Howe Island, Old Settlement Bay, Australia - Cyphastrea 1 metagenome | ecosystem: Host-associated > Invertebrates > Cnidaria > Coral ... | reverse complement strand
TATGAAACATAATTGCCACACCTACCATACATACAATAGCAAACATACATGCCATACATATCATACCTACCTTACATAGGAAGATTCCATGCCCACCATAATAACCATACATGCCATACAGACCATACATGCTGTCATATCAAACATACCATACCCAACAGACTTACATACCATACCTACCATCCATACAATACCACCATTCATGCCATACATACCATACCTACCATACATACCATACATATCATACTTTCCAAACATGCCAAACCAGACAGACCATACACACCATACACACCCAACATACCATACCACACCCCCCACCACACCACAGGGGGGGGAGGGGGACAGTATCACACCCCTACCACACCACAGGGGGGGGAAGGGGAAGATCTCAATATGGGACCCATCCCATGGGGGGGGGAGGGGGGGTGGCAGGGCCTGGTGCATATATATATATATATATTGAAAATCTGTCTCCAAAATGAATCCCCAATCATATATCCTCAATATATCTTCAAATCTCCAATATATCCCCAAGATCTCCCCAATATTACCTTTATATTTCCCCACTGAAATTCGGAAAAAGGCGACGACTGGCGCCTTGGCATGCTCTACCAGCAAGTCGAAGACGGGACCGTAGTCATACCTCTGGACATGACGACGTGATGAACTTTCGATCTGACTATGATTTAACCGTGAAAAATGGAGGAAAAATTAGGATTTTGCCATCAAAACAAATCAAGAAATTGGATTATGGTGATTTATGGCTGAAGATTGTTCTGAAATCCCAACGAAAATGGGGATTTGACTGGTTTATCCCAGCAAAATGGGGATGTGTCGTAAATCGGAGTTGTAATACATATTCATTGGTTGACTGTTAGGATTTTATGGGATATCTATATATATATATATGTATATATATATGTGTATATGTATATATATGTGTGTATTGTTAATCTAGGTTAAAAGTTGTAAGTTGTAGACCAACAAACAGAAGTAGGGGGATAGACCCTACAACAACCAAATATAACTGTGGGGACAACCATTTGACTTGGTGACGCTCCAGATACAACTGGGCGCAGGGCGCATCACGACCATGATACCAGCAAGTTACTGTGATAAACTTTAATGCACCCAATGCCACCATCCCATTCACAAACCATAGGGGTCATTTTACACATCATCCCATATCGAGGTAAGAAAAGGGGGTCAAACAATGCCATAAACTAACCATCCCCCAGTCATCACCGTAAATATATAGGTGGTAGAAATTTACCATGCCCAGTCATGGGTGGTTTATCACATTGTTTTACCCACATTCTAATCAACTTTCCAATTATTGTTGGGTTTATTAACTGCTAGTAACCACTAGATACCATTATTAACCCCTAGTAACCACTATTAACCACTATATCCATTCATCATACCACATATCCTTACACATATATATATAGTGGGTAATTTAGTGGGATATATATATATAGATAGATATATAACTATGAAAATCTATTACTATTACCCACTATTACATAGTATTTTATATAGCTACCCACTGGTTATTTAACATAGCCATGGAAAATGCCCCATTTATAGATGGTTTACCTATTACAAAAATGTGATTTTCCATGGCTACGTTAAATAACCAGAGGGTATATCCATTACAATCCTTACGTTCCATTCATTACCCAATTTCATGACCGCCTCGGGGATGGTCCCCACGAATGTCCACGACCCACGATCTGCAAGGACCCGCACCGGTTCTTGTTGCTCTCTTGGGCATCCTGATACGCTTTATGCGAGCCAGGTATCGGGTACCGAAGTGGGCATGGGGAACAAGACAGTATATGGTGGTTTCCATAGTCATGGGGTACCCCAATAGCCAATAGCTGAATGGTTTATAATGGGAAAAGCCTACCAAAACGGATGATTTGGTGGTACCCCCATTTTAGGAAACCTCCATATAATTACATCTTACGCACCCCCTGATTTAAAGCCAATGATGTTTTGGGAGCCTGCGATGAACAGCACCGAGATGGACCAATCCTTTCAACATTTACACGCGCATTATGCCAAAGTGTCATCCCACTACATCTGTTGGTTGAACCGGTCAATCACAAATCTGTTCATGTGTATTCATTGGTTATGATACCCTCTGGTAAACTAACATAGCTATTGAAAATTGATGATTTATAGCTGATTTACCCATAACATATGGTGATTTTCCATAGTTATGTTAGTTTACCAGAGGGTAATCCATATTATGACACCGTGGAAGGTCGCTACAGTCAAACAATCGTGAAAGGAAAGCGGGGCTTTCCAGCTCATGAGGGGTATCAACACTAGTTGAAATGCCAGTGGGGTTCTAATCCCTCTGGTAATCAAACGCTGCTTGAAAATCCGCGAACTAAATGGAGGTTGCTATGGAAAATAATCTATAAATGGTGGTTGTTCAATTGTTTAGATGATTCTCCAAGTATTCAGCTTTGCCTGAATATGGTGTACCCATTAATGCCTTGCTTAGTCATCATGTTTTCTCTGAACAAAATGCCAGGCTGATGGATACCCCAATTCTCAGACAAATCCAATAAATCAATAATTACATCCCCATGATATTTCCCATTACCCGTAGGATCCATGGTGCTATATATGGTAACATGGATCCCATCAATATACTCCCAATGTTAGCATATATACCAGCACCATGGATCCTATGGGTTATACACCCGGAAGATTCCCGCCTTGAACTCTTTTTTGAACTTCTCTGTGAACGCCCTTTCTGCTTCTGGCCCTTGCTGCTGCTGCAGAATTCGCCTGAATCGTTACTGGGAGGCCTCGAGAGGTTCCTGCTTAGCAACTAGGTTATAACCCCAGTTACTGGACATAAGTGGACTAACCCTACAACTAGCCAATTTCCAGTGCGTAAAAGTTAAAACCCACTTGCCAAATGGGATGAACCACCAGGGTCTAGCATCTCTATCACATCTGTGCGCCAAACCCTAACTCTGGGGCGAACTCACGGGAAAGGATTCAGAGCAAAACGCAAGCCGTCTACATTGCGTTCCCATTTAGGACATACATCACGTTCGATGCAACAGCCCATAACAGCCCAACAAACACACTATTTGTTCCCCAAAGGCCACAGAAATGATTCTGAATCCTGGAAGGATAGCTTCTTCACAATGGGCTAAGCCCGGCCAGGTCTCTGAAAGTCACGAAGGCTTTGATCCCCAGGTGGAGTCTACGTCCGGGTTCTATCCTTTTTTCTGGTGCAACTTGTGTGTGTGTGTGTGTCCAAGCATTTGGGTCTCTAAACACGGCCTAATCAAGGCACGGAAATATACCCTCTTCGCTCGGGGGCCTTAGGCTCTTAGACAGCTAAGTTGATTTTTATCATTGCAATAACTAAGGTTTATGAATTATTTAAATTATGTTTAAACCAACTAGTTGGAACCAACAATTATTTATTCGTCTAATTATTGATTCTAGTTGGTCCCAGAATTAACAGACATAGTTAAACTAAGGTTTATTGAATCCAACAAAAATATTAGCTAGCAACACTTGTTTAACTAAGGTTTATTGGATGGCTTTCTAAGCCAACTAACATAACTGATCGGTCCCACTTCTTCCGAGGGTTTTGTACTTGTCCCTTTTTTCAGGTGACCCTACCCTGGCGACCGTGGCTCGGGATCACCTGAATTTTAGGCCTAACTGGCAACCAATCCCCATCATGAAAATTAATCTTGAATCATACCTCCATAAAATCTCTCGAGCAATTAATAATAAAAATAATAATCATAATAAAAATAAAAACATGAATAATACTAATAATAATATGTTTATAGTAATAATAGTTGGTTTATATATATAATATATATATATATCATTTTTTAAAAATATGTTATTCATTGTTGTGGGCCAAACCACCACTTTGGAACCATGAACCTGAAATTTGCTGCAAATCTTGGTCGCCAAGCGGATCCCACGGATGGCGGCCATGGCCGTGGCGATCTGGGCATCCCAACTGCAACCACTCAGCACCCTGTACAATAGCATCATCCTGCGCGTCAGATCATCCCCAAAATTGCCCGGCCTGGTAAACATACAAAAAACTATTGAAAATGGCCATAGAAATAGTGAGTTTTCCCATTAAAAATTGTGATTTTCCATAGTTATGTAAACGTTTACCAGAGGGTATGATATGGGGAAACGATGGGAAAATACAGGGAAATTGGCAAAGTTAATCATCAAAAATAGAGTGCCCAAGAAGAACAAAAAAATATTCACGACAGACAGGACTAAACAAAACAAGTGGGTAAGGCCCCTTGAATTATTGAACCACACAACCATACAAACACATCGGTTGTTAAAATCAGTAGTAAATGGCAGCCACATGTCCGATCTATGCTTGGTCGTAAACATTTGAACCTATTCCCAAAACCATGGTTAGTACAACTCTCGGACTAATCATGAACCAACAGGGGTTGCTTATTGGTTTCAACCACATTTAAAAAAAATAAGCGTCAATGAGGATCATCCCATTTCTATATATTGAACATTTAAAACAGGTTAAACCACCAAGCAAATCATCCTTGATATCAATTATATACCCACTATATCCCCATTTCGGACCTCAATTCGGATGGGTAAATTGGCCGAAGCTCACCAGCTTCAGGCGCGCGCCTCCCCTTCACCGTAGTTGATGTATGTAGCCATGTCGGTGTCCTGCAAGGCAACTGGGACAACTGGGATATCATGGAATATATATATATAATTATATATATATGTGTGTGTGTGTTCCCGGATAGAATTGAAAATTGCCTCACTAGCAGGCAACTGCAGCAGCACTACGTCTTTTGCTATGCAGTTAGCCTGTGCGGCTGGGTTTCTGTTTTGATGCCACATGCATCATCTTCATCAACATGGTTCCCTCCAGGAACCCATCAAAACTAGTGGTGGTGTCACGCTGCATTTCCACCAGACCGCCGACGCCAGGGGCTCGCGCGATGGGTGCTGCAAGTACCAAGTGATCAAACCACCACTCCAAATACAAAAACAGCCGCGACCACCAGGCTCCATTGGACCTTAGGTGGCCTTCTTTGTCAGTCATTGAAGTGGATGGACAAACCTGGCAGCTGAGGTTCAGCGACTCAGGTCCGACCTGGGTCTTGCAAGACTCCAAAGGCACCAAGGAATCTGGATACATTGACGTGGGGGTCAATGGGAGAGGTGCCCTTGCACAAGAGAAATTTTGAAAAGGAACCCTCAGGGAGCAGTGCAGACCGCACAAACCATAGAAGGGACAGCCCCCGGGTCCTTTTCCTTCAAGTTCTCCATGGATCCACCTCGCTGAGTCGTGTGCTTGACCTTCAACGTCTCGGTGTGGGCTGCCGAGCGCTTCGCGATGACGTAGATCTCGAGGATCTTGGCCACCAGCGACGCCGTCCATGAAGAATTGCTGAACTCTGAGAGGAGGGCGCGTAGTTCACCATGAGTAGCAACCCTGGCAAAAGGGCGACAATTTCTGGCAATGGTGGAATCACAGTCTCCCACCCTTCAATTTCGAAGGTGCCCGCCGTCTTGTCCATGCGCAGGTTCAACAACTCGGACTGGGCGGTCCCCGCTGACTGAGGCTGGGTGGCTGGGACAAACCCAGCAAGCGGCTCGGAGCCCTTGGCTTCCGCTGGGGGAGCCGGTTTGTTCTCCAAGCCCATCTTGGCCATGATGTTTTGGAGCTCCGGGAGCTGAGCCTCCAGGTCCTCTTTTGTGTCCAGGTCAATCTCCCCCAGGGCTGGCTCTTCAGCTGGTTGGGCATCGTCCAGTCTGGGAGTGTCAAGCATGAGAAAATCTTCCCCTGTGGATGAAGCAGCATCCACCAACGAAATCGAATCCAAGGTTGCCGATTCAAATGTCAAAGGACTAGTCGCTTCCATTGCGGTCATGATGGCAAAAGAAAGACAGAACGAATTTCGACACATATCAGTCAAAAGGGGGAAGACTTGAGCCAAAATGGCATGGCCATTTTGGCAACTATATCGACAACACATTACTTGCTCTCCACAAGTTCCAAGCAAAGAAACAAGTATAACGGGGGTTGTAGCGGTTTAATAGGGATATAGATGGAAACAAAATGGGCAATATAGATTTTGATGGGATTTTTTCTATGGGACATACAAGGTGGTGCCCCATCGCAATCGAGATCGCTAAGTTAGTGAACAGAACTCGAATTTCACGAACGGACTTCTGGTAGATACCCTCTGGTAAACTAACATTTTGGCATGGAAAATCACATTTTTTGATGGGTAATTCCACTATAAATCACCATTTTCAATAGCCAACTGTAACAGATTACCAGAGGGTATATTGAACATGATTGAACTAGTTGGGGTGAACCCACCGAGAAACATCACTGGGAAAACAATCAACAGCAAGCAGATCATGATACATTCCCAACAGCTTGGATGTGGCTTATAACCTGTATACAACCCATAGATAACCCATATATATATATAATCCACACCTCACCCTCATGTAACCCACAATTTCAACCAATTATAATCATAATAATAACTTATAACCTAACTGTAGTATTTCATGAGCTTCTTACCCACTAAACAAACTCTGCTTGGTCCCCGAGTCCCACACCCGCAATCTCCACAGCCAGGCCTTTCTTCCAAGAGGACCACAGCCGGGAGGAATTCAGCTTGATTGGAGAATGTCCATGCCATGAACCCCGTAGACATCAACCATTCTGAACCGTTATAAATTATGAATCATTTTATTGCCATTTTATTCCCAATATATTCCCATTAACATCATGAAGAATGATCTTCGCATTCTGAATGGATCCAAATCATTTGACAAGATTGGCCCCATTCCATGTGGTGATGTCAGCACCTGGTCAGCCATATGGGGAATTTGGTCGCAACAAAATGGTGAATTATAGTTGTTTTATGATATCTGGGTTGAACAAATTGCTAAGTTGGTGAACATAACTCTAAAATAATTTCACAAGGACATCTGGTAGATATATCCAATCAGGTTATAAACCAACGAACAGATCATGGGGGGCACCACATTGTAGAGAACGTTCTACTGACACCTGGTTGGCTGTGAATAAAACATGTCCAAGATTATTGAAAAATCAAAATAATGCGTGCAGTAGTCGGTGATTGTCCCGGAACAACATGTTGTGCAATGATTCTTTTGAACGAACAAAGATCCACTGGGTCCTAGTATGTCCTATCCATGGCTAGCAAGCCACCCAAACAGATCCCGCTGTGATACCAGCTGCTTTCAACTCATCCCCGGAATATCATTTAATTGGGATCGTCACCTATCTTGACTGGTAGGGATGTAAATAAAAAGCTGAAAGCACCAACCACTTCTGGGATCCGTGGTTTCCCTCCGCAAAAAACCTGGCGAGCCGCGAAAACCTTTTGTCAAAAGAGCCTTCGATGGACCCAGTCAGGACGGTCGGAGGATCTGAGATTGTCCAACGCTACTCACCTTTTGTTTCTCACAGCTTGAGACTTAAATGGATCCTGTGACCCCAACACTATCACGAAGCATGGTGGTCATGTTTGGTGCACCAAGCTGCCCACAAAAGGTGAGACCGCTGGTGTGGCTGCCCCATCAGCAGCAAACCACAGCGACAGCTCATCAGCTGACAGCTGTGCTCTCAAACTTAGCGGACAACAAACAACAAAAACTAACTATAGATAGTCATAAGATATTAATAAAATACTTATCATAGTTATACTAACTATAAGATAGTTATAAGTTATAAGATGTTATAAAATAACAAACTATAGATAGTTATAAGATGTTATAAGCTGGTTGGTGGTTTTAACCCCTCTAGTAAAATGATATAAGATGTTATAAGATGTTATAAGCTGGTTGGTTATAAAAAAAAAAATGTTCCAAACCACCAACCAGTAAGTATCATTGTCATAAACCATCATAAACCATTTAGTCCAAAAAAAAAGAGTCATGGTCACCAACTTTCATAGCCTTCGTAGCTCCCTGGTTCACATTGGAAGAGTCCCCGATTCCTGAAGAAAATTACCCTCTGATAAACGTTAACAAAAAACTATGGAAAATCAACCCACTTTGTAGCTGGGAAAATCCACGAACTTTCTATAGCCATTTTCAATAGCTTTTCATTACCATCTGGCTATTTAACATAGCCATGGAAAATCACAATTTTTAATGGGTAAACCATCTATAAATAGGCCATTTTCCATAGCATAGCTATGTTAGTCATAACCAGGCCGGCTACCCTTCCTGCTGGTTATGCTGAACATAATTCCCACGAACTGCAAAAGCAATTACCTTCATAAACCAGCCACATTTAAGTTGGAGTTAAACGAGCACCAACTGAACGCTAACATTGTTATATCAACTTAGCAACGAATCGTATAGTTCCCAAAAATTATGGTGAGTGAATTCATGTTAATTCCACATATTTTGTGAATGGTTTTACTCTAACAACCAACTTTTGCTTCCCAACTTAAACCAGAAACCACCATCTTGTAGAGAAACCAACTGTAAGAACACAATTGCAAAAGACTAAACCATCACCACCCCAAACCACTGGCACTGGACAAAGTGCAACATGCGGCAAACAACGCGCAATCAGCTAAGTGGTCAGTAAACTATTCTAACATGTTATATAACATGCTATACCCCCTTGTGTCTGGGATGTATTGGGGTGTGTATATGTAATATTATATATATGTCCCTCTTACAAACCACTTGGCTATTTATGACAACATTTAAACATATCTGTTCATCACCTTTGTGGTCATTGTATTTTTTGTTTGAAACAAGACCATCAACCTGTAGATACGTCTTTTGGGTATTCCCCAGAAAAATCAGCTGGATTGAACTTGTGTATACAGAGCTCTTCAAAAACTCATGATCATCTCAAGCTGCTTATGCTGGTAGGAGATCTTTCCATGAGACAACTCTGATGGTTGAGGAACACTCTGGAACTCTTATTTTGATGTGCTTCTTCAGTACATGGAAGAGTGGCCTTGTTGGCACTGACCAGCATCCTGCGCACTAAAAAAAAATGGGATGGAGCTATCGTTTTTGCATCTCCAAGCCATTTACCATAAATCCATAAGATATGGAATCATCATGAATCATCTCCCTAGCCCCAAAAAAGGTCCGCTGCCAAATGGGGTCAAAATGGCAAGCTGACAGCAACCTTTCAGGTTTTCAGCTGCCTTCACTTGGAGGACACAATCTTAAAATCAAGCCGATCACCATACTGCTTGTTCTTAGTCTGGCATGCGAGTATGTTGAATCCAAAGGCTTGTACACATACATAGAACACATTATCTACAATAGTTTCAATCTTTCAAGAAGACGGTCAATAGATGCACAGGTACACTGAACGGACAAAATATTGAGTTGCTCAAACAATTCAAACAAGTCAGACGGTTCAATCCGAATCTACACAAAGCGCCAAAGCCTGAAGATCAGAACCACTCCCTACGCCCATACTGTATGATAACTTGTTTTAAAGTGACCTGTACAGCTGATGATACCGTGATACCGTGATACCGTGATACCATTGTTTCCTCCACTGAGAGTATTGGAGCAACTGTGCGTTGTAACTGTGCATTGGTGGCCGTGTAGCCACAGTGGTGATGCTAAGACCAGCTGATGGATTGAATGAAGTCTTGATCAATGTATCCTAACGGAAAGGCAGTTTGATGCTGAGTAAAAGCAGAAACGTTTACTCTACATAATTGCGAAACAGCTGTCAATGAGAAATAACTGTACACTTGATAGAAAGTTGTCAAGTAAGTATCTGCTTATGAATCAACATGTGCATTAATGATGCAAGGACAACTTAGAGAGTCAATCATGATTCTCTATGTGAACACTTCTATTTAACTGAAAAACAAAAAATAACAATAGTAGTATGTGATCATGCTATAGTTTCTATGAACAAAACAACGACCCTAGCCTTGAGAATCCCTAGCAGCTCGTCAGCACACCGACGTCACCGTCACCCGCGGGTGGAGCGGAAAATCCTAAAGTCCACCTGTACCATAGACGCCTGGCCACGTCGAGTGCTGAGAATCCCATGGCGCCAGAGGAACAGATTGCCATGGGATTAGAATGGGAATATTAAATGGATATCATCCCATTCCCCTAATAATAAAAATTATCAAACACCCTTTATCAATAGTTCCAGATATGTAGGAAAAACATATTAAACCATGATTTTTTGTTGTGTTTAATATCAGATGAATGGGAATATCATGGGAATTGTAGTGAGGCCCCCGTTCGAGATCGCTAAGGTAGTGAACATAAGTCTAATTTGACAAGGACTTATGGTAGATATATCGAACTTTTTTTCATGGGGCTATGAATTAAGCAAACATGACTGGGGGGCACCACATTGTAGTCTCATTGCTTTTGGGACGATCGGTTTTATGTGGCTCAACTGTTTTGAACTATATAAATAACATGGGTTTTCATGAATTTTACACCCGCAAAAGGGCACAAAGAGCGAATCTTGCAAGGGATTCCATTCTCCGGCGCCTGCCCCAATTTGCCGAAACAAATCATAGTTACGCCCAAGGTCTCTTGCTCTCATGGAACATAATAATTCTCCACATTAAACATGTCCAAAAGTAGGGGATACCCATATTGCCATTTTACATAATAAGGAAAATCATTAACCACACATATCAGCTGTCAAATCAACTGTCAAATTTTGGGATACCCGGATACCCCATTATCAGAGAAACAATATCGGTGCACACGGTCTTACCCAATGGGTCTTTCTGAACATGGTAACATGGGGTATCCCCAAGTCTGATGATTAACATGTCTTGGCTAAGAATGATTTTCCTACAATGAATGTTCAAACAAATTGCCCTCTGGTAAACTAACATAACTATGGAAAATCAAAAAAAAATAATGGGAAAATCCACTATAAATGGTCATTTTCAATAGCTATGTTAAATTACCAGAGGGTAAATTCATGGTACACACGATAATGACCCTCAGGTAATCAAACATGATGGGACATATATCATATCCCATACATAAGGTTTTAATGAGAAAATCCTCGAGTACAATGGGGGATTTCTCCAAGCCATCAATGATGACACCGAAGGGTAATCAACCGGACACTTCTCCGAGTAATCCCCACCAACTGATATTCTATCTATAACACATATTCTGACATATCTGGCATTTTGTTGGGCATTTTATCTATTTTTATCTGATATATAAATATATATATATACGTATATATATATATATTTATTTATTTATTTAAATATATATATATATATATATAAATATATATTTATATTCCGAAATCTTATCTGGCATTTGTTGCGACATTCTATCTGACATCTGGCGCTCGCCGTTGAGGTCCGGCAGTGCTACTGACATCTGGCGCTCGGTTGAGGTCCGGCAGTGCCCACTGAGCTCTGGCGCTTGCAGTTGACGCGGAGGCGGGCAAGAGGCGGAGGCGGCAGGCCAGCTCTGATAAAATCTGAAGACCCTCACCCGGCAGGTGGGGAAAAAAGATAATTCTGATTTGGCATCATCATCCGCAGGATGGAAAATAAAGAACCAAAAAATTAAAAACAAACAAATTACTTTGCTTCGAGTGATCCCCACCATGACATTTCAAAACAGCTTGTTGACACCACGTTTGTCTGAAGCTTTTGTCACGGGACTTTTGCCCAACTAACTATCCCAATCATTTGTTTCACCTGGCAGGTCATTGTGCATGTCAGTCTGTCAAACAGGATATAAACATGTCAGGTGGAAATGTCTCTGTCCACCCCAGTGACTCTGTCATCTGTTCAAACTGATTGCTTCAAACTTTGCCACCTGCAAAGTAAGAAGTGGCATTGCCCCGGTCACTCTACCACACACGCGCGAGTT
>Ga0126342_10018531_pt1 | contig 11922 bp, 12 predicted proteins | sample Cyp1metagenome_FD_92528 | JGI IMG/M metagenome (GOLD analysis project Ga0126342, IMG submission 92528) | Coral microbial communities from Lord Howe Island, Old Settlement Bay, Australia - Cyphastrea 1 metagenome | ecosystem: Host-associated > Invertebrates > Cnidaria > Coral ... | reverse complement strand
TATATATATATATAAATATATCATTTGTTGTGTTCTTTGCAACTTGGTTGTTCACCCTCTTGTGGTGTTGGCTTTGTGGCTTGGTACTGAATGCAAAACACTGAAATAAGTACTGCCGATAATTCCCTCATGGCACCACAAGAGTTCGACATGGATTCTGAAATGTCTCAATTGGAATCCTGAAAGTGCTAGCTACCTTTGTTTGAAGTACAGAATGCACTTCCAATTTGTAGTTTGCTCTGCAATCCCAGCCGAATCCGAACCCGACCTCTTTCAGCAGTGAGCACAACTTACCACCACTTCCCCCACATGCAGTGCATGACATACAGTGTGTGCACGGTGGTATCAGCCCTGCTTCGGCTTTGAACGCACCTCGAGGCAAAATTTATCGGCTCAGGCGTGGCCAATGTTTGTGTGTGCAAGTTTTCTTGTCAATTTAATTCATTTGTCAGGCGAGGCAGAACTGCCCAATAAAGGTATCAAGTGTGATGTACGTGCTTATTGGTCTTATTGAGTCTTATTGAAAAGCACCAAAACGAAGTACAAACGGATGCGTGGCAAGCTTCATTGCCGGGGAGTCTTCTGCAACTCTCCGACGGTTTGTCGAGAATGCACAATTTCCTTGTGAATCCTTCCACGTCAATTTGAGCTACATGACAAACCATGACTAAAACTCTCACATTTTGCCTTGATGCCAGACCATGTCACTGCATTGTGTACCTGTCATCGCAGGGTCTGGAACACCACGCAAGCCAGGTACACCTCGAGGAACACAAGGTCACTGAGGGGCTGGCAATGCAAGTGGCCCACGTCAAAGCAGTGCACTATTGTTGGCTGTGTAAAGCTGTTTGTACGGCCCATGACGCATTTTCGATGCTTGCTTTGAGTCCAACGATGCATGTTGCCATACTGCACTTTGGATAGGTGAGAGGGAGACCAGATGGTGGGGTTTTGCGGTTCAGATGTTCTATTTTCATCACATGTTTCCCTAGCAAAGTGTGTGTGTGTGTGTCTAAATATTTGAGATCGAAAAATAGGGCTGTACAGCTTGTGCACAGGCACAGCCGGAAGCTCTGGTACCACTACTCCACCAGGCTCCTAGATGCTTCAGACGTTTTCTCTTGAAAGAATCCTTTGTGACGACACCATGACATCTTCACACCCATCGTTCAATACCACTCCAAATGCCGGTATAGCTAGTGAACCGGGTAAGTGTGTGCAGGTGAAGCTGAACTGGACGCAGGTAGAGGGTTCCAGGATTTTCTGGACTTTTGTATGTTTTTCCATTTTGTTCCCATGTTGTACTAGTTTAAATGAAGTGTCGAGGCAGGCACGCTCACACATTCGGGTACGGAGTATACTGTGGATTTAGAATGATTACATGTTGATGGGATTGAAACGTATTTGAAACCTATTTGAAACGTATTGAAATCTCAGTCCATTGCCCCACGGGACTTCATTCGCCATTCGAGATGTCATTCGAGGTGCTCGCACTCCAAGGAGCGAGACTAGATGCTGATGCTGTTTGTGCACCTTGCAGCTAAGCCGGTTGGATCCGGTCGGTGTCATTGTTTTCCATCGGCAATGGTAATGACGGTAATGATGATTAATGATGATATTGTTATGATAAAGTTGTAGGTTTCAAATCATATGAAGAGATGAGTATTTAAAAGTGCATCGATTCGGGATTTCCCCAGATGTTGTCAACTGCGTTGCCACGCAGCAACAGCTTTAATGACGAAGCCTTGGCTAGATCGTATCATCCTGGAAAAGTTATTCTCAATAGCAGTTGCTGGATATATCAGTGCAACCTTGGATGACTTGTGTGTGATTGATGCCCCTTGATGGTGCTTGGTAGCGCTGGATGGATCTTGATGGCGCTCGATGACTCTTTATGAGACCTGATAAGTGATAAGTGTTGATGTTTGATACATTTGATACTTGGCTTGATGAAGGTGTTGATGACGCTCTTGATGTTCGCAACTCATGAATTGCCTGCAAGGAGTTCGACCAACGCAGCTGATGCCAAGGCCAAGGCAAGCACTCCACCCAGTCCTCGCGGCAAGGCCCCAGCCTTGCCATCCTCCTTGGCTCCGCCCAAAGGCGCCACAGGCAGCAAGGCCAGCAGCAAGGCTTCCACGGCTCCCAGTCCCAAATCGAAGGCGAGTCCTTCACCGAGTCCCAAAGCCAAGGCGCTGACTTTGACCGTGCCCAAGGCACAGTCAAAGGCGCAGGCCGCCCCGGTCTCGCCCAGATCAGCTTTGGCCAAAGCAATGGCGCCCAAAGCGAAAGCATCAGGTCAGCACTCGGATGGAGTTGGTCGGGCAAACCTGATTTTTTTGGGTTTGATTGAAGACCACACCCAGAATTCGGCATTTTGGTTCAAGATTCAGTTTGAGTATGTTTGAGTATCTCAGGTGGCTGTGGAGTCCCTCACTCTTGCTCCCATCTCCCAACTGACAATGAATTTGCAAACCATCAGCGCCATTCAGCGCCTAAAAGCGCTGGGCAGATGGGTGACACGACCGCAGGCCCTGCATCACTGCTAAATGCAATGGCAAAGGCAGGAAATCCTTGTTGCGCATGTATTACTGCTGTATACCAATCTAAACTGGATATGGATGGATATGGCAGATTCACAATAGGTTGATTCAATTCCCCAATGGTCTCTAGTTGGGACGGCTGCGCTCCTCACTTTTAAGCACGAGTGACAGCTAGAAGATTACGTCGATATTTGTTCAAGCATAGTTGTTACTGCAGCTTGTGTGCAAGTTTATCAAGAGAAATCCCAAGCAAAAGGATGCAAAAGGCTCATTTTAACGATTTTAAGACTCAATCAATCTGTCCCAACCGGTCCCAACCAGAGGCGCCTCAGCGACAATGAGCACGACAGGGAAGCTACTTGAAGGTCGTTCTGATAAAGTGCCTTGTGACTGGTTGCACAGCTGGCTTGGTCGTTCTGAGACATGAAGCGTTGACATCCGCGTCATTCTAAGAGTATGTTGTAACTGATAGCTGTGCATAGCTGTGCATTTCACAAAGCTTGAATAGATGTGTCATGATGTGTCGCTTGTTTGCAAACGCACTGTCCGCCTGCCACCTTGGATGAGCCTGGTTTACAAAGACGGGGACGAAAGTTGCGAATGTATCCCTGCGCCAGAATCTGTTGTTGGACCATGTTGCACCTGGAACCGGCTTGTCCTGGAATATTGCGGATATTGATAATGTAGCTGCTCTGTGGCTTGGTCTAAATCGCCGCCAAATCCACAGAAAAGGTAGGAGATTACAATGTAGGTGTTTGTGCTCGCTCCTTTTGTCCGAGCTTAAGTAGAGTGGAGCGAGATGGTCTTGTTTTGAACCACACAAACAGATTTGCCATGAGCAGCGTGCCATAGTGTGCCTACGATTCAGCGAATGCGGTTCCAAGATTTGACCTGAAGCCCAGATGTGTGAATACACCGATTTCGAGCGATTTCGATTCATTTCTTGCTAATGCTTTGCGATTCTTAAGATGATCAGCAAGATGATGTCCAACGCAGACACCATCATATTTTCCTGATCATGTGATCCATCCAGCATTTTCAAAAAGGTCTTGCTCCCAGTTTGCGTGTGGCGGTGCAACGGGCTTTATGGTCTTCATGAATTATCATGAATTCTAGTGAATTATAGTGAATTATAGTGAAATGATATGAAATGGTAAATTCAGTTTGAGGAGTTGTTTTGTGGCAATATTCCAGAGAAGACAGAAAGATGTTTTTTGACCTGTGATTGGTGGATCAACGTTTCCTCTCATGGAGTGCAAGGACGCTTATTTCATGTTGTTTAATTTTCATTCATTTTGGAGGTGGCAAAACTCTGAGATTTGAAGTGATTCAACATGATTTCATAATATTTAGTAAATGTTAATGATATTTAACTTAACATAGATTAAACATGATGAAACACTGATTCAGCAGGAGATGCTCAGCATTTGGCTGCAGGCTTCACAGAACCGCACCAAGACCTGACCGGACATTGCGCACAACAGGATAGACATGGACATGTGACATGGATGGGAAACACAGAGTTTGGCAAAGGAAAACATAGGAAAACATAGGAAAACATAGGAAAACCATGGAAACCACCATGGAACACAATCGTTTACTCAGGCAGAACTTTACACAACCTATCATTGCATAGAGCCAATAAGTAGCTGATGGCCACTCACGAGGGACAGAGGTGCCTACAACCTATCGATTCTGGCAGGACGGACAGCGTATTTCCATGTCAAAAGGACTCCTACAACTGGCAGGAAGACCATTGTGCCCCACCAAACGGATCCAAACGGGGTTTTTATTTTTTTTATTGATCCAGGACAACGCTGGTGCATTTCCCTTTCAAATCTTTCAACGATTACATAATGCATATAATGCAATGCTCATGTCGCCGAAGCCCTGAAGACACTAAAGGGAAGCAAATGAGCTTAGCACGATTTACTGTAGCACATTTAGAGAAAACATATTCATTGTCTTTGGCGATGCTTAGAAAAACATGGAACATATCGCCAGAGTCTATGCTTTCCAGGTGTCAAGCTGGCGATGAAGCAGGCTACTCAATGGATTTGCCATGTGGACCATGCTCCCCAAACTGTGCGACAGAGAAGATCAAGTCGGGGACATCAACTTGGCCAAAAGAAGTCGTAGCTTTTGCGATTGTTGTTGCAACATTTGATTCAAGTATATTCAATTCACAATCCCTCAACTTTCTCACCACGTTCATCCATTGCCACATGTTTTTTTTTTTTGTGTGTGTGTGTCAACAAATCGCAACAATTTATGATTGGGTCTAAGGTGGCTCGCAGACCTAGCAGCCGCGTCTCAGGCGAGTCTCAGCATGACAGACACAAGGACTGCAGAATGACAATGATGAGTCGGGTGGTGGTGTTGTGTTGACTTCATTCGTTGTGGATTTATTCGTTTGACCTCATTGCAGATATTGCAGTGGGAATGGATATGCAGAAAAACTCCAAAGAACATAATACTGAATTTGGGCACCTTTCTCGGCTCTGAATGCAGCAAGCAGCACCAAGGGAAGTCCATGGAAGTCCAAATGGCCATCCATTCTCTTTTCAGGCACACCGTCACGCTGCTTGACCCCAAGAGGCATGCTGTGTCATTCAATGTTGCTTGTGGAAGAAGGATTTGGAAGGGAAAGAGTGCAACGAGATTCAACACCGAAGTAGGATGCACCATGAGGCACCCGAACTAATTCGTGCATTTCGATGACATTTGATCTGATTCAAACACCAACTGAACGTTCTCCCTCTTCAAGCTTTCACTTCGCGTTTGTCAGCACACCCGCCAGATGTTGCAACAGCTTGTTCTTTCTTAGATTATGTAGCATAACATCAAGTATCTATGCAAGTGCAAGTGACTATTCTGTTGCGTAGCATGAAGTATGTGTCGAAATGCAAGTGAAGATTCTGTAGCATGGCACCAAGCAACTACTGTATGCGTGCAATTGTGAGTGACCATTCTGTAGCAGAGCATGAAGTTTGTGGGCAAGGGCAAGTGCACATTATTGACACCCCCGACCTCACCCGGAAGCCAAAATTCCGCAACAATCATCCAAAATCTATCAATTTATCCATCTACCTACCTACTGATCTATCATGATCTATCTACAGGATATGTATATATATAATATATATACGTATATTATCTATTATTATGTATCTATTTGTCTATCTATTTGTCTATATCATTCTATATCTATCTATCAATCTATCAATCAATGGATCTATCTATCTATCGATCTATCGATCGATCTATCTATCTAGCTATCTATATCTACCTACCTACCTACCTATCTAGCCAGCTAGCTACCTACCTATCTATACACATCTTAATCTAATCTCATCTAATCTATATAACATATTATAACATATTATAACATCTAATCTAATCTAATCTAATCCAAATTACAACAAAACCTATGTAACCTAATCTATCCTTTATTGTCTATCTGCATGTAAGCAACACCCATGAGCCAAGACATTTTATTGGTTCCTCCAACAATTGCCGATTACAAGAGGGACCGTGTGACCAGCAGCAAAGCCATGGTGCAGAGATTTTCCGTAGACCTGAGATGACTTCCTAAGGATCTGGTAGGAACATTTTGAAACAGACTGAAGGTTGAGCCTTGCTAAACTTTGCTGTTGCACAAAGGTGTTATGGTTGCCATTGATGAGCATGTCTTGTGTTCCAAAGCACAACATCCACAGCAAGTGCTTTCGCAATTCCTTGCTCCTTGTTGCACCAGTCACCAGTCTGTCCGAATAGTAGCGCAATGGAAGATGCGGGAATTAGTGAAATCTACCAGCAGGGCAAGCTTGGGATCGTCGCTAATGTAAAAAAATATGAACAAATCTGATAAAATAGTATAGCTAAATGTAACTTGATTGCAATAGTTGAAAATAAGAGATAAGGAGAAAGATGGAGAAAGACTCAGAAAGATATCAAAGATAGAACTGAACTGTCACAACTGGATCTCAACGCCAGGCCTGGAGATGCGCATCGCTTCGGCTAGGGTGGGCAGCGCAAACGGCCCAAACAGAGAGCTCGGGTTGGAATGTGATGACATGTGATGACCAATGAACGTCTTTGAAATGTGGTCTATACATGTCTATACAATTTTTATTTTTCCACGCCAGAAATGAACGGGTTGTAACAATTTGATACGATTTGCACGTGTCTGAGAATCGCGGGAGACCGAACAGCGAGAGCAAAGCCAAACTGATTATACTGATTTTGGCGTGGAGGCCACGCCTTGTACGCCGGAATTAGTGGATGAGGTCCTGCTGCGAGCAAACAATGCATTCAACAATCCATGGTGAAGATATCGTGCCTTGTAGTCATTGTCCTCCTCCTGCGTATCACCATGAAAGCAGACCGGCAATCAATGATGCCCTATTTATCACCGTGATTCTAGTTGAGCCGTGTTCTTACCGTCCTGCTGGTATTTGAACATGTTTGATTCTGGGGAAACTACTTTGGACACAATCTCGTCGATTCTTTTCATCAAGTCATGTCACATTGCAGTGCTTTGTCAAGACTCCATTCGAGACCATCGACAAAGCCGGCGATTTCTCGCCAGGAAGATCCAGAAGTTGAACTTCTTCTTGCTGCAGTGGGGCCACCTGGTGTCCTGGTGCTACACCACAGGAAAATCCAATCGATCTGTTCCAGGCCATCACAAGAAAACCTTGCACTTCACATGAAAACAACAGCAAGACATGGCAAAGAAAACCATAGTGTTTTTAACATTTTTTAACGGCGTGCAAGAATTGTTCTTCGCGTGCAACTCATTGTTTTTTCAATCTGTAGCAATATGATCGAGGCTCGAAGCAGGCGAGGGGTGCGCTTGTACCCCTTCAACATCCACGCAAAGTCCGTGGTCGATCAGGCAAGCGCAGGGACGGTAGAGCCAATCCTTGGGTGAAGCAGGTGGCTCAAACCAGGCATCCAATGAAATGTGTTCAGTCCGGATCATTTTGGTAGATACTCTACTGGGTAGCACTCTGCAGGCTCATTCATGCAACTTGTCTGTGTGAGTTTGCGCCATAGCGGATTCTTGTGAGCAGGTGGTATTCAACCACAACCTGGATGACAACAACGATGACAAAGCTGATACCCAGAACTTCCAAGCAATGTTTCAGGACTCCACAGGGCCATGGCATGTTTCAATGTCAAGACCCTTCACCACCCTTCACCATCCTTCACCATCCTTCACCACCCTTCACCACCCTTCACCATCATAAGAGTTTTGGAATAGAGAAGAATTATTAAAGAATCAAAGCCACTGGGGCCGGGCAGCACAAAGGAGATGCCGTAACAACGTGGGGAGAAGATGGGAGTAGTCTCATTTCTCTGAGCCCAGTCATGCCTTGGCTTTGGAAAAGCCTGAATCATCCAGAAATGCATCACCATGACAATTGTGCTGAACGTTGCAAAGAACGCCTATTTTCAGCAGCCGACAGAATTATGGATTTTGAAATGAAAACATCAAGAATTTTGCAATGGGCTCAAATTGAAGCATTTCGGAAGCGTGCGAAGTTTGCGTGCATACTGCGTCAACTACTTCCATTTTTGGACCCTTCATTCATGATTAAGATATTCTAAGGAAAATTGTGGCTTAGATTGACTGCAAAGCCATGCAAAGCCATGGAAATATAGTGACTATAACTGTCTGACTTTGATTTTTATGGATCCTGATCCACTTTAAATCCAATCCAAGCTGGGTCGCTGGGTCATGTGTTTTTTGCCGCGTAGTTTCTCACCGTTAACTTTCATGCAGAGTGCAAGAAGACACAAACACTGACATAGATAGAACTACGATGAACTACGGACTTCTGCAGGAAGTTTCGTCGGCCCCCATTGCTAAATAGAAATTGATCATGGAAACATAGTGGAAAATTCTGATTGAGAGGCTGAATAGAAACTGATCATGGAAATATGGTGGAAATTTGTAGTGTCTAAGATGGTCACTCTTTATGACAATGGACATTTCCGTCAGGATTCTGCTGGTAGACCATCGTGGAAAGATCAACTGCGCTGCAAGCAGTGGGGTCCTTGGCCATGGCACTGACTTGGCAAAATTGGCTCTACAGGAAGGCACACCGTGATACTAAGATATACATAAGATATACATAGCATGCTCTCGATTCTTGCACCACGACTTCAAAATAGCAAGAGGATAGAGCTGAAACATACAAAGTAGATCAAAGTAGCAAGACGACTTGTGTGAAGTTCGCAGGATCATGGAAATTCATGGAATATCGATGTTTATCATTTGTGTGCGTGTGTTTGTTTGCCTTGTGTGCGTGGTTGCTGGGAGACTTTCCTGGGACTTTGGGACTTTCGGATGTTCAAAGAGGTCGCTGAATCGTTTGCACCGTTTGCATCATGAGGCTGGCACCACGCAAAAGTGGCGATCCCTGGGGTCCGTGCGCTGGCTTAAATACTGCAAGTGCAGGAGGCCAATTAAAAGGAAATAATCATTGTTGAAGCAGGATTGGGATGTAAACAAACATTGCTTGAGCAAAATCTCGAACAAATCGATACAAATCAATCAGATGGGCCAGTAGATGACATGAAGAATCACTCTACTGTACATATTATACACATACCGTGAGATAGCAACAAATTGCCCCGCAAATCCTGCCAACAGAAAACCATGGGCCATTCGCTGGCCGGTTGTGCAAAGTGCTGCATGATGACCATTTGAGAGAAAGTTTGACCCATTTGAGAACTAGTTTGACATAGACCATTTTTGACCCATTTGACACTCTTTGTTTTGTAAGATCCAAAATTGTCCCATCGTGTCGATTATTACTAATCTTTGCACTTCATATTCACCATTCAAGACTTCGCAAGAAGGCTTGGCGATGAGACTTTCCTGCATGGGCCATACGTGTAGTGAGTCAATGTCCGAATAATTTCCAGCACTGGGATTCCCACTGGCACTAGAACAACCCGAGGATTGAAGACCCTCGGACCATGCCAATTGTACCAGGTGGACGCAGGACGGCAATGAGCGCAGGCTGTGACAGAATGATTTCGAAATTGACATGACATAGGATTGCATCATCTTGCTGAATCTTGCTAAAAGTCTTCATGAAGATTCAAGCATCGACTACTTTCGACCGCGCATGGGCTTGATGTAGCAAGTAACCTGGCACCAGAGCCATTGCCAAAAAAAACAAAAAACGGTTCCAAAATCGAAACTGCATCTATCTGGTTGTTATATTTGACTAAGCTGAAATAAGGCAGTTGTTGCACGTTGGTTTCCCGGCCGCCTCCCTGCAATGCGAAGAGGCTGCCTTGTTCCTTGACTCCCTGTCTTAGGGAGAACGTCTCAGCTGAAATAAGGCAATTTGAGGATAATTCCCCTTGCTAACCATCTATTCCTGCGTCATCTCTGTTTACCATCAGATGCATTGTTCTGCAGGAAGTTTTCTGGACCTGTCAGCAAGCAGGACACCCAGAAGTCATTTGAGTCATGAATGCTACAATTACCTGTCATTGATATACTGGATGACCAGCCATTATAAACAATATCATGTATGTATATAATTATAATATATATGTATAACATAGTAGAATTGCATTATAGAATCATATGACTCCCAAACAAATCACTTGGCCCTTTGATATCAAAGTGTGAAAAGGGTCACTTAGGCTCAGCAAGGATGGTGTGTATCCGCTAAGTGACCTCTAGAAAATTTGATGCTAAGTCACCTCAAATAGAGTAGGAGATGTGATGTAGATGAAGTGAAAAGTTGCATTTGGCAGCAGTTCTTCGGAAAAAATCTTTCACATGAGCTTTCGGGAGTTTTATATTAGGTAACATATTATTTTTTACACATCAAAACGTTTTTTCTTTGGACAAGATGGACAAGGGACATCTTCTGGATAGCTCTGCTGGAATCTACGGATCATACAAGATGGACACTGTACCGTACGTATCCTTGGCATCCCTTGGCCATGACAGTGCCAAGGTCAGTTGTGGATGACATTCTCTTTGGCCGAGACTTGGATGGCTCCGGCACCGAGCGAGAGAGGTGTCGGTGCAGTCGCAGCATGGGAGTATTGCAGTGTTTCGTAGGTGTTCTGTGACTGAGAACAAGGAGCAATTCGCAAAGCGCACGTTGATGAATCCGACATCCTGCCATCTACATCTATCTACATCTATGAATCCACTGTTCTAATTCCAATGATGACTTAGGACTTGACTTTTCTGAACAAATCATGGCAGGTTTTATGCCATGGAAGTGCTCCACACCGGTGCAGCAGGTGGGATCATGCCTCTGCCAGTTGGCCAGTCGCATTAGAAATTTGCAGCTTTGCGAGCCATAACACATCATAACACCCTCCGAAAACGCTCATCCCTGTTTCCAACTTTTTTTTGCAAGGCAGTCAGATGGAATGGTTGTGTTGCGAGATGTTGCGAGCCGAATACTCCGCATCCGAATAAAAGATGCCAATCCAGAAGCATGTCAAATCACATACCAGTATATATACCAGTAATTAACATGAACTCATCAGCCTGAATATGCCATAAGGCAATCTCGAGGAGTTCCATGATTTGATCACAGGCATTCAGCTGTGGATGCCTTTGCTGTCAGATTGCAAGGTACTCCCTCCTGGCTCCGTCCAAAGGTATTGGGGCTGCCAGAGTCTGAGTTTATGGGCTATGGGTTTCTGACTTATCTGACTTGTGCTGATTTTTTGGGAAGTCTCTTCGTATGGCTCGCTCACCTGCCCTTACAGTGATAAGTGCGTGCAATGTGCAAACAGCAGATCGGCAGTCCCAAAAGACATTTGTGGGGGCCGCAGGTTGATGTAAGTCTGTATGCAACAGCAAGCCCTATGTGGCACTCTAGCGGCGCAACATTAAAAACATGCATGTGGTGCATGAACAAATTGTAGGTGGCTTCTTGGTGAGAAGTACAGTAGCCGAGAGCGTTCTCATCCCACCCGCATGCCCAAGGAATTCCACTCCAGGGTCGCAGAGAAGACATTTGAAGCATAGGCTCCTGCTCTTTCGATCTAGTTGGGGTCTATGCTGTCTATGCTGGTATGTTGTCCCCTGTTGCATTCATACTGTCAAGAGTCAGCTGAGTCTGTGGCTTTAACCTGCGGTCATATTCTTTTGGCAAATGAACATTATAAAGTCAGCAAACAAAAAGTCTGCAGATGGCTTGACGCAGCAATCAACCAACTGCAGCTCCTGTCAGGCGTGCAGCAAAGCAAGCACCTGAGAGTCTCAAAGTGATACCATTGTCTCAGTTTGTGTGCTGTGTGAGCTGTATCCAGATACACCATGATACACTATGATACACCATGATACACCATGATACACCATGATACACCATGATACACC
>Ga0126342_10018530_pt1 | contig 11923 bp, 10 predicted proteins | sample Cyp1metagenome_FD_92528 | JGI IMG/M metagenome (GOLD analysis project Ga0126342, IMG submission 92528) | Coral microbial communities from Lord Howe Island, Old Settlement Bay, Australia - Cyphastrea 1 metagenome | ecosystem: Host-associated > Invertebrates > Cnidaria > Coral ... | reverse complement strand
TATATATATATGTGTGTGATACATATATCATATTACTATATTAAATCATATCATATATATATACATCTGTTCAAGACAAATACCTTGAAACTAGTTTTCTGTCCACTTCCACTGCGCCCGAAAATGAACCCCCTGATCTCCCCATGAAAACTTGGGATTTCTTAGCTCCTCCGCCCTAGGGCAGCATATCAGGGTCCTTCCGTCACTGTGAGGCTTTGGTCCTTGGTGGTTGGTCACCCACCATGTGGATATTTACCAGCCAACATGTGTTTAAGACGCATGTTCACGCCCAAAATTTCGTTGCGTTCCTGGCAACTCGGAATCGTGAACATCTCGGGCCCCTTTGGCGGGAGCCCAGGAGGTATGGCCATGAATGTCAACTAGGATCATCAAAATCATTTTCCCATGGATGTCAAAGAATTAAGGCACCAACCAAAAAACTCAGCATCCTTGTTGGTGGGAAAATTCAACATGATTACTGTACAAAAAAGGCTTGAAGGCTTCTAGACGCCCAACCATTTAATCAAAGCTACATGCAATGAATGCAACGGGTGGTTTCGTCTGATTTCACAGACCGCAACAATGGGCGGAAGGACGGCCCTATAATGTTCCCATGTTCTGATGGTGTGCCTATCGTCAACATCTGTTTTCGTCGAAGGGTGTGCGCAGAAATTCCGAATCAAGCCTTATTTAGCACAAAAACCATGACAATTGACAATAGAGAATGCAATTGAAGATCTTCAAAAGCATACTTCTCAATCACAAACGCAAACCCCAGCATAATTTACAATGGGCCCTTGATGCAGTCCTAAAACTACTCGCGAAACCTCTTGACTCAGGATGTTGAGGGTGGCCCAGCAAACTCCATCCGCCGCTGGTGATTTCCCCTAGGTTTGTTCTTCAAATGTGCGGGCTAGAAGCCCAATGTTGCATTTCCCTGAAAATGGCTGAGGACAACAATTCTCTGGAAAAAGGACATGTTATGGCACCTGCTGTAACCACAGTTTATGGCCATTTGCCAGTTTGAAGCCACTTCTAACCCCATAGACGGAATCCATGATAACCCCATTTGTAACCATTTCTAGCTGGTAAGGGATGGGCCCTGGGCTTTCTCCGGGCTGCACCAGTTATCTCAGAAAGTGCAGCCATGGCGCCAGCAGCTCCCGCACTTTGTGCTCTGCGAAGAAGGCTCCCGTCGTCCAACCCTGCGGGATTGATCCCATGAATTCCAATCTTGACTGTCCAATTTACCATCTGGTTATTTAACATAGCTATGGAAAATGCCCCATTTATAGATGGTTTACCTATTAAAAATGGTGATTCTCCATGGCTATGTTAAATAACCGGAGAGTAATTGATTACTGATGGTAATCACAACTTTCATGGGTTTAATTAACCCACAAATTTATCGGTTAGATCACTGTTACTGAAAAAAAGCACTTGTTATTGGTTAGCTCCCCATTTGTATTGGTTAAACCGCAGTTGCTAAAGCAGTTGTTAGATCTCAACGTTCATCGGTTGAAGCAAATGGCTTTTGGTAATATCTACATGTTCGTTTGCGAACTATGGTTGTGTAACGTTGTATAACTCGTAATTCATAAGTCCACATTATTATGTAACCATTATACATGCTACTAAATCCACCACATGAATGTGTGGCCTGGGATTCGATCATAATTCATTCAATTATTCGTTTACTTTCAACGGATGTTCAAAGTTCCACAATTTGACTTTGATGATAGTCTGACTGTGTTGCCGGGCATGAATGTCCGAAACCGACTTCAATTCCACGAAGAAAAAGGTTCAGACTGCAATCCCTATTTCTACCAGGGTACTTCTCAGCACTTGAATGATGGATCTTTGTGGGGCAGTAGGCAGTATAGGGCATGCACACCACATCTATTTAATTATATATATATGATATGCAAATAATTAGTACAATCAAATAAACTACCTCCCTCCCAACTTCAAAGGGTGAAAGCCAAGGTGCAGCAGCCGCAGTTGTTTGACCGCTTTCAAATGCGTCAGGGGTGCCCTGACGTGGCCAAAATACCTTTCAGATCTTTCAAGATCTTTCAGGCGATTTGGCGCTGCTTGAGAGTACAGCACACAAAGGGAGGAGTCTTCTAATCAGGATGGCGCGGCACAAATCACATCAACATCACAAATAGACCATGCGAGATGCCCAGCTTGCGCGAAACATGCCCTGTCAACAATCTTGGAGAGGCCATGGGTCTGAGAGGATCCCTTCGACAATCTGGGATAGGAGTCGCATCGTCCTATCTCACCACTTCGAGTCTGTCCAGGGTAAGGACTCACTGGCAGGTGACTGAAAATAGTGGTGCCAAAGACAATCTGAAATCCATGAACTTGTCTCTGGCAGTCTTTCCAGAAGTAGTGTTTCACTGCTATCATGTTTCAAATAATCATGCATGTCGGAAAGCGGGCACCTTCTGAAACCAAGCCTATCTCAAATGATGAAAGTTCCGCCTGGAACGTGTTCTTGATTTTGACCATCATGCAGGATGCCATGACCCAACGCCTTATATCAAATATGAGTATGTCATTTGAAAGCAATATCCGCAACTATCAGTGTTTGGGAAGAAATATGTTGCTTCCTTGTTTATCATTCCGAAATCCAGGAATCTGGCGTTTGAACATGTTACCAGTGTTTTGACAATGCTGGGGCGTTTTCAATCATTGTATGGGCACCCCAAGCTACCAAGAATGAGAGACGTCCTTTGCCCATCTTTGCCCTGGATTTGCAACCGGTGTTGCAGGGACCGTGCAACTTGCGACAGTGGCTCTTATCTAGCGCGAGGAGAAACCAGATGAATCATTCATCAACCAAATAGTGGGTAAGACTCTTTACGGTAAGACATCCATCCAAACAACATGCTCTTTGATGGCACAATATGCGGTATGTTCATTTCATGTTCATCCCAATTCACAAACAATGGAGAACAATAATATATCAGTGAAGCCACTAATCATTGGAAAGAACGGCAATGCGTTCATTGCATGCACTTCGGCACTTCCAACGTTGGATATCTATGCTCGTGCGGAAGGAGCTGGCGGGATGCCGGGCGAAGTTCCCTTGGACGTTTGCCGCGACGGTGGATGACTACCACCGTTGCGGTTTAGCCGCGGGCGTGCATCAGAGAACGCCAGCAGGTGAGAACTCACATCCTGACTGGGATTGAACATCAAAAACAACATGCCATTTGGGGTTTGCATAATGTGGGTACCCCTATTAATGGACAGTTTATGAAATAATAATAATGGAAAATTAAAAATGGATGATTTAAGGGACCCCACAGTATAAGAAACATCCATTTGGGGAAATGGCTATGGGATAAAACAAGCACCCAAGGTGGCCACAAGACACGACTTGAACAAATGTTTAACGAAATCCAGAGGACAGTCATTGCTGCCGCCACTACAGACATCAACATTGTGGAAACCATTCACAACATCACCATTTTTTCTGGGTCCTATAAACCATCCCCAAATGGTAGTTGTTTATGGAATTGGGTTTCCCACATTACGAACAATCGCAACTCTGGGGATATATAGTTGATGAATGATGCTTGGCACATAAATGGTGTATATATTGGACATTGGTACATATTGGTACTATCCATTATGGGCCGCAAAACCAAGATTCAATCTGCAAACTCTTGTGATCGAGGTCAAAACTCGAAGCCCTCGTGAGTTCACCCACCATGAGCCGAAGGACCTGGACCGCAAAGCCACAAAACTGTCACGATCGTGCGGTGCACCGTGTGTTTTTCCAAAAGTATAACCATTTGACATTTATCAATCATATCAAATTAACTAACAGTTATGTATAGCGTAGATTATAAAATCAATGTACAGTATCACTTTTGTGCAGTTGCCACATGAGTATTTGGCACTTTGATGGTGGAAGTGCGATTATACAATTTTTGTGCAAACCCGATGTGTTTGTACTAGTACCATACATAATGTTCCAATTTTGTCCCCGCATGTCACCATTGTTTTGAGACCATGTTTACTGTGCCAACTTATGTGTCCCAAACACGGCCAGTGCCATTGCGTTTGGACCTTTGGACATGCCGCATGCCCCAAAATAACCTCACACAATAATTATTTGAAAAATAAAACATATATGTTGCATGCACATGTTTTAGTTTAGATTCAATATGCATCAAAAAAAATCCAATTTAGCTGTCATGACGCCTTGACCCCTGTTGCAATGTGCAATCTGTGCGTGTGTTACTGGCATCCACGGAGAATCCTAAATATGTGACCCATACAAGTACGACCAATAAAAATCAAATTACGGTGTGTTGGGGCACTATGGGTTTGTCTGAGCATAGGACACCCCCAAAATACCATATTCAATTTTCATTCTCTTCTCAGAATTGCCAGTTCAAAATATTTTATGGGTATATAATGGTATCGGTATATACCCATATATACCCGCTATCTCCAACCAGTGACAATCCCCTTGTGAGAAGACCTGGGTGAAAGCGCTCTGCTGCTGCTGGCAAGCTGGTTCTTGTGTTCGCCGCCGCCGCGGTTGCAGTTGCATGTCATTGCTTTTCGTTCCGGCTTCCGACAGGCAATATGAACAACAACCACAAAAATACCCAGCCAAGCAGCAAACAGCATCAAATTAAAGTTGCAAACAAAAAAAAACAAAAGAACGAAAAAGGAAAACAAATGGTTTATGAATGTTTATGAAATGAACCAAAAGAACATACAACTTTCCAGAACTAACGGCCAAGCATGGAAACAAACAAACAAATCATTTTCTGCGAGTCATCTCCACCTTGACAAATTACAGTATTCTGACATAGTTTCTCACATACCATCTGGAAGAGTATTTATATATATAATATATATGTATATATATATATATGTGGCAAAAATATCCTGACATTCTCTCTCGCTCTCTCTCTCTCTCTTTCTCTCTCTCTCTCTTTCTCTCTCTCTCGGGTGTGACTGACATTCTATCTAACATTCTTTCTGGCATTTGCTCTGACATTCTATCTGACATTTTTTTCTGCCAATCTATCTGGATCTATCTGGTATCTATTCTGGCATGATATTCTTTCTGGCCTTCTACTATATGGCATCTATTCTGACATTCTATCTGGCATCTTTTCAGGCATTCTATCTGGCATATATTCTGACATTCTCTTTGGCATTCTCTCTGGCATGTGTTCAGGTCCAGGCGCGTTCCACTGCATGGTTCGGGCCAAAGTGTTCTCCACTGCATCCGGTCCAGGCATGCTCCACAGCATCCGGGGCTCGCGATAAGTCCAGGCGTGCTCCATAGCATCCAGAGCTGCGTATATTACAGATCGTCCGGCCATTGATCCCCCCAGCCACAACGAGCTGGCAAAAGGAGAAGGCAGAGAGGAGGCGGAGATGAGGACAAAAAGGAAGAGGAGTAGGCGGAAGAAGAAGAAGAAAAAGAAGAAGAAGAAAAAGAAGAAGAAGAAGAAAAAAAAAGAAGAAATTGCACCTTTGTGAAAATCTAGAAACCCTTACCTGCCAGGTGGGGAAAAACAAACGGCATTAAGCCGGAAAAGGACAGAGGGAAAACAATAATCGAAAGGAAAAGGCAGAGAAACCAAAACCAGAAACGCAAACCGCAGTAACGAAAACAACACTAATAAGAAAAACGAATTAAACCAGCAATCAACAAAAAAAAGGTAACCCCAAATAAATGCGCGATTTTTTTTTACCCAAAAAACAATGGTACAGTAAATCCGCAGGGGTAAAACGGGGTAAACGCATGACCGTCAATCAAAAAAAGTGAGGCATTTGCGCACTGCGCGTTCGTATGATGCGAGCGATTTGCCAAAAATATCCAAAAATGATTGTTAATGCCTACATTGTTTTTTGGCACCATGCCTCGTACGTACAGAAAAAAAAAACCTAACAGAATGACTGCGGTGCGCAATTGCAATTCCTACTTAGGGCTGGAAATGAAAACATGCAAATCACATAAAAGATCCAAAACCAAACAAAACAAATTTTTGCACATTCAATACCGGTCGAGTTAGAAACAGCGGTTGTGAAAGTAGGACAAATGCAACAACGATCATGCAGCGCACTCCCTTGTGATCAAGGCGTATATATATATATAATATATATATATATATAATATATATATATATTTTATATATTATATATTATATATATGTGTGTATATATACACATAAATTCACATAAACATACAAACACAATTTAAAAATTATATAAACAAATGTTGGCTGAAGCCTCAAAATCTTGGCATTTCATCATCGCTGCTCTCACACCCACCCTGGCGGGCTCCAACCTTCATAATTTTGGCATCCATCTGCCGGATCTCTGCTCGCATTGCAACCTGACGCAGAAACAAAAACACTTATCCACCATTGTATCGCTACAGTGGCTGAAAATGCCCCAGCCTGGCGTGATTGGAAAAAACTATAGCTGAGTATGATTGAATATGTATAAGATTGTATAAGCATGATCAGGAAAAAATGTGCTTTGTGTTGATGGAAAGCCGACACAAGCCACCACATTACAAGTCAAAGTCGAAAGTTGTTGGAACTTCATGGAGAATCAAACGCCGAGCATTTCAAATTTCTACGACCTGAGAAACTGGGAGGATCCTAACTGCAGTCTTGCCTTGCAACACAACGAGCATGAACATTTTCTACAGCCCGCAAAACATGCAAAACTTTCCCGCCACACGCCAAGTGGGTTTTGCTTTATCCGTTATCCATGCAATGTTTTTTTTTCGAATTGGAAGGTCATGGCCCTGACTCGTTGTCATGACGCAAAAGAAATTTCATTGCTTCCAACATTACAGCTGATTGCAAAAGGTGGCTGAATCAGTCTGAAAACCAAGTGCCCTATGCGACACCACGCTTGGACGAACCGTTTGGAACAACCAAGCAAAAAGTGCGGGCAGCGCCTGGTCCACAGCCCTTGCGGGGCCCTTGCAGCGTAGAATTCCATCTATGAATTCTTCCAAAGTTACCTTCAACCAGCAGGAACATAGTCAAGCAATGGCTCGTTATTTTTGACCCATGTGTTCATGTTTAGCAAGGCGTCCGTCAAAAGGTGCCCTTCAGCAACATGGTCGGCACAGGCAAACAATGTCACACGAAAATAAGTCTATTCAGAATTTCCGGACATGGCCACGCTTGCATGAGGCAGTATGTGCGTCTGGTTTCTCTATCTTGGTGGGGCAACATCACTCTGGTCCCATCTGTTGCCCTTGTTGCTATTGTGTTTTCAAACAGGCTTGGCCTGGATCTAACTCCGCCCTGGCCGTTCACCGTCGCAGCGCCTCTCCATCCCCGTTGTCGAGCAAGTGAAACAAGGCAGTGCCCTCGTGAACGTCAAGCTCCAACGTTTGCAAATGCGCCATGACTTGTGGATCGGCCATCACGGCCTTAAGCGCATTGCTGCTATAGAAGATTATAGAAGGCCACCACCGTGTGGTCAACGGACACCAGAAGCCCTACATAGTTCCCACATCATCTTTCGTGTTAATTACTCTAGGTCAACACACATTGACACATAGCCGTTGAGCATCTGACTGCTTTCGCATTTATTTCCTTTTATGATTGGAGCCTCCAAGTGATCTTTCGCCAACGCTTTCGCTTCACTTTCACAACTCAACAGTGGTTTTCTTGGAATCATGTTACAACATCCTTCCAGGGCCTTTCAAAGCGAAAGGGCAAAACCAATGGAAAACACGCAGTCGCGCGGAAAGCGACTGGCAGTATTCTATTGTGATGACTTCAGGAACGCACAGTCTTTGCCCACCCTCTCTTCACACACCTCACCCGCCCGTCTGGGGAAAAAAACATAAAAATATAGAAAAAGGAAAGGAGCAAGAAAAGAAAAGAGGTAAAAGGAGGAACATAGAAGTAAAAGAAGAGAGGAATATGTGAGTTTTACCAAAAAAATAGCAAGTCCTGATTGAACAACCATAAGCATGGGGTCTTGGTGGGAGGACTGGTCTAGGCCCATTGCAGCTGCAACCCCTTGGCACCAAAGCAGGGGACATTTTACCGTTCAGTCGAGCAGTGTACCAGTAGCCATGTTTGACACAAGTCCTTTGGGGCACACTATGTGCGTACATGAACATTATGTAGATAAAGGTATATACATAAACATTACAATAATATGTATTTTTTTGATACTTTTGAGATACATATAAATATATATAATATGCGCCCCTGAAACTGCATAAGTCACGATATGCGAATTAGTGAATGATAGTGAATGGGACACATGAATGTAAAAATGGTGGCAAAGCCCTCGAAGCGAACTCTCCGGCCATGCACCGCACCAACTTCATGCCACCATGCTTCCAACAATCGTTCCTCGTTGATGATTCCATTTCCATCCTTGGGACAGCACTGCTTCACAGCAGGATGTACAAAGCGAGGCATCCAAGGACCTGTCCCGAAGAGCCATGACCTACCCTCCGGTAAAGTAACAGTCTGCCATGGAAAATCCAGATGCTTTTTTTTAGGTATATCACCTAGAGTATATATCACAGGGCCATGATCCATAATCATAAAATTTTACCGGGATATATGCATATATAAATATATATAATTTGATATATATATATATATATATAGTTACACATATATATATATATATTATTGTAAACACTGGCTATTGTGGATAATCCTCGGAATTAATCTAGCTGCTGAACATGGGAAATGCTCACAAAATTGCAAATCAAACAGTCAGGTTCCCTGACGTTCCGTGTTACCCTGATTGCACCAGTCTTACTAAAGCCCAGGCACATCAATGGTTTTAAAAATATGTTCAAGCTTCTTCACATACTCCGCCTGCCATTTCAAAGCTCTTGTTCGAGTTGCTGAAAGAAACGGCTACCTTAATTTTTAGCAGTGGTTCAGCAAAATTCATACTTTCAAGTTTGCCCTTCCAAAAGCAACTGGACATGACCTCTTCAAACTTCGCGCCTTCTTTTTAAGCTGATTCAACAATTGCAGCTCCTGGTCGTTCTGCGCCGCTTCCAGTGTATCTTTTAAGAAAACCTTGGGGCGCGAAACGAAGGATGAGAAAACACACCAGAACATGCAGGATTTTTGGAGCGCACAGAGCCCTTTCTGCAACTGTTTTTGCCATCCACAGCTGCCATTTGGCCACAGGGCCATTTTGAATGTTCCTTTACATTTGGCGATAGCACTTGACTGTTAGCTCACCATGCCCGCCACAACTATGTGAAACAGCCTGCAGGGCTTTTGCACTGCTGCTGGTGCTTGCTCACATCTTGCTCTGAAAACCTGAGACTGTGTTGGCTTGGCGTTAGGACCCGTTTCATTTTTATAAGTTAGACTGGAGGTGCTTGGCTCCTATTCTGCCTCATGGAAGATGAGAAAAGCCATCGGGGGTCAATACATATAAATGTTTTTTGTGTAGCCCTGAGCTGGCGACGATCTTCCCATCGATAGTGCTCGTCGAAACCCGTCTCTGCATAGAGTTCTGCGAAGGGCATTCGTGTCTCACTCGCCGGGTGCCGCCCTGTTGCCAGCTCACCCAAGGCTGATTTCATGGCAAACATCGCCTGGGCTGCAGCAACATCCTGGCGCCCCTGCGCCCCTGCTAGCAGCTGGTGCTGTGATCACTATTTTGCCATATTCTGCCTGCGCCAACAACTAGGAACCTCAGGACCTGATGTTCACAAAAGTTCCAGACTTGAAGAACATCTTGCAAGACACAGTTTTTATCTAATTCGGATAATATAATAAATCATGTTAAAATCAGGGATCTTCAATTGCTACATTATTTCTTGCCTATATAAATCCAGGATTGTTGCCAAAATCACAAATAGCGAGCATTTTCAATATCTGAGAGCGATTTGGATCAAACAACTCGCCGCAAGTTCGGGCGCAATCATAGCGCAATCGAGCGCAAACACCCGCATTCGGGCCGGCGCAAATTCAGAAAAAACAGTCTGGCCAATAAAGCTTAAGCAGCTTAAGGAGCATCTTTTCAAAACATCGAGCATTAAGGAAATGTCGGAAACGAGCAAATCTCAAAACGAGCAAACACATGTAGCAATTGAAGTTCCAGGACACTAGTAAAAAAAAACATATCTTCCGGTCGTTGCTCCGATGTTCCCTTGAATCACTCCGACAAAAGGCAAGCGACCACGTTGAGAACGGTAAGGCCCAATAGGTTCAAAGTGAACCCTGCAGCAGCAGCTTCTTGGGCACTTATCAAGGCTTGCCCAGGCCTCAAGGGGATCTGAAAACTGGATGCACCCTAACATTGGCTGAGTTTACCCAGTTCATAGCTGTGCATCGGTGTGATAAGACCTTTAAAACCCGTTAAATAACACACACGTTGAATATTAGCATGCCCATCCCCTGTTTGTTTTCAGCCATCCCCAGTTTAAAACTGTCGGCCCCGCCTTTCCACCTGAGCAAGCATTGTTGGAACCCTGACTGCTTTGGCCAAGGCTTCCATCTCCTGCAAGACATCACACCAAACAATGGGATGCCCTATGAGGCCCTATGAGTCATGTCTGATGTATATAGTCAACATATAACATACATAGAAAGAAAAGTGATTCAAGCAATAAATTTGCCTCACTAACAAAACAAGAACTATAGCCAAGAAACATGGTTGATTGAAAAAGATGTTGATATGATGATAATTATATGCATTTCTCATCATTCCATCGATATAGCTATATAATGATGTGCTATGAATTACTTATATATGTATATATATATATATATACGTACTGTATGTGTGTGTGTGCGCTATATGTGACGCCATAGAAAATAGCGACACTCATGATCTTGGAAACCTGGCTGCACCAAGCGTAATACCATTTCTTGGAGAAAAGCCATTTTGGGACACCGTAGGAAAACCATCTACAAATAGTGGGTTTTCCACATTGAACTGTTAGCTTACCCCAGGGTGATATTGATACTGAATCATTGTTGTTAAATATAATATCTTACATACTAGTAATTGCAGAGATTGTAAGTTATACACAATCAAATGTGTTGAAATCTCCTGCCAGTCACAATTGACAATGTGTTCCCAGCTAGGATGACTGTCCTCCTTCAAGTGCCAAAATTGTTTGAGTTTGAGGCCTCAATTTCTTCCCGCTCCCATCTCATACCAAATTCCGTCAAGATTCGTCCAAACTTCCCAATCCTTCAGCATAGACCATATCGGCACCCAGTGCTTGAAACCTTGGCCTGGCTGGGGATGGGGTTGGTTTGGTATGCATCTATTCACATGATTCAGTGCAAACAAGGATCACAAACAGGGAATTTGTCTGCCTTTGCAGCCTCGCTATCACGTGTCTTTTTCACACCTTTGACCAATGCACCCCTTGTTTTTCTCTGACGGCTGCTTTCAACCTGATACATCAATATCAGCTGTATAAACAAAATAGCCATTCAGGATCATTCAGGCTCATCATTCGAGAGATGAAACAACAACGTGTGAAAACATCCGCTAAATACCAGAAAATGGATTGAGATTTGAGTAAAATCAGGTTCAATTCAACCTTATATCCCATATTCGATGGTCAGCACCAAAAGTTTTGCCGAGGCGCTCCGAGCAGCGCGCAATAGCTTCCGCCAAGCCGCCATGCTCTGCAGCATTTCGACAGTCGGTCCTTGCGATCAGCAACCTCGGTCGCTTGGGAAAACTTCCGTTCCGTTCTACTCCACTTGGTCGACTTAGGGCTTCCCAGTTTTTATGATAGTTTATTACCCAACTGTAGTAGCAAATTCGGAAAAAATGCAGCCAAAATACGCCAGGGGATCTTTTGCATCTTCAAAACTGCATACACTATCAAGTTCTACCAATCACCACGATTTGCAAGCGCTACTCAGACTCCAATGAACGTATATATATATAT
>Ga0126342_10018529_pt1:0-10000 | contig 11923 bp, 7 predicted proteins | sample Cyp1metagenome_FD_92528 | JGI IMG/M metagenome (GOLD analysis project Ga0126342, IMG submission 92528) | Coral microbial communities from Lord Howe Island, Old Settlement Bay, Australia - Cyphastrea 1 metagenome | ecosystem: Host-associated > Invertebrates > Cnidaria > Coral ... | reverse complement strand
CTCCACTTCCAGTCCATTCACTTCACCCCACTTCACTCCACGGCACTCTACTGCGCTCCACTGTGCTTCCACTGCTTTAGTCTAATTCATTGTGCTCGTCTCGACTAGTTTCAACCCGACAGAGATCTTGCCAAGAGAGCGCTTACAGGCTTATAGAGAGCTTGTGCTGAGATCTCTTCAACAGATCTTGCCAAGAGGTTTCTTACAGAGGTCTTGCCAATAGATCTCGTATATATGGAGAGCTTGTACTGATAGCTTGAACAGACCTTCATCAGAGATCTCTTACAGAAGGGATCTCGTGTAAAGATATTGCACAGAGACTTTGTGAAGAGATCTTTTTATTTAAGCGCTTACGCGCGACAGCCGGCCAGGGGCCCAACCATGTTGGCCCATCTTGTGGCTATGTTGGCCTATGTTGGCCTATGTTGGCCTATGTTGGCGGCAATGTGGGCCCAGCTTGGGGCTATGTTGGCCCAGCTTGGGCTATGTTGGCTTATCTTGAAGGCTATGTGGGCCGATCTTGAGGCCGATGTTGGCCCATGTTGACCCATGTTGAGCCAAAAGATCGGAAAAATGGGAACAGCAAAAACACATTGTAAAACGCAGAATATTTTGATGGTCCGCAACCTATCTCGGGCCTATGTTGGCCCATCTTGTGGCTATGTTGGCCTCTGTTGGCCCATCTTTTGGCCCATCTTGCGGCCTATGTTGGCCCATCTTGTGGCTATGTTGGCCTCTGTTGGCCCATCTTTTGGCCCATCTTGCGGCCTATGTGTTGGCCCATGTTGACCCATCTTCAGCCACAAACTCCGAAAAATGTGAAAAAATGGGAACAGCAAAAAACACCGTAAAACGCGGGAGTTTTTGATGGTACGCGGTGATCGGCGGCAGGGGCGGCGGCCCCTCCCTCTCTCCTTCGGGGAGGAGAGAACTGCCGTACGGCAAGGACACGGCCAGCTCCGGGCCCCACGGGCCCCCGGCCGGATAAGGGCTGCCGCCCCTGCCGCCGACCCCGGAGAATGCTGCTCTCGCTGCTGCTGCTTCTGCTCAAAAAACACCTCCCGGATGGGAAAACACCATGGCAGTGGAGGACGGGGAAGCATCAAAATTGCGCCCAAAAAGTGCCTAGCGTAACTTCTGAAACCCATAGAAAATGATGATTTTACAGTAGCTACTGTCCCCTGCGGTTGCTCCTGCTCCTGCTCAAAAGACACCTCCCGATGGGAAAACACCATGGCAGTGAAGGACGGAGAACAATAAAAATTGCACCCGAAAGTGCCTAACGTAACTTCTGAAACCCATAGAAAACGATGATTTTAGCCAGCTACTTTTTCCTCCTACTGCTGCTGCTCCTGCTCCTGCTGCTTCTGCTGCTTCTGCTGCTGCTGCTGCTGCTCAAAAGACACCTCCGGGATGGGAAAGCACCATGGCAGCGAAGGACGGTGAAGCCCGTCGGGGGAAAACCGCGCCAGCGTTTTGAGCGTTTTGAAAACAATGTCGTTTTCGCCACAGCGAAATTATTGATTCATTCCCCCAAAATAGGCTTAAAATTCCCTGGGAATTTGTAGGCTAGATAGCTAGATAGGCAGATAGATAGGTAGATAGATCAGACAGACAGACAGATAGATACATAGATACATAGATAGATAGGTAGGTAGGTAGGTAGATAGTCAGGGAAAGAAAGAAAGAAAGAAAGAGAGAGAGAGAGAGAGGAGACCTCAACCACCTTTCGGTCCATCACTGGCTTCGCTCTGCCATCCGGGATTCACAACAACCAATCTCTCCTATAGGTTTCCTATTTTTGAAACTTCCGCCACCGCCTTGCGCGGTACTACTGGTACAATATAAAAAGAAATTGGTCATGTCGGGGGACCTGTTTTTTGTTAAAACGTTCTAGTTTAGGAACTTCAGACATCCAGGGTTGCTACTCCCCAAAGGGAAGTACGTATAAAAATACCCTTATACATGAAAGAGACCCAATTCCTTGCAGAACTACATGCATAGAATATTGGTCCACAGTGGGAATATTCATCCATTATTTTGAGGAACACCGCCTAGTTCCATTCGTTTTCATTGCAAAATAGTTTCTTTTCATAGTTCCCCGACACCGGTTGTGAGGCGTACCCGTCGGTGAGCTTGAAAAACTCATTGTTTAATACAATATAAAAAGAATTTGATCATTTCGGGTGACTTTTTTTGTTGAAACGTTCTAATTAGGAACTTCAGACATCCAGGGTTGCTACTCTCCAAAAGGACCCACGTATATAATATTTACCCTTATATATGGAAGAGGCCGAATTCCTTTCAGAACTACATACATAGAATATAGATCCCCAGTGGGAATATTCATCCATTTTTTGAGGAACACATTGCAAAATATTTTTTCTTTCATAGTTCCCCGACACCGGTCGTGGGGTGTACCCTTAGGTGAGCTTGAACAATTTTTTGAAGGATTTTATGGTGCTTTAGTGGGTTTTAGTGGGGTGAAAACTTTGAAAACTGTCCATTTATGTCCATTTATGCTGCAGTATGGGTGATGTTTATCTTCCAGAATTGACAAATATTCTATGTACACTCCTGGGGTATTCTATGTACACCGTTTTTTCAATTCTGGAAGATACACACATTAGAATCTAGCCTATATACATATAGTACACATATACGTTTGTGTCTATACGTGTATATGTGCGTATTTAGGTGGCGAAACCCACACTTAGAACAAATCACAGTTTGTCATTAACCATAGTACGTAAAATATATGCATTTGAACCTATATATATGTATACGTCAGTGTCTATACTTGTACATGTGCGTATTTACGTGGCGAAACCCACATTTAGAACAAATCACATTTTGTCGTTATCCATTTTAATATAAATATATTTTTATATATTTATTTACACACGCTTGAACCTATATACATGTATACCTTTGTGTCTATACTTGTATATGTGCGTATTTACGTGGCGAAACCCACACTTAGAACAAATCACATTTTGTTGTTATCCTTGTAAATTTATGCACGCATTAGAACCTATACATATATACGCCTGAGTCCATACTTGTACATGTGCGTATTTAGGTGGGGAAACTCACATTTTGAACAAATCACATTTTGTCGTTATCCATTTTAATATATATATATATGTATGTATATTTTTTTATTTACACGCATTTGAACCTATATACATTTATACGTTTGTGTCTATACTTGTATATGTGCGTATTTACGTGGCGAAACCCAGACTTAGAACAAATCACGTTTTGTCGTTAACCCTAATATGTGTATAAATATACACACACACGAACCTACATATATATTTATATTCCCCACATCACTGTGTGGGGTTCTTGTTTTTTGCTTTGCACCCGCCGCTCCTTCCGCGTCCGCGTCCGCCCGCCGCGTCCGCCCGCCTTTCCACCACACAGACCACCACTCATCACAAAGCACTCAGCTCACTCTCACACCAACTCATCACACAGCACTTAGCCCTCACCACACATGGCTCTCACAATCACACACATTTCACATCCAATCAAATCCAACTCATCACATAGCACTCAGTCTTAGCCTCTCACATCCAACTCTTCACACAGCACTCAGCTCACTCTCACACCAACTCATCACACAGCACTTAGCTCTCACCACACATGGCCCTCACCTCCTGGCGGAGCTGCTGCGCGCGTGGTCGCCGCTGGCCCGCGGCTGGCTGCCGTGTGGCAGGCGCAGTACACAGAGCCTCCTGGAGGAGCTGCTGCGCGCGTGGCCGCGGCTGGCCCGGGCAAAGGAACCTGGGCTGAGGCTTACCGCCGCGTTCCGCCAGGCACCTCACGCCGGCACGCGCTTGGGATGCTCTTCAGCCTGGGCATCGTCACCAAGAAGGATGAGGGGGTTGGCGGTGACAATATGCAACAATTAGATCCATCTGTTGGGAAGTGGTTGTGCATTTAGATGCTTCGGCCACAAGAGATTCGTGAGCATGCAGCCCAGGTTTCATTTGAATCGAACCTCCAATGAAAGATGTGGGACATTCTGGGGGTTGACCACTGCCGAGACATTTTGGGCCCTAAACCTTGGAGGTAGGTGATGCCGTGCACACTTACACTAACATACCTACGGAACCAAAAACCTTCATTTTTCTTGATGTGAGGAAAAAGCAGGTTGTCTAGAAAATACCAGGTATTTTTTGGGACTGCGGAAATTATGGGTAAATTACGGAAATTTATGGGCAAATTACGGCTTATTATGGGTAGAAACAAATGGAAACCTGTTTTTTTGGAAATAGCAGGTTTTTGACAAATTCAAGAATTAGCAGGTTGTTGCATTTTAACGCTAAAAAAGTGGTTGTTCGGTGCAGTAGGTACACATACAATGCATGTACGCAATACATATGAGCTAAAATCCAGTGCGATTCTGCTTCCGCTACTTTCAAACGTATTGATCTACCAGGGTCGTCCCGACTTCAGAGACAGGAGCTGGCCGATGATTTGACCGTTATCAGTGATGAGCACATTGAGGAGTGCCTGGCTGAGTGGCGCTTGCAGATCAGGCAGGTATAAGGTTCACGGAGTGTCAATTTTTGGTATTTATGGCGTTGCATGTACTTATTGTAAATATACTTATTGTAAACATGGCATTGATTAAATCAATATGAGGATGAGATACCTTTGGAAGGGGGCAATGCCAACTCAAGAGCCAACAGCATCCCTTTTGATCAGTGCGACATTGGAAGATTTTAACCTGCACATATGTTTGATCCAATGAGGGAGCCCACCAGGTAGTCAGAGCCAACTGCATGATGAGGTGCGTGTCCATTGCCATCTCCATGATGGATGAGTGGCCTCCATCACAAGGGCCACCTCCAGAACTCCAAGCGAAGGAGCGAAGATGCTTTCTATGTTTGGGAACTTTTTGGCGGTGGTGCATGGATATAGCTTTGAATTGTAGCTTTTGCATTGGTGTATGTATCTTTTTGCTCTTGTTTGGAGAGCCGGCGGATGCCGCTTTATCACGCGGATAATGCAGGAGCTTTGCTTGATAAGTTCGCTGGCAGGTGGTTGTGCCAGTGACATTAGCTGACTGACTAGCTTGTAATGTGACACGATGCGGCATGATATGGCATGGCTTAACGAAAATGAAGCATGCAGCTTGCAAGGACTTCTTCCAGTCTCAGCTGGAGGCCCTGTATTGGGCAAAGATGCCCTCTCCGTGTCCCGGCTGCAAACTGATGAGAGAACAAAGTTTGTGAGAGTTTTACGTACTGCTGCTCGTTGGTTCACCGATTGTGCACGATTGTGTGCCAAAATCAAGGCCATAATTGCTGAGCACAAGACGAGGTGTGGCAATGTGACAGTTGGACACGCTCGATGACAGCCTGCTTGGGCTTATGACACTGTAGTTACCTTCAGGCGTCTGAGATTAGAATTCCAGCAGGGGTGACCACCAATTCCCTTGAAGCATTGCATGCGTTTAAGACACAGACTGGAATTAGGGCAGCTTCTGGGTGGCTTTTATTTCGCTTCATGAGGGCCCAAATATCCAAGACATGCGCACATGCATGCACACATACACAAACACATATGCACACGTACCTACGTACATACATACATGCAGGTTCATTCACACATTTGTCCATGTACAATTACACAATCCTGCATGTGTACGCAAGTATACCCACAATAATTAAACACATAACAGTGCTGTATATACTGTATGTGTTTTCGGCAGGCTATACCGGCAAGATCCCCGGTACACTGCATAATGTGAAAGAGATACATACATGACATATAATGTGCAATTTTGATGTATTAGTGGTTCCAACCATCCCCCACTTCCAGATTACGCCAGCAGGATGTGCATCAATGAATCCACTTCCGCCGCAGAGTTTGATAGCCTTACAAGAGGCCGAATGAAAACAGATCCTGTTCGTACAAGCGATGGAGCAAATATTTGTCTTGTTAGGAGTGCTGGCCATGAAGCTTTGCCTGGTGTTCTTTGCTTGGTGTTTCCACCGCATCGTCTTGATATGGCATTAGACAAGCTTATCCAGATAAAACACCTTCATATTTGGGTGACACTCCCAGATTCATCCAGATGTTGATCATGATCTAGATAAATCCCACCTTCCAGGTGGAGGACACATCCAGATAGAAGCCTTAGATCAACCCCCCTTTTCCAGATAGAAGCATGATGTAAATTCATCCAGATAGGAGGCATTATCTAGACTAGACAGAAACCCGGTTGTTTAGGAGACCCACCAGGCTCATCCAGAAGCAGGCCTTGATTTAGACCAAGGCCTCCTTTCCAGATAGAGGAGCGATCTAAATAGAACACTTCAGATCTAGATTTTTCTCCCGGGCTCATCCAGATGGAGCCCCTGAATTTCTCTAATTTGAAAGCCTCCACTTTGGAGCTTACTTTCGTGCATATTTTAAAGGGATTTTGGCCAATGTTGCTCAAAATCAGAACATGGGCCCTTTTATGGCATTATCCAGGTTATTGAGATAAGGTTATCTTCTGGAAGCATTTAAATGATACGGTTACCTGGAAACATCTAGGTGGCATGGCCCCTTCCAGATATCTCTGGGACATCTGGAAACATCTAAACTAAACGAGACAGCCCTCTCACACAGAACATCTAGACGAGGCAGCTTTTCCAGATTCATCCAGATCCAGCCCCTGAATTCCGCTAATTTGAAAGCCTCTATTTTGGAGCTTAATTTCTTGCATAGTTAAAAGGGATTATTGCCGATTTTGCTCAAAATTAGATCAGAAGCTCTTTTATGGCAGTATCCAGGCATATTCAGATAAGATTGTTTTCTGGAAGCGTCTAAATGACACGGTCACCTGGAAGCATCTAGGTGGCACCCCCCCTTTTGCGGTGTTAGGGTTTGAGATATTAGGGTTAAAGGGTTTTCGGGTTAATTGATTTTTGGGTTAAAGGATTCCAGGGGCTGAAAAATGTTGCGGTTGAAGGGGGTCAGGGTTAAGGGATGTTAGGGTTACAGGATATAGGCATAAAGGGTGTTTAGGGTTACAAGATTTTAGGGTTAAAGGATTTAGGGTTGAAGGATTTTAGGGTTGAAGGATTTAGGGCTAAAGGATTGGGGGTTAAGGGATCTTAGGGTTAAAGGATTTTAGGGTTAAAAGATTTAGGGTTAAGGGATTTCAGGGTTAAAGAATTTTAGGGTTACAGGATTTTTAGTGTTAAGGGATTTTAGGGTTAAGGGGGTTCAGGGTCAAAGGATTCAGGGTTAAGGGTTAAAGGGTTTAGGGTTAAAGGGGTCTTAGGGTTCAGGGATTTTAGGGTTCGGGGATTTTAGGGTTAAAGGATTTGATGGTTAAAGGATTTAGGATTAAGAGATTTTTGGGTTAAAAGATTTTTGGATTAAAGGAGTTCAGGGTTAAAGGATTGAGGGTTAAAGGGTTTTATGGTTAAAGGATTTTAGGGTTAAGGGATTTTAGGGTTAAGAGATTCAGGGATAAAGGATTCAGGGTTAAAGGATCTTAGGGTGAAAGGAATTAGGGTTAAAGGATGTTAGGGTTAGGGTTAAAGGATTTAGGGTTAAGAGATTTTAGGGTTAAGGGATTTTTAGGTTAAAGGAGTTTAGGGTTAAAGGGTTTATAGTTAAAGGAATTTGGAATTAAAAATATCTAGAATTAAAGAATATTTAGGATTAAAGGATATTAGGGTTAAAAGATGTTTAGGCTTTAAGCATGTTGGGATCGAAGAATTTACAAATTAAAGGATGCGAAAATAATTTACAAATAAAAAGAATTTATCGGTAATAATTATAACTAGGAGAAAAATACGCTAACAACAATAAAGAAATTAATATACCTTACACAGAACTTGTGTTGGCGCCAAAATTACGGTTTATACTATATTTCGATCTCTAGATAGAAAATCCTTATTAAATTTTTTTGGCATATTTTTGAAATTGATTTGGCTTTGTACTAAAATCTCCCGATTTTCTCCGGATTCTTTGCCGGTATTTTCTGCGGAACCTTCTCCGGATCCCTGTTGAACCTCACTTGACTTAGTATCAAACGCTCCCATAACCTTTTCTGGAATTTTTTCGAGAACCCTGACTTTGCACTAAAACTTCCTGGAACCTTCTGCGGAACCCTATTGAATCTTACTTGATTTAATACCAAACATTTCTATAACCTTCTCCGAAACATTTCTGGAACCTTTTCCACCAAGATTTCCTGGAACCTTCTCCGGAACCCTATTGAACCTTACCTGACTTAGCACCAAACAATCCCATAACCTTCTCTGGATTTTTTTTTATTTTTTTTCTAAAACTTTATTGAATTTGGATTTGACTTTGCACTAAGGCTTCTGTTTTTTTTTTTCCCGGAATCCTATTGAATTTCACCTGATTTTGCATTAAAATTCCTGGGTTCTTCTCTGGAACCTTTGCGGAACCCGATTGATTCTGATCCGGAATATTTTTGGAACGTCGTTGAACCTGATCCGGTGCCCGTACCAATTTACACCGGAACTATTCTGGACTGAAGACCCTATTAGCCTACACTCTTGGGGAATAAATATATCATAATTGTAATTATTTGATTAGTTTGGTTATGTATGAATTATTATGAATTGTTGGATCTTTTTGAATTTAATCAAATAAAATATATTATAATAGTTGAATGAATGATATTTTAAAAAATATATTGATTAAATGTGTATTGTTTAGAAAAAATAGTAATTTAAATATTGGTATATAGAATTATAGAATGTTATTTTATATGAAAAATATTAAATTATTATTTTTATTTTGAATATAAATTTAATTAAAGGAAATGAAGATTGGAAATAAAGATAAATATTATTGAATAATAGTATACGAAGAGGAATGTTGAAGATGCATTTGTTTGAAATATATATATATATTAATTAATTATGAAATATATAAATATTTTATTAGGAATTGATAATAGTAGAGAAAATGAATATTAAAAGATTGTTTAAAAATATATATATAAGTTAATTTTGAAATAATTTATATTGATATAAAATATATTTATTTTGCGATATAATATTTTTAAATTCATTGTTGTGTGGTATATAATTGCGTGAGGGGTTGTTATGTGATAAGTGGTTGTGTGATGTATAGTTATATGATTTGATGTTATCTGATTTATGTTTACGTGAGATTTTTATATATGATGGGTCTTAGGATATATTGTTTCATCATTTTATCGGTCCGCAATTCGAAAGATTTCTTCCTAATTGCCGTTAGTAAGAATATCTTTCGAAAAGAAATTTGGTAAGAATTCCTGTGTTATTTTTTGCATCAATGATATTTTGGAAAATTTGTAGGAGATGTATGTTGATTGGAAATTATTTGAAAAATGTATTATAAATATTGTAAAGGATAAACATTATATGTAATTAAAATGAAATTAATGTAGATAATAAAATAATAAAAAAATAAAATAAATATAAATAATATAGATATTATAAACCAATTTTCGAATATTAAAATATATTATATTAAGGATTTAAACAAAGGAAGATATTTCGAAATGAAAAAAAAAAATATTTTGTAATTATGTGATTTGTTTGGTGTTGAGTGCGCTGTCGATTTTTTTGAATATTTTCAGTTAAAAAATATTGTAATTGAATTAATGAAATGAAAAATCGATTAATTTAAAAATATTTCTTTAGAAAAAACTAATTTAGATATTGATATATATATTTATTTATTTTTTTTATATATAAAGAATATAATGAAATATTGAATATATCAATATAATTATAGTGAATTTAGAATTATTAAAAAATGAGATAAAAATTCCTAAATATAATATCAATATTTTCAAGATGAATTTATTTGAATATATATATATAATATTATAATATTAATTTATAATGAAACCAAAGGAAAAAATATTAAATTATAAAAAATATATATAGAAATTAATTTCGAAAAAATCAAAATGATTTCAAAGAATTAAATTCAAATAAATTTATGAAAATTATATTTT